>Ga0255310_10000016_pt1 | contig 28838 bp, 29 predicted proteins | sample EtOH1_T0_E1_meta_FD_201359 | JGI IMG/M metagenome (GOLD analysis project Ga0255310, IMG submission 201359) | Sandy soil microbial communities from University of British Columbia, Vancouver, Canada - EtOH1_T0_E1 | ecosystem: Engineered > Artificial ecosystem > Sand microcosm > Unclassified ...
CACCGCGATCGCATCCGCGGGTCCCTCGCCCAGCACTTCGGCCTTGTAGACGATCGCCTGCGCCCATCCCGCCGCCGGTGTGTATTGCGCACCGACGCCGCCGCACATCGGCAGCGCGTGGGCGCCGCCCGGATTGGGGTAGTTGAACACGACGCCGATATCGCGGCCGTCCGAATAGCCGCCGGCCAGCCCCATCCCCGAACCCAATGCGTCGGCGAGCGGCACGCCCAATGCAAGCAGCAGCGGCCGCGAGCGGTAATAGCCGCACGCCGCGTCGCCGTTCTTGAGCTGCATACCCAGCAGCACCTGCGCCAAATCATGGCCGCGCGCCGAGAACTGGTAAAAGATCTTCTTTTGCGGGACCAGCTCCTGCTCCTCGAGCCGGTCCATCTCGCGGCTGGTGAGGACCAGCCTGGCGACTTCACGCCAGTCCACGTCGACAGCGACGCGGCCCGGGTCCTTTTCAGCCATCGAGCGCCTCGACCACCGCCGCGACAAAGCGGTCGATCGAATGATCCGCCATGCCGACAACATTGAACCGCCCGCTATCGGCCATGTAGATCGCGTGGTTCTCGCGCAGCGCGACGACCTTGTCTTTCGACAGCGGCAGCATCGAGAACATCCCGAACTGCCCGCCGATAAACGCCAGCCGCGGGTCGGCGGCTGCGATCCGCTGGCGCACAGAATTAATGCGGTCGCGCATCGCCTCGAGCTCGACGCGCCAGTCGGCGGCGAGCTCAGGATCGTCGAGGATGATGCGAACCGCCGCGGCGCCATGGTCGGGCGGCATCGACCACATTTCGCGCGCCCGCTGGAACACGTGCGCCATCGCGGTCGCGGTCGTCCCGGTCGATCCGGTCTTGACGAACAGCGACCCGACCCGGTCGCGGTAAACGCTGAAGCTCTTGTCGCAACTCTGCGCGATGATGACTTCGTCGCATTGCGTCAGGATCCCGCGCAGTCCCGCGGCATCCTCGTCCAGCCCGCGCCCGAACCCCTGGTAGGCAATGTCGATGAACGGGATCAGCCCGCGTTCGCGGCAGACGTCGGTGACCTCCGCCCACTGGATCGGGTTGAGGTCGGCGCCGGTCGGATTGTGGCAGCAGCCGTGGAGCAGCACCACGTCGCCGGGGCCGCCCTTGCTGATCGCGGCCAGCATGTCGTCGAAGCGGACGCGGCCGGTCTCGCGATCGTAATAGGGATAGTCGACCTGCTCGAGCCGAACGGAGCGAATGAGTGGCGGATGGTTGGGCCAGGTCGGCGCGCCGACCAGCACCCGCGCATCCGGGTTGGCGGTCGCGATCAGCTCGAAGCCGAGCCGCAGAGCGCCGCAGCCGCCCGGCGTCTGGACGCCCGCGATCCGCTCGTCGTCGGCATGTTCACCGAGCAGGATCGGCCGCAGCAACTCGGCATAGCGCTTGTCGCCGGCGCTCCCTAGGTAGGATTTGCTCGTCTGCGTCTCCCAGAGGATGCGCTCGGCCTGCTTGATCACCTTGAGGATCGGCGTCTGACCGGCGGCATCGCGGAACACGCCCACCCCAACATCGATCTTGTCGGGCCGCGGATCGGCGGCGGCCATCGCGATCAGGGCCAGCAACGAATCGCTGGTGACGGGCGGAAGGTCGGCAAGCCCTCTTGCCTTGGTGGTTTCGCTCAGCATGGAAACGCGCTTAGCGAGAAACCCGCATCGGCAAAAGCATCACGCGTCGTAATCGACCGCGACACCGTCGCCGACCGGCACCGACTGGCACGTCAGCACATAGCCCGCCGCGACCTCTTCGTCGGTCAGCCCGTAGCGCGCCGCCATCTCGACCTTGCCGCTGGTGACTTTGGCCCGGCACGTCGCGCACACGCCCGCCTTGCACGCGAAAGGCGCCCGCAGCCCGGCGGCCAGCGCGCTGTCGAGGATGTTGCTCTCAGTGAAATCGACCCGACGCGTGCGGCCGTCGAGGGTCACCGCCACCGCCGCACCGACCGCCTTGGCCTCCAGCTTGGCCATTTCCTGCGCCAGCGCGGCGGACGGGCGGTCGGCGGTGAAGCGCTCGATGTGGATTCGCTCCCTGGGCACCTCGCGCTCGAGCAGCGCCGTTTCCGCGGCGTCCATCATCGGCCCGGGACCGCAGATGAACCACGCATCCACGCTTCTTGCATCGCCGACCAGATGCTCGATCGCATTGTCGCACGTCGCTTTGTCGAGCATGCCGTTGAACAGCGCGACGTCGCCCTCCTCCTCGGCGAGGAAATGATAGAGCTCGAACCGCCCCATGTAGCGATCCTTGAGGTCGGCCAGCGCGTCGAGGAAGATTACCGACGAGCTGTCGCGGTTGCCGTACAACAGCGTGAAGCGGCTCTCCGGTTCCTGCCTGAGCGCCGTGCGGATCAGCGAAATGACCGGCGTGATCCCCGACCCGCCGGCGAAGGCGACGTAGCGCCGCGCCTGCAGCGCATCGAACTCCGTCGTGAAGCTGCCGTGCGGCGGCATCACTTCGACCAGGTCGCCGGGTTTCAGCTGGTCGCCGACCCAGTTGGAGAACACCCCGCCGGCGATGCGCTTGACGGTCACCAGCCAGTCCTGATCGTCGGGCGCGGTGCACAGCGAGTAATTGCGCCGCACTTCCTCGCCGCCGATCTCGGCCTTGAGCGTCAGATGCTGGCCCGCTCTGAAGGCGAACGCGTCGCGCAGCTCGGGCGGAATTTCGAACCGGATCGAGTTCGCCTCGGCCGTCTCGGGGACGATCTCGGCGACGCGCAATTCGTGGAAATGGGCGGTCATTTCACCATTTGGCGTCGGGATAAGTGCGCGGCAGGAATTGCATCGCCGCAAGCAGATGCCCGAGGTGCTCGCTGTGGTGGCCGCGCCGGCCGCCGAGAATCGGCCGCTGCTCGGCCGGCACCTCGAGCTTCGCGTCCGCGAGCACGGTCCCAATCGCCGAACGATACTCGTCCTCGAAAGCCCGCGGATCGGCCGCGATCCCGCGCGCGATCAAACCTTCGAGCAATTCATCGACCTCGAACAATTCGGGGACAAAGCGCCAGCACCAGTCGAGACCGACGCGCATCCGCTGCGCGCTCTCGTCGGTGCCGTCGCCGAGCCGCACCGTCCATTCGGACGCGATCTCGCGGTGATAAGCGACTTCCTTGACGGCTTTCGCCGCGATCTCGCGCAGGAAAGTGTCGCTGGAATCCGCGAGCCGCTGGTAGAGCAAATGCTGCCAGGTCGAGAACAGGAGTTGCCGGGCGATGGTCCGGCCGAAGTCCCCGTTCGGCTGCTCGACCAGCAAACAGTTCCGGAAATCGAGCACGTCACGGTGGAAAGCGAGCTGGTCGGCATCGCCCGCGGCGCCAAGCAGGTGAGTCGCCTGCCCGACCAGGTCGAGCGCGACGTTGGTGAGGCTCAAATCGACTTCGAGCGCCGGCGCGTGGCCACACCATTCGCCCAGCCGCTGGCCGAGGATCAGCGCGTCGTCGCCGAGCCGCAGGAGGTAGTCGAACCGCGCCGCATCGGCCTCGCCCGCGGTCGGAGCGTCGAACGCGCCCGCGCCGGTCGCGCCCTTGGGCACGTCGATCGGCGGCAGCGACGCCATCAGATGTGCTTCACTTCGTCCGGGATGTCGTAGAAGGTCGGGTGACGGTAGATCTTGTCCTGCGCCGGCTCGAACAAGGGCCCGGCTTCATCCGGGTCGGACGCGACGATCTCGGCCGACGGCACCACCCACAGGCTCACCCCTTCGCCGCGCCGCGTGTAGGTGTCGCGCGCATGCCGCAGCGCGAGCTCCGCGTCAGGAGCATGAACGCTGCCAACGTGACGATGCGACAAGCCAGCCTTGGCACGGACGAAGACCTCCCACAGCGGCCAATCACCACCAGCGCCACCGCTCACGCTGCCGCCCTTGCGCGCCGTTTCTCTTCATGCGCGACGGCGGCCTCGCGGACCCAGGCGCCGTCGTCCCAGGCGGCGCGGCGCGCGGCCATCCGCTCTTTGGCGACCGGCCCCTCGCCGCGCACCACCGCGTAGAATTCCTCCCAGTCGACTTCGCCGAAGTCGTAGCCGCCCGCGCCATTGTTCTTGGCTTCGTTCCACTTGAGGTCAGCGTCCGGCACCTTGAGGTCAATGAAATCCGCCTGCGGCACGGTGATGTCGACGAATTTCTGCCGCAGCTCGTCGTTGGTGTCGCGCTTGATCCGCCAGCGCATTGACTGCGCGGTATTGGGGCTGTCCTCGTCGGGCGGGCCGAACATCATCAGGCTCGGCCACCACCAGCGGTTGAGCGCGTCCTGCGCCATGCGCTTCTGCTCGGGCGTGCCGCCGGCCATCGCGATCATGATCTCGTAGCCCTGGCGCTGGTGGAAGCTCTCTTCCTTGCACACCCGGACCATCGCCCGCGCGTAGGGGCCGTAGCTGGTGCGCTGCAGCGGCACCTGGTTCATGATCGCCGCGCCGTCGACCAGCCATCCGATCGCGCCGATGTCGGCCCAGGTCAGTGTCGGGTAATTGAAGATCGTCGAATATTTCGCTTTGCCCGAGTGAAGCGCCTCGATCATCTCGTCGCGGCTGGTGCCGAGCGTTTCCGCCGCGCAATACAGGTACAGCCCGTGCCCGGCCTCATCTTGCACCTTGGCGAGCAGGATAGCTTTCCTCCGCAGTGACGGCGCGCGGGAGATCCAATTGCCTTCGGGCAGCATGCCGACGATTTCGCTGTGCGCGTGCTGCGACACCTGCCGCACCAGCGTCCGGCGATAGGCCTCGGGCATCCAGTCCTTGGGCTCGATGAATTCGTCGGCCGCGACCCTAGCCTCGAACGCTTCCAGCAGCTTCGGGTCCTCGAGCGACTTCACCGTCGCGCTCTTGCCGAGTTCGGTCGTGTACATGAGCCCGATGTAGCGCTTGTGGGGTGCGTCTTCAAATCGCGGCGCTCATCGCCCGTTCAAGCGTTGCGTCACACCGATGGCCCCGATGGAGTTGAACCGCCGCACCTTCCTCGCCGCCTGCGCCGCGACCGCCGTTGGGTCGTCCCGCGCCCACGCCCAGGCCGGCGACGGCCTTCGTCCCGAGGATTTCGGCGCGCGCGGCGACGGCGCCACCAACGACACACGGGCCTTTGCTGCCCTCGGCGCGGAAGTGAACCGCCGCGGGGGCGGCACCATCCTGCTCGCCGTCGGCCGGACCTACATCGTCGGCGAGCAGCCGCGGGGCGGCGACTACGGCTGGACGCCAGTGCCGATCCTGAAGCTTCACCATTTGACCCGGCCGGTGCGGATCGTCGGCAACGGCGCGCGGCTGCGCTGCCAGCCCGGCCTGCGCTACGGGACCTTCGACTTGGCGACCGGCGCTTCCGTCCGGCGCCCCATGCCCAATTACCGGATCGAGGAGATCGCGACTCCGTACCGCTCGATGATCTGGATCCACGACTGCCAGGCCCCGGTCGAGCTCAGCGACCTCGAGCTGGACGGCAATTTCGAGCGCCTGCGGCTCGGCGGGCCCTATGGCGACGGCGGCTGGCAAATCCCCGCCTCCGGCCTGTGGCTACAGAATAACCGGGGGCCCGAGACGGTCAGCAATGTCCTCACCCACCACCACGCGCAGGACGGCGCGATGATCGACGGCGATGACCGCCGCAGCGCACGAACCCGCTTCACGCGACTGGTCTCGCGGCACAATGTTCGGCAGGGGCTCAGCATCGTCGGCGGCCGCGGCTACGACTTCGCGGAATGCGAGTTCAGCCACACCGGCCGCTCGGCCCTGACGAGCCCGCCGGGCGCCGGCGTCGACATCGAAGCCGAGGGCGGCAAGACCAACCGCGATTTCACTTTCACCCGCTGCAAGTTCGTCGACAATGCCGGCGCCGGCATGGTCGCCGACAGTGGCGACAGCGAAGGCGCGCTGTTCACGGATTGCCTGTTCGTCGGGACCGCGACCTGGGCGGCATGGCCATCGAAGCCGCGCTTCGTCTTTCGCGGCTGCACCTTCGTCGGCGCGGTGGTCAGTGCCTTCGCCTCGCCCGACCCCGCCCGCGCCACCCGCTTCCTCGACTGCCGCTTCACCGACGATCCTTCGCTGTCGCCGACCGGCACCGTGTTCACCGGCGGCGAGGACGGCAGCCCGATGGTCAACCTCGGGCAAAGCGACAATATCCTCTTCAGCCGCTGCACCTTCGACTTCAAGGGCAAGGGCGTCCTTCCCTGGAGTTGGCGTGCCACCTACGAGGACTGCACGATGTCGCAGGTCTCGCCGGCGCCCGCCATGACCAAGGGCAAGTATCTCGGCCGCACGACCATCCGCGGGCCAGTCGACCTCTACGGCTCGATGATTGTCGGCACGCTGGTGCTCAACGGCAAGCTTGTTCCACCGGGACCGAAGGGGGTGGCGCCATGGTGATCAGCTCTCGATGACCGCGCCGCCCACGCTGCGCGAATAGCCGGTGAACTCGGCGACCGGCCGCCCATCCGAAGTGCGCACTGCGACGCGCGTCACGCCGCTTCGGCCGACCGCCGCCACCTCCTCCGCCTCGGCGACCAGCGTCTCTCCTTGTGCCGCGCTGCCGAGGAACACGATCGACGCCTGCGCGGCGACGCTCTTTTCGTTCCTGCCGTTGCAGACGTAGGCGAAGGCGGTGTCGGCCAGCGCGAACACCATCCCACCGTGGGCGATGCCGTGCCCGTTGAGCATGTCGGCGCGCAGCCGCATCGACAGGCGCGCATAGCCCTCGCGCGCTTCCTCGATGGTGATGCCCCACGCGGGTCCGGTGCCCTCCGAAGCCAGCATCTCGTGCGCGACTTTCGCAGCTAGATCGTTTGCGTCCACACCCCGTCCTTCGCTACGCGTTCGGCATGGCTTACGAGACCATCGACTTCAAGATCGAAGGCGCGATTGCCCGGATCACCTTGAACCGGCCCGACCGGCTAAACAGCTTCACCGCGCAGATGCACAGCGAAATGCGCGACGCGCTCGACTCGCTGGGCGATGCGCGGGTGCTGATCCTGACTGGCGCCGGGCGCGGCTTCTGCGCCGGCCAGGACCTCAACGACCGCGCGGTCGCCCCCGGCGAGGCGGTCGACCTCGGGGTCACGGTAGAGACCAGCTGGAACCCGCTGATCCGCGTCCTCGCCAACCTGCCCCAGCCGGTGATCGCGCGCGTTAACGGCGTCGCCGCCGGCGCCGGCGCCAACGTCGCCCTTGCCTGCGACCTGGTGATCGCCGCCAAATCGGCCAAGTTCATCCAGAGCTTCTCGGCCCTGGGCCTCGTCCCGGACAGCGGCGGCACGTGGGTGCTGCCGCGCCTCGTCGGCCAGGCGCGCGCGCTCGGCCTGGCGCTGACCGGCGACCCACTGCCGGCGGAAACGGCCGCCGAGTGGGGGCTGATCTGGAAAGCTGTGGAGGACGACGCGCTCGACGCCGAGGTCGACGCGCTCGCCACCAAGCTCGCGTCGCTGCCGCCGCTCGGTCTCGCCGCGATCAAGCAAATGATCCGTTCGAGTTGGCAGCACAGCCTCGACGAGGAGCTCACCCACCAGCGCGACGCGATGCGCCGCCTCGGCTACTCCGAGGATTACCGCGAAGGCGTCGCCGCCTTCCTCGAAAAGCGCCCCGCGAAATTCGTCGGGCGGTGAGCTTCTCGATCAGGTGCGACTGATAGCGCCCGCGCCAATGGGTTGCGCACTCGACTCCGGCTTGGCGGCGGCTCCTGGTGCCGCCGAACATTTACCGCTGACGTTTGAAACGACCTTCGGCGGCTTTCCGGGACCGACCGACGTGACCTGGGTGGTCCGCGTGCAGCTATCCTTCCCGTTGCTTGTGGAAATCACTGTCACGCTGCTGCTCCCGGCGGGCATGCTGCCGTAGGCCGCAAGGCCGGGACCGATACCGCCGGCGGAACGCGGATCCAAGTCATTCATCTGCCGGGACATCGCCTCGAACTGGCGGCGCAGGTCGACGGCCCAGTGATCGAACATGCCAAACGGCGTTGTGGCTGGTCCAACGAAGGCGCCCATTCGCGGCTCGGCGCCAGGCGCGATCGTCACCCGCGGGGGGACATCGCCAACATATTCGATCCGGGCGACGGACCCGTCGGGAAGCGGGACTGTCATCAAATGCGTGTTGAGCGAAGCGGCAACCGCGGCGCCGCCAAGCATGGCCGCAACTCCGGCGGCGATAAGGACTGAATGAAGTTTTCGCATCGACGTCCTCCCATCGAAGAACCTCGATAGAAATTTTATCGAGCGAAGCTGAACGCAGGATTGATCAGCGCCGGCCGCGCGCAATGCTGCAACCCGGCGCGGCGTCGGTCGTTTCGGTTAGCTAATCTCTAACCGACGGAGGCTTCCGATGCTTGGCACCATTCTCGTCATCCTCTTGATCCTGCTCCTGATCGGCGCGCTGCCGAGGTGGGGTCACAGCGCATCGTGGGGCTATGGCCCGTCGGGCATCCTCAGCGTCGTCCTGGTCGTCGTCCTCATCCTGTTCCTGCTCGGACGCATCTAGCTTCCGAAGAGTTTGCGGTCGCACCGGGTTGCGTAACCCGGCCGTCATTGCGAGGAGCGAAGCGACGCGGCAATCCAGCTGGATTGCTTCGCTTCACTCGCAATGACGGAATGGACCGATGAAAACCGCCCAGCTCCTCAATTACGCCCGCGACAGCTGGATCGCCGGCGAGGGCAATCTCGTCGAGCTGCCGAGCGCGATCGACGGCTCGCCGGTGGCGATGACCGGCAGCGGCGGGCTCGAATTCGGCGCCATGCTGCGCCACGCCCGCGAGGTCGGCGGGCCGGCCCTTCGCAAGATGACGTTCCACGAGCGGGCGCGGATGCTCAAAGCGCTGGGTCAGGCGATCATGGCCCGCAAGGAAGAGCTGTACGAGCTCAGTTTCGCGACCGGCGCGACGCGCAAGGACGGCTGGATCGACATCGAGGGCGGCGCCGGGACGCTGTTCTCATTCTCTTCGAAAGGCCGCCGCGAGTTGCCCGACGGGCATGTGCTGCTCGACGGCCCGCTCGAAACGCTGTCGAAAAACGGCACCTTCATGGGCCAGCACATCTACACCTCGCTGCAGGGCGCGGCGGTGCATATCAATGCGTTCAATTTCCCGGTGTGGGGAATGCTCGAGAAGCTCGCGCCGACCTTGCTCGCGGGGGTGCCGGCGATCGTCAAGCCGGCGTCGGCGACCGCTTACCTGACCGAGGCCGCGTTCCGGATCATGATCGAAACGGGGCTGCTGCCGCCGGGCTCGGTGCAACTGATCGTCGGCCATGTCGGCGACCTGTTCGATCATCTCGGCTGCCAGGACATGGTCAGCTTCACCGGCTCGGCGGCGACCGCGATGAAACTCCAGACCCATCCCGTGATCGCGCGCGAATCGGTCCGCTTCGTCGCCGAGCGCGACAGCCTCAACGCCTCGGTGCTCGGGCCCGACGCCGCGCCCGGCACGCCCGAATTCGACCTGTTCGTCAAGGAAGTCGCGACCGAGATGACGGTCAAGGCCGGCCAGAAGTGCACCGCGATTCGCCGCGCCATGGCCCCGGCCGTGCACCTCGACGCGGTCGAGAAAGCGCTCGGCGAACGGCTGGCGAAAACCCGGGTCGGCGACCCCCGCGAGGCGGACACCCGGATGGGCGCGCTGGTCAGCCTGGCGCAGCGGGACGATGTCCGCGCGCGGATTGCCGAGCTCGAAGCCGCCGGGGCGCGGATCATCGCCGGCGACCCCAACGCCGAGCCGCCGGTCAAGGGCGGCGCCTTCATGCCGCCGGTCCTGATGCGCACCGACGACCCGTGGCAGTGCGCGGCCGCGCACGATGTCGAGCCGTTCGGCCCGGTATCGACCATCATGCCTTACAAGGATCTGGGCGACGCCATCGAACTCGCCAACCGCGGCCGCGGCAGCCTGGTGCTGTCGCTGTTCACCCACGACGGGACGACCGCGCGCGATTTTGTCCTCGGCGCGGGCGCATTCCACGGCCGCATGCTGGTGATCGACCGCACCAACGCCGCCGAATCGACCGGCCACGGCTCGCCGCTGCCGGTGCTGACCCACGGCGGCCCCGGCCGCGCCGGCGGCGGCGAAGAGATGGGAGGCGTGCGCGGCGTCAAGCATTACATGCAGCGCACCGCATTGCAGTCGTCGCCGGCGATGATCGGCGCGATCGCCGACGGTTACTACATCAGCGGCGCGCCCAAGCATTTCGTCGACGTCCACCCGTTCCGCAAGCGCATGAGCGAGCTTGCCATCGGCGACACGCTGAAGACCGGCAGTCGCACCGTCAGCATCGAGGACATCGAGCATTTCGCCGCCTTCACCGGCGACAATTTCTACGCCCACATGGACGAAGAAGCGGCCAAGGCGAGCCCGATCTTCGAAGGCCGCGTCGCCCACGGCTATCTGATCCTGAGCTTCGCCGCCGGCCTGTTCGTCGATCCCGATCCGGGACCTGTGCTGGCCAACACCGGCCTCGAGAACCTCCGCTTCCTGACCCCGCTCTATCCCGGCGATGCGATGCGGGTCGAGCTCACGGTTCGCTCCAAGTCGTTGAAAAGCGAGGAAACCGGTGTCGTTCGCTGGGCGGTGGAGGTGTTCAACCAGAAGGACGAACTCGTCGCCGCTTACGACCTTTTGACCGAGAACCTGCCCTAAGCGCAGGAACGTCGCTCTTCCTCCATTCGTTCTGGGTGCCAGAGGAGAAGAGCGATGAAAATCAGCGAAGTGATGACGCGCGAAGTCGCGACGGTGCAGGCCGACCAGACCGCGCGGGAAGCGGCCAATTTCATGCTACAGGGCGATGCCGGCTCGATCCCGGTGACCGACGGCGACAAGCTGATCGGCATGATCACCGACCGCGACATCGCCGTGCGCGGAGTCGCTCGCGGCCACGGCCCCGACACTTTGGTGCGCGAGCTGATGACCAGCGGCTTGATCTGTGCCCGGGCCGACGACGACATCGAGGACGTCGCCACCAAGATGAGCGAGGCGCAGGTACGTCGCCTGCCGGTGATCGACGGCGACGAGAATCTGGTCGGCATCGTCAGCCTGGGCGACCTCAGCCGCAAGGCCGACGGCGACACAGCGCAGGAGGCGCTCGAGGGCGTCAGCGCCCCCGGCAGCCAGCACCAGCAGTAAGCGGCTTAGCCCCCTTGGTTTAGCGGCTGGGTAGCTCGGCGATCGTCCGGTCGACGAGCTTTGCGTCGGTCGCCGGGTCGTCGCGCTCGGCGATCAGCCGGGCGGCGGCGCGCGCTGCACCATCGACAGCGGCGGCGCGCAATTCCTTGACCGCGGCGCGTTCCTCGGCGGCGATCTTGTCCTCGGCCATGCGGCCGCGGCGCTCGATTAGGCTTTCCGCGTCGGTCTTCGCCTTGGCGACGATCTCGGCCGCCTCGCCATGCGCGCGCTCGATCATCGCCGCGGCCTCGGACTCGGCGGCGTCCGCCTTGGCCTGATATTCGGCCTTCAGCGCCTCGGCTTCCTTGCGCAGCGCTTCGGCTTCGGCGAGCTGGTCGCGGATCAGCGCGATCTTGGCGTCGAGCGCCTTGCCGATCGCCGCCGGCACCTTTTTCCAGATCATGATCGCGATGACGACGATCATCGCCAGCGCGATGAACGCCGGCGCGTCTAATCCGAACGCCGTGGGTTCGCCGCCCGCTGGCTCGTGCTGAATGGTAGCGCCGTGAACGGGATCAGCCATGGAATTCCGCCTTCACCGCCGCGGCCGCCTGATCGCGTGGCACCTTGGTCCCGGTCAGCCGCGCGACCATGTCCTGCGTCGCCTCAACCGCCACCGCCTCGACTTGCGACCGCGCTGCGTCCCGTGCGGAGCGAATCTCGGCTTCGGCCTTGGCGACCTTGCCCGCGATCTTCTCGGCGGCGGCGTGGACCTTGGTTTCGGTCTCGCGCGCGCTCGCCTGCCGTGCCTCACGGGTCAGCGCGGCGGCTTCGGCCCGGCTGGCGTCCATCCGCTCGCGATACGCGGCCTCGGTCTGCTCGGCATCCGCGCGCGCCTGCTGCGCCTTGGCCAGATCCTCGGCGATGATCTTCTCGCGCTTTTCCACCGTCGCCTGGATCTTCGGCACCATCCCCCGGCCGATGCCGAAAAACAGGATGCCGAACACCACCGCCAGCCAGAAAAGCTGCGACGAGAAGATGAACGGAAGTTGCGTGATCTGAGGCATCAGTGGTCCTGCTTACGCCGGCTGTTCGATTAGCGCGCGTAGAGGATGATCATTGCCACGGCAAAGGCGATCAGGCCCAACAGCTCGGCGGCCGCGAAGCCGATGAACAAACGCCCTTGCTGACCATCGGCCGCGGCCGGATTGCGCAGCGCGCTCTCGAGGAACGAGCCGAAGACGTTGCCGACGCCGATGGCGGCAGCGCCAACGCCGATCGCCGCGAGGCCGGCGCCGATGACTTGTGCGGAAGCGAAATCCATTTCTAACTCCTTGTTGAAACTAGTGAAGGTTGATGGCGTCGTTGAGATAAAGCGAGGTCAGCAGCGCGAACACATAGGCCTGGATCGCGCACACCAGCAGCTCGAGCGCGGCGACGCCGACGATGAACAAGAAGCTGACGATGCTGACCGCGGGGCCAAGCGCTCCGCCGGCATTGAAGCCACTGACGATGAAGCTGCCGAACACTTCCATCAGGATGTGGCCGGCGATCATCGCCACGAACAGTCGCAGGCCGAGGCTGAACGGCCGTACCATGAATGAGATGAACTCGATGGCGGCGATCAGCGGGATCATCACCTTGGGCGTCCCGTGCGGCACGAACAGCGAGAAAAAGTGCAGGCCGTGGCGCCAGAAGCCGACGATCAGGACGATCGAGAAGCTCATCACGGCGAGCACGCCGGTGATGCTGAAATGACTGGTCGAGGTGAATGGGTGGAGTCCGAGGATGCCGAGTGGCAGCAGGCCGAGCAAATTGGCGACCAGGATGAAGGTGAACAGCGAGAAGATATAGGGCGTGAACTGCTTGCCCTCGGGGCCGATGTTGACGCTGACCATGTTGTCGATGAAGCCGGTCAGGCCCTCGGCCGCCATTTGCCAGCGGCCGGGCACCAGCTGGCGCTTCATGCCCATCGCCATGAAGCCGAAGATGATCGCCAGCGTGACCAGCATCCACGCCGCGCTGTTGGTGAAGCTCAAGTCGTAACCGCCGACATGCAGCGGAGCGAGCGGCTCCACCGTGAACTGATGCATCGGGTCGATCTTGCCTGCTGCGGACACTGTCTTCTCTAATCCCTTACGAACCCGATCCCGCGCCGGAGCCGGTGGTCTTTGAAATCCGAATGACGTTCCTGACGCCGACGCCGAACCCGAAGAACAGCATCAGCAAAAAGAACAGCGGAAAGGTCCCGAACAACGAGTCCAGACCCCAACCGATGAGGCCTCCGCCGACCGGTGCCCCGATCAATTGACCGAACAGCTGCTGGCTGATCCGAGCGGCTGGATCGGCCTGCCTCTTGCGGGTCCGCGCCGTTTCCGCCTGCTGCGCCTTCTCGAGCCGCTCGTCGAGCGAACCCAGACGTGCATCCGGCGGAAGCTTCGCAACCCCTTCGGTCTCGTCCTCTGCCATGTCACTCCCATGTGCGCCGCCCCGCCGGTGGACAAGGGATGCAAAGGGCGAGGAACATGGCGGCGAACGAGCCCGCCAAGGCGCGGCTCCTTTATGAACCGAGGGGCATTTAGTCAACCGCGGCGGGTGCGGTCAGCGGCAATAGTCGGGGACCGCCACGGGCTGGCCCGGAAGCCGCCGCCGCCACCGTCCATCGGCCAGCAGATACGCCTCCCCGACCTGCACCCGGGTAAGCAATTGGCAGCCGGCGGTGATGCCGACTTCCTGCGGCGAGACACCGCGGCTGGCGGCGAGGTTGCTGTACAGCGAACGCCGCCGGATGTTGATCGCCGCGACCTGGCTGCGCAGCATCGCCGAGGGCGGGACGGCGACGCCGATATAGCCGTCGAAGCGCTCGCCGATCAGCCCCGCATGGCGGGCCGCGTCGACCGCCGGCAGCTGCGCCGCGGCGGGAACCGCCGCAGCGGTCGCGGCCACCGCCGCCGCAACGAGCAGGAGGCGTTTCATCGCGGCTTCGATCCCGGCGGCGTGTTCTGCGGGAAGGCTTGCGGATTCTGGTTGATCAGCTGCTCGACGTCGCGCTGCAGCCGGACCAGCACTTCCTGCTTGATGTTGACGTTGAGGTTGATCTCGATCGGCTTTTCGGGGGTCTTGACCGAGATGCAGCCGGTCAGCGCCACGCTTAGCGCTGCTGCGGCGAGCGCGGCCGGACGGCTAATTGGGTGTTTCATCATGGCTCATCTTTCGCTTGGCGGGGGTGGTTTGGTGGACACGTCGACTTTTTCCTCGACCGGCGTTTGCGTCTGGGTCTGCTGCTCTTCCTGGCGGCGCACTTCGGTGACTATGCCCGGCACTTCGTCGAGCGGACGCGGCAGCACGTCGGCGATCACCTGCCGCGGGTCGCGGAACGCCTTGGCGGTGGCGATCAGGGCGCGGAACGGGCCGCGGATGGTGACATTGAATTTCAGCGGCAGCCGATAGATCGCGCGGATGAACTTCGCGGTCTTGCTCTCGCCAAGGCCGACGCCGTCGATCGTCAGGCGGGTCGCGAACTCGCCGGCAAGGTCGCCGTCCAGCCGCACGATCATCGACTTGAAGCGCAGGTTCCTGAGCGCGTCGAAGGCGATATTGCCCATCATGCCGAGGTTGGCGCGATTGACCACGCCATTGTAGGCAAGCATCCCGCCCGGCGCGCGGGAATCGAGCCGGCCGCCGACGATGCGGCCGCCATTCTCGTCGAAGATCATCGGCAGCACGCCGTCGAACACGCCGGTTGCGCCGATTTCCTTGAAGCCGAGGCTGTCGACGAACACCCGGGCGTCGAGGCCGACGACCTCGAACGTCAGCCGCTTGGCGCTCGGCTTGCCGAAGTTGAGCACCGTCTCGCGAAGGATCAGGCGGCCGCCCATGAACGGCCAGTCGCCCCGTTCGACCTTGACCAATTGGTGGGGCAGCAGCTGGTAGTGGATCACCCCGCCCTCGACGAGGATGCCGGGGTTGATCGCATCGACCGTCATCGTCTGCCCCGGCGGCGTCGTCAGCCCGAGCAGGTCGTCGAAGTGGATCGTGCCGCGCATGCCGTTGACCGGTCCGAAGGGTGCCGCGAGGTCGATCCCCGCGGTCGCAAAATCGCCCGTCGAGGTGACTTGCGAGCCGGTCCAGTCGATCCAGCCCTTGCCGGTGACCGTGCCCTGGACCAGCGCGACGACGCCTTCGGTGAGCCGAGTCAGCTCTTCGGGCTGCAACCCCTGGCCGAAGGTGACGCCCGGCACGTCGAGCTCGGCATGGCCAACGCCGGTCGCCAGCCGGTGCTCGATGGTCACGTCGGTGACCCTGGCGCCGCTCGCGGGATGCTTGAGCGTTCCCGTGGCCCGCACCATCCCGCCGGCCAGCGCGAAGTGCACATTGTCGCTGTGCAGCGGGTAGAAGCGCGGATTGTCCGCCCGGTCGGACAGGGTCAGTGCGCCGTCGACCGTCAGGTCGCCCTTGTACGCGCGCCAGCGCCCGGCGATGTCGTTCATCGCCAGCGGGACATTGCCGATCGTCGAGCGGGCGCCGGAGAAGGTGCCGCCGAGGCCGCTGCCGGCCAGGCTCCCCTGGAGCTTTTGCGCGTCGAAGATGATCGGTGACGTCGGCCGGCCGAGCCGCAGCGCGAGTGCGTTGAGCGCGAACCGCTGGCCCTCGATGCGGCCGCCGGCCGCGGCGACGTGCAACGGCGACTGGCCCAGCCGGCCGTTGAGCACCGGACCGGCGAATCGCGCACCGATCCTCGTCGATCCCCCTGCCGCCTTGGATACCATCGCCGGCCCGATCGGGCACACCGGAAGCCGCGTCGGCCCGAACTGAAGCGCCCCGGTTTGCAGGTAAGCGAAGCTGATCTCGGCGCAGCCGGTGCCGAACGCAAAGCCGCCGCCGCTGCCCAGCCGCCCGCTGATCGGGATTCGCAGCGCCTTGACCCGGCCGCTGGAGAACGGCCCGTCGAGCAACGCGACGGTACTCATTAGCGTCGAGCCGTCGCGCGCGCCGGCAAAGCGGATCGGGGCGAGCGCGAGACGCGATTCCCGCGCCGTGTACGGTGCGAATTCGGCGATGCCGTTCATCGGCGCACCGTTGCGCGGCTGGCGGAGCACAATGCGCCCGGTCGGCAGGCCGCCGCCCGATGTCTCGATCAGCCCGTCGACGCGGATCCGGGCGGTCGGCCAGTAATAGGTGACCCCGTCGCCGCCCGAGACGCGAACCCGGGCACCGGCCGCGCTCGAGACGTCGGCGCTCTCGATCCGGGCCGCGCCGCCGCCGGGGAAGTTGACCAGCCGAATCCCGCCGGCCGCGTCGAAATTCGCGACGGTGCGGGCAATCGCATCGCCGATCGCTGTCGCCACCGGACCGATCGGGGTCTTGGCCGCGGCGGCCAGCGGGTCGGTGACGCTGGCCAGCATCGCCGGCGCAAGCGTCGCGCTGTTGGCCGCGTAATTCCCGACGAACACCAGGCTGCCGCCGGTCACTCCGAGCCGGTAACTGCCGGCCAGCCGCGTGCGGTCGGCGAAGATGCTCGCCAGCCGGGAGCGCTGCGCAGCCAGCTTGACCGATCCGTAGGTCGCTTTGGGATTGCCGCGGAAGGTGAGGTCGCCGACGAAGGCGGAAAGCCCGTTATCGCCGGCGGTCAGCGTCCGGATCGCCATCCGCCCGCTGCCTTCATAGGTCGTGAACGACTCGTTGAAGCGACTGTTGATGTCGAACCGCGGCTCGACCATCTCCAGCCGGCTCTTCGGGCAGTTCAGCCGGCCGACGGTCAGCGGCCCCTCGACGTGCGGGCGCCGGGCTTCCACCGCCACTGCCGTATTGGCCCTCAAATTGATGATCTCGCACTTGCCGGGAACCAGGCGCGGGCTCGATGCGGCCATCCGCCCCTTGAAGCCACCGGTCAGATTCCCCGTCCCCTCGAGCGCAACGCCCAGCGGCCCGAACGGCGTCGCCAAAGCGATGCTGCTGTCGGCGACGTCGAGGACGAAATTGGGCAGCTGGAACGGCTTGCCGGTCGGCGGCGGCAGCAATTTGTCGATCTGGCCCCAGCTCACCTTGCCATGCACCAGCCGGCCGCGCAGCCGCACGCCGCGCGCGACGACGCGAAACACTTCGACGCTGCCGTTCCATTTGATGCGCGTCTGGATCTGCGCGAACCGCGCCGTCAGATCGGGACGCCTGGGGTCGCCGATGATGAGATTGCTGACCTGTTGGGTGCGCAGGCCGACGCGATCGAGGTTGTAACTGGCGGCGACTCCCCGCCGCTCGAACTCGCGGTGAAGGAAGCCGGTGGCGATCGGGCGGCGCTCGATCCACAGTCCGGCAAGAACAACAAGCAGCAAGCCGAGCAGGCCGAGACCCGCGAACATGGCGATGCGGCGCCCGCGGCGCTCGACGATCGCTCCGGGCCCCTCATGGGGACTCAGCGCAGAGTTCTCGTTCGGGCTGTCCATTGATGGTTACAAACCCCCGCGGAGCAGGCCCGTTCCGTAACCGGCACGACCCCGGTCCGTGGCGGCAGTTGCATGGCGCGCCCCTTGTTCCTAGCCTCGTCCAACCATGGGCGAGCAATCAACCGACGCCGCGGGGCACCGCGCGCGCCTTCGCAAGCGGTTGTTCGACGGTGGCCCCAAGGCGCTGCTCGACCATGAGCTGATCGAATATCTGCTCGCCCTCGCCATCCCGCGCCGCGATACCAAGGTACAGGCGAGGAAACTGATCGCCGAGTTCGGCGGCATCGGGCCGTTGCTGTCGGCCGATGCCGAGACTCTCGCCCGCGCCGGCTTGTCCGAGAACGTCGTCGCGGCGCTCAAGATCGCCGAGGCGACTGCCTTGCGGCTGTTGGAGACGCGGGTCGAAGGCCGGCCCTTGCTGTCCAACTGGGAGGCGCTCGGCGATTACCTCCAGGCGGCGATGGCCCATTCGGCGGTCGAGGAAGTGCGCGTCCTGTTCCTCAACGCCAAGAATCTCCTGCTCGCCAACGAGGTGATGTGGGGCGGATCGGTCGACGAAGCATCGGTGCACGTACGCGAGGTCATCAGCCGCGCCATCGCATTGGGCGCCACCGCATTGGTCATTGTCCACAACCATCCGAGCGGTGATTCCACCCCGAGCACGCAGGACATCCGCCTGACCCGCAACCTCGTCGAGGCCGGCAAGCACATGAAAATCACCATCCACGACCATGTCATCGTCGGCTCGCAGGGCCGCACCAGCCTGAAAGCGCTCGGGCTGATCTGATTGGATGCTCAATTTGATGAAGCGCGGCGCCTCTGCTAGCCGCCCCGAGGATGGTGCCCCGCTACTCCCGCCCGGAAATGACCGCCATCTGGTCGCCCGAAAACCGGTATCGCATCTGGTGGCAAATCGAAGTCTTCGCCGCCGAGGCGATGGGCCGCGCCGGCACGATCCCCGTCGATGACGCCGCGAAGATTCGCGCCGCGTATGACGCGAACGTCCTCGGCGAGATCGATATCGCGGCGATCGACGCCATCGAAGCGGTCACCAAGCACGACGTGATCGCGTTCCTCACCTGGTCGGGGAGCAAGCTCGGGCCCGAGGCGCGTTACCTCCACCAAGGGATGACCAGCTCGGACGTGCTCGACACGGCGCTGGCCGTGCAATTGAAGCAATCCGCCGACCTGCTGGTCGCCGACCTCGACGAACTCCTGACGGTGCTCAAGCGCCGCGCATTGGAGCACCGGAACACCCCGACCATCGGCCGCAGTCACGGCATCCACGCCGAGCCGACCAGCTTCGGCCTCAAGCTCGCCCAGGCCTATGCCGAGTTCGACCGCGCCCGCTCGCGCCTCGTCGCGGCCCGCGAGGACGTGGCGACCTGCGCGATCTCGGGCGCCGTCGGCACCTTCGCCAACGTCCCGCCCCAGGTCGAAGCCCATGTCGCCGCCGAGCTCGGCCTCAAGCCCGAGCCGATCTCGACCCAGGTGATCCCGCGCGACCGCCACGCGATGTTTTTCGCGACCCTGGCCGTGATCGCCTCGTCGATCGAGCGATTGGCGACCGAAATCCGCCACTTGCAGCGGACCGAAGTGCTCGAGGTCGAGGAATATTTCTCGCCCGGCCAGAAGGGCAGCTCGGCGATGCCGCACAAGCGCAACCCGGTGCTGAGCGAAAATTTGACCGGGCTCGCGCGGATGGTCCGCAGCGCGGTCACCCCGGCGCTCGAGAATGTCGCTTTGTGGCACGAGCGCGATATCTCGCATTCGTCGGTCGAGCGGTTCATCGGCCCCGATGCGACCGTCACGCTGGATTTCGCGCTGGCTCGGCTCACCGGCCTCATCGACAAATTGCTCATCTACCCAGCGCGGATGCGCAAGAACCTCGACCGCATGGGCGGCCTCGTCCATTCGCAGCGCGTGCTGCTGGCGCTGACCCAGGCCGGGCTCAGCCGCGACAACGCCTATGCCCTGGTCCAGGGCCACGCGATGAAGGTGTGGGATTCCGACGGCGAACTGTCGCTGCTTGAGCTTCTGAAGAGCGACCCCGCCGTCACCGGGCGGATCGACCCGGCCGAGCTCGAGAAGCTGTTCGACCTCGATCATCACCTGCGCGCGGTCGACGCCATTTTCGACCGGGTTTTCGGCCCAGCCGCCTGACCCAACTTTTGGGGAGTTGCGCGATGCGATCCTGCGCTATGGTGCGGCTAGGGGCAAGAGATGTCATCGCAGGACACTGGGATCGTTGATGAAGAGCTCACGCCGGCCGTGACGAGCCCCGATTCATCCGACGAGCTGCAGATCCAGCCGGCCGGATTCCTCATCCAGATGTCGCACGACTGGATCATCGTCCGGGCGTCCGAAAACATCGACGACTTCCTCGGCGAATCGCACGTCACGCTGATCGAGGAGCCATTGAGCCGCTTCGTCCAGGCGCAGGCGCTGCACGACCTTCGAAACCATTTTTCCAGGCTCAGCGGCTCAACCGGCATCGCCCGGGCCTATCGCGTGCGCCTGACCGACGATCGGCCGCGCTTCGACATCGCCTTCCAGGTCAGCGGCGGTCGCGTGCTTCTGGAAGCGTCGCCGAGCCCCGAGCAAGGTCTTGGCGAGGCGCTCGGCTCGGTCGGGGGCTTGATCGACAGCCTGTCCGGGCAGCGCGGGGAAGCGCTGCTCGACGGGGCCGCTCGGCGCATGCGGGCGCTGACCGGATGCGACCATTGCCTGGTGGTTTGCGGCGAGCACAGCGCCCACAGCAGCCGCGGCAGCGCGTCAGCTCCTAGCGAAATCCCCGACCTTCCCGCGATCGTCGCCGACACGGCCGCGGTGCCGGTCCCGATCTTTCCGCGCAAGCCCGGCGACGGGGCGATTGCCAATGCGCTTCTGAGGTCACCCTCCGCGGCCTCGTTGCAACACCTTCGCGATCAGGGAATCGCCTCGGCGATCAGCGTCCCGCTGAGCCTGGACGGGCAGGTGTCAGGCGTCATCCGGTGCCAGAGCGGCGCGGCAATCGAGCCCAATTTCGAGATGCACGCCGCGGCGGAACTGTTCGCGCAAATGTTCGCCCTGCGCCTGGAGATCGACCGGCTGCGGGGTTAGCTGCCGAAGGTTTCCCGGATCCGCTGGAAGAAGCTCTTGGACGCCGGGCATTCGTCGCCGGTCTCGGTGGCCTTGAACTCCTCGAGGAGCTTTCTCTGCTTGGCGCTCATCCGCCGCGGGGTTTCGACCAGGACCCGGGCAACGAGGTCGCCGCGGCCGCGGCCGTTGAGAACGCTCATTCCGGCGCCGCGCTGGCGAAGTTGCTCGCCCGATTGGATGCCGGAGGGAATCTTGATTTCGACCCTGGCGCCGTCGACTCCCGGCAGGCTGATCGACCCGCCCAGCGCCGCGGTCGTGAAACTCACCGGGCATTCGGCGATCAGCGCCGTCCCGTCGCGCGCATAGATCGGGTGCCGCTTCATGTGGACGAAGATGTAGAGATCGCCGTTGGCCGCGTTGCGCACCCCGGCCTCGCCTTCCCCGGAGACGCGGATGCGAGTGCCCTCGTCGACACCGGCGGGAATCTTCACCGACAGGCTGCGGCGCTTGAGCGCCCGGCCCTCGCCGTCGCAGGCTTCACATGGATCGGCGATTGTTTCCCCACTTCCCCTGCACGTCGGGCAGCCGCGCTCGACGACGAAGAAGCCCTGCTGCGCGCGCACCTTGCCGGCGCCGTTGCAGGTCGCGCAGGTCTGGGCGCGGCTCTGCCCGCGCGCGCCCCGGCCCTCGCAGCCGTCGCAGCGTGCCAGCGCCTCGATCGTGATGCTGGATTCCTTGCCCGCGAACGCTTCTTCGAGCGTCAGCTCGAGATCGTGGCGCAGGTCGGCGCCGCGGGCGGCGTTCTGCCGCTGCCCGCGCGGGTCCATGAATTCGCCGAAGATCGATGAGAAAATGTCGGAAAAGCCGTCGAAGCCGCCGCCGCCGCCAAATGGATCGCCGCCGTTCTGGAACGCCGCCTTGCCGAAGCGGTCGTAGGCCGCGCGCTTCTGCGGATCTTTGAGGCATTCATATGCCTCGCTGATCGACTTGAACCGCGCTTCCTGGTCCGGGCAGCCGCCATGCCGGTCGGGGTGGCATTCCTTGGCCAGCCGCCGGTACGCGGCCTTGATCGCGGCGTCATCGGCGCCGCGCGGCAATCCCAGCAATTCGTAATAGTCCCCGTCGACCATCACGGCTCCCCACCATGCAGCCGGAGCACCGGCCGCTCAGCAGCCGGCGCTTGGCGTCGCATCAGCCCTTCTGCTCGTCGTCGACTTCGGAGAATTCGGCGTCGACGACCTCTTCCCCATCGGCCGGCGGAGAAGCCTCGGCGTCGGCGTCGGCACCCGCAGCGGGCTCGGCCTGCGCCTGCTGCTGCTCGTACATCGCCTGGCCGAGCTTCATCGCCGCTTGCGTCAGCGCACTGGTCTTTTCGGTCATCGCCTCGGCATCGCCGCTTTCGACCGCGGTCTTGGCTTCGGCGATCGCGGTCTCGATTTCCATCTTCACCTCGGCTGAGACCTTGTCGCCATGCTCCTTCAATTGCTGCTCGGTCGAATGGATCAGGCTCTCCGCGTTGTTCTTTGCCTCGGCCTCCGCACGGCGCTTCTTGTCCTCGTCGGCGAACTGCTCGGCTTCCTTAACCATCTTGTCGATGTCGGCATCGTTGAGGCCGCCCGATGCCTGGATGCGGATCTGCTGTTCCTTGCCGGTGCCCTTGTCCTTGGCACTTACGTTGACGATGCCGTTGGCATCGATGTCGAACGTGACCTCGATCTGCGGCACGCCGCGCGGCGCCGGCGGAATCCCGACGAGGTCGAACTGGCCCAGCAGCTTGTTGTCGCTGGCCATCTCGCGCTCGCCCTGGAAGACGCGGATGGTGACCGCGCTCTGGTTGTCGTCGGCGGTCGAGAACACCTGGCTTTTCTTGGTCGGGATGGTGGTGTTGCGGTCGATCATCCGCGTGAACACGCCGCCCAGGGTCTCGATGCCCAGTGACAGCGGCGTCACGTCGAGCAGCAGCACGTCCTTGACGTCGCCCTGCAGCACGCCGGCCTGGATCGCAGCGCCCATCGCCACCACTTCGTCGGGGTTGACGCCGACGTGCGGCTCCTTGCCGAAGAAATCCTTCACCACCTCGCGCACCCGCGGCATGCGGGTCTGACCGCCGACCAGCACCGCTTCGGCGATGTCCTTGGCGGCCATGCCGGCGTCCTTGAGCGCTTTCTTGCACGGGTCGAGCGTGCGGTTGATGAGATCCGCGACCAATTTCTCGAGGTCGGCGCGGGTGATCGTCTCGACGAGGTGCAGCGGGGTCGTCTGCCCGCCTTCCATGCGCGCCGTGATGAACGGCTGGTTGATCTCGGTCGACGCCGCCGACGACAGCTCGATCTTGGCTTTTTCCGCAGCTTCCTTGAGCCGCTGCAGCGCCAGCCGGTCGCCGCGCAGGTCGATGCCTTCCTTGGCTTTGAACTTGTCGGCGAGATAATCGACGATCTTGGCGTCGAAGTCCTCGCCGCCCAAGAAGGTGTCGCCGTTGGTCGACTTCACCTCGAACACGCCGTCGCCGATCTCGAGGATCGAGATGTCAAACGTACCGCCGCCGAGGTCGTAGACCGCGATCGTCTTGCCGTCCTGCTTTTCAAGTCCGTAGGCGAGCGCGGCGGCGGTCGGCTCGTTGATGATGCGCAGCACCTCGAGGCCCGCGATCTGCCCGGCGTCCTTGGTCGCCTGGCGCTGCGCGTCGTTGAAGTAAGCGGGAACCGTGATCACCGCCTGGGTGACGGTCTCGCCGAGATAGGCCTCGGCGGTTTCCTTCATCTTCTGGAGGATGAAGGCCGAGATCTGCGACGGGGAATAATCCTTGCCGCCGGCCTGGACCCACGCGTCGCCGTTGGGGCCCTTGACGATCTTGTAGGGCACCAGCTCGGTGTCTTTCTTGGTGATCGGGTCGTCGAAGCGGCGGCCGATCAGGCGCTTGACCGCGAACACCGTATTGTCGGGGTTGGTCACCGCCTGGCGCTTGGCCGGCTGGCCGATCAGCCGTTCACCGTCCTTGGTGAAGGCGACGACCGACGGCGTGGTGCGCGATCCTTCCGCATTCTCGATGACCTTGGGCTTGCCGCCTTCCATCACTGCAACGCAGCTGTTGGTGGTGCCCAAGTCGATTCCAATGACCTTGGCCATAATTTTCCCTCTTCATTTGCCCCTCGGCCCCTAGGAGGCAGCCGAACACCTGGTTTCGGAGGCGATATAGGGGGCCTTGCGCCGACGACAAGGCGTGCGGCCGCACCTTCGCGCCGGCAAATTCTTCATCTATTCAGGGGCAAAACGGGGGGCGCGTGGAACAACTGGCAAGCGGCGATTGGCTCAACCGCGATCGGGTGCTGCGCATTGCCGCCATCTCCGGCCTCGGCACGCTCACCGTTCTCACTTGGCTGTTTGCCTTCTCGCACGGCACCCTGGACCCGTTGGGGCGGCCGCTTGGCACCGATTTCTCCGATGTCTGGACCGCGGGCAAGATGGCGCTCGAAGGCCGCGCCGCGGACGCCTGGAACTGGTCGCAGCATTACGCGGTCCAGCAAGCGGTTCACCACAAGGCGGATGTCGACTTTTACGGCTGGCATTACCCGCCGCCGTTCCTGCTGATCGCCGCCGCGCTCGCGACCATGCCTTACGTGCCGGCGCTGATCGTCTGGCAGCTGGCGACCCTGGCCCCGTTCACCTGGATGATGACGCGGCTGGTGCCGCTGCGGGAGACGGTGCTGCTGACCCTGGCGGCGCCGGTTACGATGGTTTGCCTGACGCACGGCCACAACGGGTTCCTGACCGCGCTCTTGCTCAGCGGCGGGCTGATGCTGATCGACAAGCGGCCGTTCGCTGCCGGGCTGCTGTTCGGCTGCCTGATCTACAAGCCGCAGTTCGCGCTGATCCTGCCGCCGCTGCTGCTCGCGACGCGCAACTGGCGCGCGATCGGCGGTACGATCGTGTCGGCGGGCCTGCTGGTCGCGCTCACCCTCGCGATCTGGGGGTGGCCGGTGTGGCAGGCGTTTCTCGACAGCCTGCCGCTGACCCGCCACGTGGTCATCGAGCAGGGCGCAACCGGCTGGCAGAAGATCATGAGCCCGTTCGCCGCGATCCGCATGTGGGGCGGCAGCATCGCATTCGCTTATGCGGTGCAACTGGCCGCGACTCTGGCGGTCATCGCGGCGGTGGCGTGGATATCGTTGCAGCGCGGCGCGGCGGAACTGCGCAATGCATTGGTGTGCGCCGCCGTGCTGATCGCGACGCCCTATGTGCTCGATTATGATCTTGTCGTGCTGCTGCCGGCGCTCGGCTTCTTGTGGCTCGACAGCCAGCGCCACGGTTTCCTGTCGTGGGACAAGAGCCTGATGGCCTTGGTGTGGGTCGCGCCGCTGGTCGCGCGGACGCTCGCCCAATTCCTTTACCTGCCGCTCGGTCTCGCGAGCGCCGTGATCGTCGTCGTGATTGCCGCCCGGCGCGTCAGGGCATCGCCATCCCGCCATTGACGTGCAGCGTCTGCCCGGTGACGTAGCCGGCCTCGCGGCTGGCGAGATAGACCGCCGCCGCGCCGATATCCTCGCCGCTGCCCATCGCGCCCATCGGAATTCGCGACAGGATGCCGTCCCGCTGCTGGTCGTTGAGCGCATCGGTCATCGCCGACGTCATGAAGCCAGGCGCGATGCAATTGACGGTGATGCCGCGCGTCGCGAGCTCGATCGCCATCGCCTTCGACAGCCCGATCAGCCCGGCCTTGGCGGCGACATAGTTCGCCTGCCCGGGATTGCCCGTTACCGCGACCACCGAAGTCACCGAGATGATCCGCCCGAACCGCGCGCGCATCATCGGCTTGGCCGCCGCGCGCATCAGCCGGAACGCGGCTTCGAGGTTGACGCGCAGGACCTCGTCCCACTCCTCGTCCTTCATCCGCATCGCGAGATTGTCGCGGGTGATGCCGGCATTGTTGACGAGGATGTCGAGCTTGCCACCGAGCGCTTCGACCGCCTGCGGCACGAGCGCATCGACTGCCGCGCCGTCCGACAAATTGCACGGCAGCGCGACATGGTCGCCGCCGAGCGATGAGCGGAATTTCTCGAGCTTGTCGACGTTGCTGCCCGACACCGCCAGCCGCGCGCCCTGGCTGCTCAGCGCCTGCGCTATCGCCGAGCCCAATCCGCCGCTCGCCCCCGTCACCAGCGCGGTCATTCCCGAAAGATCGAACATCATGCGATCTCCTTCGCCAGCGCTTCAATGTCCGCGATCGTGACGACGCTTGTCACCTTGGCGTCGGGCGCGGTGCGCTTGACCATCGAGCCCAACACCTTGCCACCCAATTCGATGAACTCGTCGACGCCCGCGTCGGTCATTTCCGAGATGCTTTCACGCCAGCGGACCATGCCCGTCACCTGGTCGACGAGCAGCGAGCGAATGGAGTCCGGATCGGTCACCGGCGCGGCAATGACGTTTGCGTACAGTGGAACGACCGGTTCTTCGACGACGACATAACTCAGCGCATCCTGCATTGCCTCCGCGGCGGGCTGCATCAGCGGGCAGTGGAACGGCGCCGAGACCGGCAGCGCGACCGCGCGCTTGGCGCCCATGTCCTTGGCCATTGCGATTGCGCGGTCGATCGCGCCCTTGTGCCCGGACAGCACGACCTGGCTCGGGTCATTGTCGTTGGCGACGGTGCACACTTCGCCCTGGGCAGCCGCGTCGGCGATCTTCTGCGCCAGCTCCAGGTCCGCACCGAGCAGCGCCGCCATCGCCCCCACGCCGACCGGCACCGCCGCCTGCATCGCCTGCCCGCGTAGTTTCAACAGCTTGGCCGTCGTCGCCAAGTCGAACGAACCCGCCGCGCAAAGTGCCGAATATTCGCCGAGGCTGTGGCCGGCGACGAACTCAGCCGCCTTGACCAGATCGACGCCGCCTTCGCGAGACAGCGCAGCGAACACCGCGATCGCATTGGCCATGATCGCCGGCTGCGCATTCTCGGTCAGCCGAAGCTCGTCGTCGGGCCCCTCGCGCATCAGCCGGAACAGGTTCTGCCCGAGCGCCTCGTCGACCTGCTCGAACACGTCGCGCGCGGCGCGGCTGGCCTCGCTCAAGGCCGTGCCCATGCCGACCGCCTGGCTGCCTTGCCCCGGAAAAAGGAATGCGCGCATGAATATCCCTGTTCAGCTATGAACCGGCGCGACTAGGCCGACGCGGTGGGAATGCCAAGGCTGTGGGGGGACTCATGACGAAGCAGCACGAGGCGCCGCAAACGATCGGAATCTGGATGACCAGCGCGCTGGTGATCGGAACGATCATCGGTTCGGGGATATTCATGCTCCCGGTCAGCCTCGCCCCGTTGGGCCGCAATGCCCTGTTCGGCTGGGTGATCAGCGGAATCGGGGTGCTCTGCATCGCCTTCGCGCTGGGCCGACTATCGCGCCTGAGCGGCGACGGCATCCAAGCCAATGTCGAGCGCGAATTTGGTCCAACGGTGGCGTTCCTCGTCGCCTGGGGTTTCTGGGTTTCAAACTGGGTGGCGCAGGCCTCGGTCGCGGTCGCCGCGGCCTCGGCCTTGTCCTTCGCGGGACCTCAATTCGGCGGACCGTCAGCGATCGTTCTCGGCGCGATCGGCTGGCTCGTCATCCTGACTGCCATCAATGCGATCGGCGTGCGAGCGTCGGGCGGATTTTCGATGGTGACGGTAGCTATCAAGCTGTTGCCGCTGCTGGCGGTTATTTGGCTGTTCGTGCAGCGCGGCGCGAGCGGCGGCGCCTATGAACCGCTTCCCCCGCTGCCGATCAGCTTTGCCAATGTCGCCGCGGCGACCGCGCTGACCTTTTTTGCGTTCACCGGCTTCGAAAACGTCACCACGCCGGTCGGCAAGGTTCGCGACCCTGCGCGCACCATTCCGCGCGCGCTGCTCGGCGGCACTGCGTTCGTCGTCGTCCTCTATTTGCTTGCGGGGACGGCGATTCAGATGCTCCTGCCCGCTGACGTGGTCGCGGTGTCGCCGGCTCCCTTCGCCGATGCCTTGGTCTCCCGCTGGGGTCATGGTGCAGCGACATTCGCCGCGTTGACCATCGCAGTCGCCGCGATCGGCTGCCTCAACGGGCTGATTCTTGGCACCGGCGAGTTGGGCTACGCCATGGCGTTGCGCGGCGATCTGCCCGCCGTCATGGCCAGGACCCGCGGAATCAATACGCCGGTAGTTTCCCAGGTGGTCGGAACGGGTCTCAGCATCCTGCTGCTGCTCGCCAACAGCAGTCGCGCCACCGCCAGCCTGTTCACCTTCATCATCCTGCTGTCGACCGCCACCGTGATCATCGTCTATCTCACCGCCGCGCTGGCCGCGTGGAAGCTTAGCCCGACAGCCGGCACGCGCACACTCGTTGCGATTGGCATTTTGTTCCTCGCCTTTGCGACCTACGGCATCGGCCTCGAAGTCGGTCTTTGGAGCCTGGTGCTGCTCGCCGTGGGCCTGGCAATCCGCGCCGTCATGCACCGCCTCAATTCGCGCGCAGCCATCCCGGGGGCGGAGGCCGCTCCAGTCTAGCCTCGGGGATCAACCGCCGTAGCTTCTGCGCGAAGCTCCGCAGGCACACTTCGCTCGTGCCGAGGGGCCCAGCGACGTAGCTCGGCGATTGCATCCCCAATTGGACCCGCGTGATCAGCTCGGTGTCCTCGGCGTTGACACGGCGGTTGATCCGCCAGTTCAAGTGGCGCGCCACCTTCATTTCCCGCCGCTCATCGGGCAGCGCGTAGCTGATCTCGCGGATCACCGTCTCCGTCGCCGACACCGGCAGGAACTGCATGAAATCGACCTGGTCGGGGTAGATATCGAACGCGACGTTGGGGAACAGCTTGTAATAGACCCACTTGCGGCGGTGAGAGGGCGGCAAATGCTCGGCCGCGGGCAGGTAGCGCTGGTAGGCGCGCTCGGACGGATTGGTCGACGGCTTGTCGATCAGCTCGCCTTCCATGCGGTCGACATGCTCGCGCGCCTCGATCTTGTAATTCCTGCCGAACAATCGCGTCAGCCCCGGATGGCCGACCGGAATGTGCAGCCCGTCCGAATAATTGTCGGCGATCGTCTTCCAGTTGAGCTGGCGCGGCCGGTTGGTGACGCGGCCGATCGCGCGCAATTCCTCGAAGCGGTACGGCGCGACCTCGTCCTCGTAAGGCGCCATCATTTCGGCGACGGTCGGCGCGCCCGGCTCCAGCGTCACGAACAGGAACCCGCGCCATTTCTCGAGAGCGACCTGCACCAGCCCCAATT
>Ga0255310_10000017_pt1 | contig 28647 bp, 29 predicted proteins | sample EtOH1_T0_E1_meta_FD_201359 | JGI IMG/M metagenome (GOLD analysis project Ga0255310, IMG submission 201359) | Sandy soil microbial communities from University of British Columbia, Vancouver, Canada - EtOH1_T0_E1 | ecosystem: Engineered > Artificial ecosystem > Sand microcosm > Unclassified ...
CCCGCGCGTCCTCGTTGCTGTCCCACGCCGTCACTTTCGCGCCGCTCGCCAGCAGCGCTTCGACCGCCGCCAGCCCGGAGCGCGCGAGGCCGTAGACCGCGTAATGCTTGCCGGCGAAAGCGCGCGTCGTGATCACCGCAATTTCAGCGTCGACAGGCCGGCCAGCGCGAGCACGAAGCTGACGATCCAGAAGCGGATGACGACGGTCGGCTCGGACCAGCCGAGATGCTCGAAATGGTGGTGGATCGGGGCCATCAGGAACACCCGCCGGCCGGTGCGCTTGTAGACCGCGACCTGGATCACGACTGACAGTGCTTCCAAGACGAACAGCCCGCCGATGATCACCAGCACGAACTCATGGTGCGCGGCGACCGCGATCGCGCCCAAGGCCCCGCCCAGTGCGAGGCTGCCGGTGTCGCCCATGAAGACCGCGGCCGGTGGCGCGTTGAACCACAGGAAGGCGAGGCCCGCGCCGACGATGGCGAGGCACAGCACGGTCAAATCGCCGACGCCGAGAATGTGCGGGATGCCGAGGTAGGCGGCGAACTTGGCGTTGCCGACGAGGTAGGCGATCAGCAAAAAGGCCATCGAGGCGATGATCACCGGCATGGTCGCGAGGCCGTCGAGGCCGTCGGTCAGATTGACCGCGTTGCCGAACGACACGATGACGAACGCGCCGAACGCGATGTAGAACCAGCCGAGGTCGATCACCGGCCCCTGGACGAACGGTAGATAGAGGTTGGTGTTGCCGGTGCGGACGATCAGCCAGGTCGCGAAGCCGGCGAGTAAAAACTCGAGCGCCAGCCGCATCCGGCCCGACAGCCCGGCATGGTGGGCTTTCCTCAATTTGTCGTAATCGTCGAGGAACCCGATCAGCCCGAAGCCCCCGGTGACCAAAAGGCACGCCCACACGTACGGGTTGGCGAGGTCCATCCACAGCAAGGTCGAGACCGCGACCGAGACCAGGATCAGCAAGCCCCCCATGGTCGGCGTGCCGCGCTTGGCGAGGTGGCTTTGCGGGCCGTCGGCGCGGATCGGTTGGCCCTTGCCCTGCCGCACCCGCAGATAGGAGATGAACCACGGGCCGAGGATCAGCCCGATCAGCAGCGCGGTGAAGCTCGCCGCGCCGGCGCGGAAGCTGATGTAGCGGATGAGGTTGAGGACGCCCGGGAAACCGAGCTGTTCGGCGATCAGGTAGAGCATGATTGCAGCTCCCCTGCCACCCGTTCGACCAACCTCGCAAGCCCGACCGAGTTCGACGCCTTGACCAGCACCGCGTCGCCGGGCCGGACCAGCTGGAGCAGGATTTCGGCCGCTTCGTCCACCGTCGCGGCGCGATCGACTGCGACATGGTCTTTGAGGGCCTCGGCCAGCGGCGCCATCTCGTCGCCGATCAGGATCACCGGATCGACGTGCGCCTCGATCACTGCCGGCGCGAGGCCGGCATGGAGCCCGTCGCTGTGGCTGCCGAGCTCGCGCATCGGGCCCAATACGGCGATCCGCCGTTCGACACCGATCTCCGTGCCGAGGCTTTTCAGCGTCGCCGCCATCGACGCCGGGTTGGCGTTGTAGCTCTCGTCGATCAGCAGCAGCGTGCCGCTCTGTCCATTGGCCTCGATCGCAATCGTGTGGCGCTCGCCGCGGCCTTTCAGCGCGCCCATGTCGCCCAAAGCGAGGCCCGCCGCCGCGACGTCGCCGCCGACCGCTTCGACCGCGGCCAGCGCGGCCAGCGCGTTGGTCACCCAATGGTCTCCGCGCTGGGCGATCGTGAAGGTGAGGTCGCAGTCGATCAGCGAGGCGGTGATCAGGCTGCCGCCGCCGCCCGAACGCACCGCGTGGACGGCGTGGACGTCGGCATCGCCGCCGCCGAAGGTGATAATGCGGTTGGCGACCCGCCGCGCGGCCTTGAGCAAGCGGTCGCGGTGCGCGCTGTCGTTGGGCAGGATCGCGATGCCGCCGGTCTCCTCGCCGGGAAACCCCTCGAGGCCCTGGAAGATCTCGGCCTTGGCGTCGGCGATCGCCTCTTCCGATTGCAAATTCTCGATATGCGCCGGGGCGATCGCGGTGATCAGCGCGACGTGCGGCCGCACCATCCGCGTTAGGGCGGCGATCTCGCCGGCGTTGTTCATGCCCAGTTCGAGCACCGCGAACTCGGCGTCGCGCGGCATCCGGGCGAGGCTCAGCGGCACGCCGGTGTGGTTGTTGTAGCTCTTGACCGAGCGGTGGACCCGCCCCGGCTTCCAGCGCTCGAGCGCCGCGTAGATCGCTTCCTTGGTGCTGGTCTTGCCGACCGATCCGGTGACGGCGATGATCCTCGCGTGCGACCGCTGGCGCGACGCCCGGCCGAGGTCCTCAAGCGCGCGGGCTACGTCCTCAACCAACACGTGCGGCGCATCGATCGGCTGCGAGACCAAGGCTCCGGCCGCCCCCGCGGCGATCGCGCCTGCGACAAATTGATGGCCGTCGTGGACGGTGCCGGGCATCGCCACGAACAGGTCACCGGCCCGCACTTCGCGGCTGTCGAACGTCACTCCGCTGACCTCGAAATCGCCGTGCACCGTGCCGCCGGTCGCCGCCGCGATTTCGGCGGAGGTCCAGAGCGGGCTCATGCGGCGCACTCGCGGGCGACGACGACGTCGTCGAACGGCAGCACGCGGTCCCCGACGATCTGGCCCTGCTCGTGGCCCTTGCCGGCGACGAGCACGATGTCGCCCGCCCGGGCGATTGCGATGGCTTCGGCAATCGCCTCCCTGCGCCCGGCGATCTCCGTGGCGCCGGGCGCTCCGGCAAGCACCTCGCGGCGGATTTGCGCCGGGTCCTCGCCGCGCGGATTGTCGTCGGTGACGATCACCACGTCGGCCAGGCGCGCCGCCACCGCGCCCATTTCCGGACGCTTGCCCTGGTCGCGATCGCCGCCGGCTCCGAACACGATGATCAACCGGCCTTCGACATGCGGCCGCAGCGCCGCGATCGCCGCCTCGAGCGCGTCGCCGGTGTGTGCATAGTCGATATAGACCGGGACGCCGCCGCGGCTGATCACCGCCCGCTCGAGCCGGCCGCGCACCGGCGAGACGCGCTGCATCGCCGAGAAGGCCGCGTCGAACGGCGTGCCGGTGGCCGTCACCAGCCCCGCCGCGACCAGCACGTTGGCGGCCTGGTAGGCGCCGATCAGCGGCAGCGCGAGCCGGTGGGTCTTGCCGGCGTGGCTGAGCATCACCGTCTGGCCGAGCGGCGTCGGAACCTGGTCGAGGAGCTGGATAGTCTCGCCGGCGCGGCCGACGGTCATCAGCTTCGATCCGCGTCGCCGCACGCGCGCGATCACGTCCTCGGATTTCGGATCGTCGGTCCACACCACCGCGGTGCCGTCCGGGCCGAGCAGCTCGTCGAACAGCCGCATCTTGGCCTCGAAGTAAGCATCCATCGACGGGTGGTAGTCGAGATGGTCGCGGCTGAAATTGGTGAATGCGGCGGCGGCCAGCGGCACGCCCTCGGCGCGGTGCTGGTCGAGGCCGTGGCTCGACGCCTCGTAGGCGACATGGCTGATGCCCATCCGCTTGAGGCCGGCCATGTTCGACAGGAAAGTAACGATGTCGGGGGTCGTCAGCCCGGTCTTCACCTGGTCGTCCGAGGTGGTCACGCCCAGCGTCCCGATCGACGCCGAGCGGTGGCCGCTCATGCGCCACATCTGGCGCGTCATCTCGACCGTCGAAGTCTTGCCGTTGGTGCCGGTGACCGCGACCGCGACTTCCGGGTAGGGACCGAAGAATTTCGCCGCGAGGCTGGCGAACAACCGCCGCGGTTCGGGGTCGGCGAGGTGCGGGACTTTCTCGACCCTGGCTTCGGGCCGCGCGACGACCGCTACCGCGCCGCGCTTCACCGCGTCAGGAATGAAATCCTCGCCGTCGAACACCGCGCCCCGGAACGCGCCGAACACGCTGCCCGCGGCGACCTTGCGATGGTCGATCGCAAAGCCCGTGACCTCGGAATCGCTATCGATGCCGGAAAGCTCGCGAAGGCGCACGGATTCAGTCCTTCGTTTCGTGGACGAAGGGCAGCACCTCGGCCATGTTCGGCTCGCGGCTCTTGTCGGGACGAATGCCGAGCATCGGCGCGATTCGGCTGACGGCGAGGGAGAATGCGGGGCCGATGTTCCACGCCGCGGTGTGGAAGCCGTAGGTTTCGGCGGTCGCCTTGGGGTCGTCGAGCATCATCACCATCACATAGCGCGGCTCGTCCATCGGGAACACACCCGCGAAGCTCGTGACGACGGCGGCGCTGGTGTAGCGGCCGCCGACCAGTTTCTCCGCCGTGCCGGTCTTGCCGCCGACGCGATAGCCGGGCGCGTCGGCCTTGCGGCCGGTGCCTTGCGTAACCACCAGCCGCAGCAGCGCGCGCATCTTGTAGCTGGTGTTCTCGGTGAAGACGCGACGGCCGGGCGCGACCGGGTGCGTGCGGTCGACCTTGAGCAGGGTCGCGGGATGATAGATGCCGCCGTTGAACAGCGTCGCATAGCCGCTCGCGAGGTGCAGCGGGGTGACCGCGATGCCGTGCCCGAAGCCGACCGTCATGGTTTCGAACGGGCCCCAACGCGAGCCCGGGGTCAGCGTCCGGCCGCGCTCCTTCAGCTCGATCGCGACCGGGGCGAGGAAGCCCATCCGGCCGAGAAACGCCTTCTGCCGCGTCGCGCCGACCTGGTCGGCGATCTGGGCGGTGCCGATGTTCGAGCTTTCCTTCATGATCTCGGCGACCGAGCAGGCGCGGCCGTACGGGTGCGTGTCGTGGACGACGTGCCCGTAGACATGCAGCTCGTCGGGGCAGTTATACATCTGGCCCATCGATTTGATGATGCCCGAATCCATCGCCATGGCGACGGTGAACGGCTTGAACGTCGAGCCCAGTTCGTAGACGCCAAGCGTCGCCCGGTTGAACCGCGCCTCGTCGGAGCCCTGCCCGGCGGCATTGGGATTGAGCTGCGGCAGCGAGGTCATCGCCAGCACTTCGCCGGTGTGGATGTCCATGACGATGCCGGCCGCGCCGATCGCCGAGTAAGTCGTCAGCGCGTCGAGCAGCTCATGCTCCAGCGCCTGCTGGATGCGGCTCGAGATCGACAGCGTCAGCGGCGCGCCGCGCGTCGCCGGGCTCGACAGGCGCTGGTCGAACGCACGCTCCATGCCGGCGACGCCGTGGCCGTCGATGTCGGTATAGCCGATGACGTGGGCGGCGAGGCTGGTCTGCGGGTAGAGCCGGTCGGGCTCGCGGTCGATCGCCAGGCCCGGCTCGCCCAATGCGTTGACCGCCTCGACCAGCTCGGGCGACGCGCGGCGGCGCAAATAGAAGAACGGCCGGCCCGACGTCAGCATCGCGAAATAGGTCGCTTCGTCGCGTTCCGGCATCAGTCTGGCCAGCGCCCGGGCGATCTCCAGCCGGTCGCCGATGACCTTGGTCGGGTGCAAGCCGATGGTCCAGGCATCGATGGTCCGCGCCAGGGGCTGACCGTCGCGGTCGACGATGTCGCCGCGTTCCGGAATCAGCGCGGTGATCCCAACCTTGCGCCCGGCATGATCGCCGAACGCCGCGAGGAACAGGATCCGCGCGACGATCAGTGCGATCACCCCGGCGTACACCAGCATTCCGAACATCAGCCGCTGGTGCATTACGGCCAGGATTTGGCGTCGTTGGCCGACGAGGCGAAGCCGCTCGGGCCGTGGGGCGACGAGGGCGGACGTCGGCGCGTTCATTGCTTCCGGCCGGAGTCCTTGGCGTTGGCCTTGGTGGCGGCACGTAAAGTGGACTTCGGCGGCTGCGGCGCGAGCGGATCGGCCTCGGCGAGCCTGGTCGGCCTGGGCTTGGCGGCGGCGCTCGCCACCGGCACGGGCTTGGGCTCGGTGGCCGCCTTTTCGGCCGCCGGCAGCGCCTCACGATCGACGCTCTCACGATTGAGGCTGCCACGATTCAGGCTGGCCGTGTGGAGCATCTCCTTGGCCGAAACGCCGCCTTCGTCCTGGTCCTGCCGCTGGGCGACGCCCTCGACCTGCGGCCGGGGCCCGTCGGACGGCGCCGAAGCGAGCACCACGGGCGCCTCGAGATCGACCTGGTGCTGCGGCGCGACCATCTTGGCGAGCGCATAGCCGCCGTCGAGGAACTGGTCGGCCGTCGGCGCCGACAGCGCCAGCACCTTGACGTTCCAGCGTTCCAGTTGAGCCAGTCTGCCGCGGGTGCCGATCTCGGTCTGCAGCAGGCGGATGTCGCGCTGGGTGAGCACGATGCGGGTCTCGACGCCCTCGACCGCGGCGCGCTCCGAGGCGACCCGAAGCGAAACGAGGTAACAGCCGAGCGCGGCTCCGGCGCAGCTCGCGACCATGAACACGGACCGGAAGCTTCTGATCATTGCATGCGCTCCTTTCCGCTCTGCCCTTTTCCGTCCTGCCAGGCGGGCGCAGACGTTCGAACGGCACTTCTCAATCGGGCCGAGCGCGCGCGCGGGTTGGCGGCCATTTCGCGCTCCGACGGCGAGATTGGCTTGGCGACACGCTCGAAGGTCGGCTGGGGCGGCTCGACCAGCGCCGGGCGGTGGCGCGATCCGGCCGGCGTTGCGCCGCTGCGTTCCCTGAGGAAGCGCTTGACGATGCGATCCTCGAGGCTGTGGAAGGTGACCACCGCGAGCCGCCCGCCGGGCTTCAGCGAGCGCTCGGCGGCGGCGAGGCCGTCCTCGAGTTCGTCGAGCTCCGCGTTCAAATGGATGCGGATCGCCTGGAAGGTGCGGGTCGCGGGGTCGGTGCGCTGGCCGGGGCGGAAGCCGGCGGCGCGGCGAACGATCGCGGCCAGCTCGGCGGTGCGCTCGACCGGCCGGGCATCGGCGATCGCGCGGGCGATGGCGCGGGCCCGCGGCTCCTCGCCGTAATCCTTGAGGATGCGCGCGATCTCGGCCTCGTCGGCCTGGTTGAGGAATTCGGCGGCGGTCAGCCCGGACTTGCTCATCCGCATGTCGAGCGGGCCGTCGGCCTGGAACGAGAAGCCGCGCGCGGCGGTGTCGATCTGCATCGACGACACGCCGATATCGAGCGCGATGCCGTCGACCAGGCCGATGCCGCGCTCGGCCAGCACCCGGTCCATCTGCGAGAAGCGCTCTTCAATGAGGGTCAGATTGGCGTCGGGAACGAGTGTCGGCCCGGCCGCGATCGCATCCGGATCGCGGTCGAAGCCGATCACTCGCCCCGCCCCCGCCGCAAGCATGGCGCGCGTGTAGCCGCCTGCCCCGAAAGTGCCGTCGACCAAGGTCTCGCCACGGGCAATGGCGAGGGCTTGCACAACGTCATCGACCATTACCGGCACGTGGCGGGGACCGGAGGAACTGCGCGTCATGCGCCTAATCCCCTCTCCTCGAGCCGGTAACGGGCGATGTCCTTCATGTCCTCGGGGATGCGGGCATCCTTGAGGAACAGCGCCGGGTTCCAAATCTGAAAAGTCTCGCCGGCGCCGAGGAACAGCGCGAGGTCCTCGATCGAACCCTTGCGGCGCATCATCGGGGGCAGGACGATGCGGCCGGAGCTGTCGTAGGGCACTTCCTCGGTGGCGGCGAAGGCCATCAGATTGCGTTGCTGATATTCGATCTGCGCCTGGGCGCTGGTCTCTTCCTTCTCGAGCAGGCGCTCGAGCTTGGCGTGCATGCGGGCGGCGTAGGCGGGGTCGTAGGCGCTCAATGCGGGGAAGGCGTCGTGCTTGGCCAGCACGATGGTCTTGGCGTCGCCGCGGCGCTCGATGACGCTGCGCAGGAACGCGGGCACGGACACGCGGCCCTTGGCGTCGACCGCGTTCAGTGCACTGCCCTGGAACAGATGCTCTAGCGCCACGTCCACTCCCCGTCCGCAGCGCAAAGGGATCCGTTCGCGGACGCACGGCTAAACGGCGTTCCCGCGTCAGGGTCGAAATGGTTGGGTCTTCCCCCTCGCTACAGTCGATGTTGGTAACTCAACCACGCTGGGGATACAATGGGTTTTGATGCCATTTGGTGGGAATTCATGGTTAGTAGCGGAAAACCGCGGCTTTTTCGCCTCAGTTCTTGGTGATGTTCCTCACCTGTTCTTCATTGTCTCCATTGTGGATAAGTCTGTGCGGGAATGATTCGATGCGCGACTCGGATGAGCCGAGCCGAATCACCGTTCGAGCGGGGCGAGCTCGGCCAGCAGCGCGTCGAGATTGTTCGCCGTCGCGCCGTCCAAATGAGCGACATCGAGGAAATCCGCGTCGGCGACGATCGTCGCGGCGCCCTTGCCGATCCGGCAATAAGCGACCAGCCGGTCGCGGCTCACCGGGCAGCGGCCGGCGAGCAAGCCCGGCGACGCGGTGAGGACGGCGTGCCCGCCGAGCCGGCGCTGCACGGGCCCGCGGTCGTCGGGGGCATCGAGCCGCAGCCCCCAATGCTTGAGCAGGCCGGTGTCGGCGAACGCCGGCGGCGGCCGCAGCGGGTCGCCGAGCGGGCGCTCGCTGGGCCATTCGAGCATCGGGTCGGCGAGCAGCAACAGCCGTCCGCCGCTCCGCACCCAGCGGTCGAGATCGACCAGCGCCTCGGCCGGCTGGGCGAGCGGGTGCGCCATCAGCAGCAACCGCCCCCGCCCCAGGCTCGGCGCATCAGCGACCGCGATCGGAGTCACCGTGTAGCGCGTCTCCAGCGCATCGAGCACCGGCGAACCGACGTGTTCGAGCCCGAACTTCTCGCCGAACACCAGCGGCAGCGTCGTCAACAGCATCAGCTGCGGCTTCGCGGCGGTTGCCGGCGGCTGCCTGTGATCCGCGACGTAGCCGACGGCGGCGATGGCGATGATCGCGGCCGCCAGCACGGCAGCGACTCGCGGACGGGCGCCTGCCCGCCGCGCCGGGCCGCCGGTCACTTGCTGGCGCTGCTGTTGTTCGCCTGGCCGGCGCCCGGAGCCACGCCCAATTCGGCCAGCGGCTCGTTGGGTTCGGCGTTCATCGCCGCGTTTTGCGCATTCGCGGCGCGGTCGTCGCTCCCCGAGCGGCTGATCACCGAACCCAGCAGCACGAGCAGGAACGCGAACGCGAGGCCGGTCAGTCCGATGCGAATCCGTTGTGCGCTGGAGCCGGGAGTGTGTGCCATTGCGGCCGGGAAGCTATGGCCCGGTTCGAGACAATGCAAGCAGCCGCCCTTGACGGACCGGCTCGCCCCCGCGCAATGGCGCGATCATGACTCGCACCGCACTCATCCTGACGCTGACAGCAGCCGCTGCGCTAGCCGGCTGCAACAAGCAAGACCACACCATCACGGCCGGACCGGACGAGGGCGACAACGTCGTCAACGCGGCCCCGATCGAGCTGCCGCCGTCGATCATCGCCAGTAAGATCTACCGCTGCAAGGACAACAGCGTGGTCTACATCGACTGGCTGTCGGACAATAAGTCGGCCAATTTCCGCCACGACAAGAACGGCGCCGCAACCCATGTCGCCGGGCCGGAAGCGGGCAAGCCGATGGTCGCCGAAGGCTATTCGCTGAGCGGCTCGGCAACCGGCTCGAGCGTCACGCTGAGCCGCCCGGGCAAGAGCAGCCAAGCCTGCCACGTCTGACTTGAATCGAAGCGGGGCACCGTCCCCCGGGATGGTGCCCGCTTCGTCATTCGTACCCTAAGCCGGCTGGGTTTCCTTCGACTTCTCGCCGAACGCCTTCATCCGCGACTCCATTTCCTGCGGCGGGACGTCTTCGACGTGGGTGGCAAGGGTCCACTGGTGGCCGAACGGATCCGTCAGGGTCCCCGAGCGGTCGCCATAGAATTGATCCTCGACCGGGCGCTGCTCCTTGGCCCCTTCGGCGACCGCCTTGCGGAACGCCGGATCGACGTCCTCGACATAGACCAGCAAGCTGACGGTCGTTCCGCCGCGGCTCTTCGGGCCGAGATGCCCCATGTCGGGGAATTCATCGGCCAGCATCACCACGCTGTCGCCGATCTGCAGCTCGGCGTGGCCGACGCGGTCGCCCATCGGCATGCGGAATTTCTCCTGGGCGCCGAACGCCCGCTTGTAGAAATCGATCGCCGCCTTGCCGTCGTCGACGATCAGATAGGGCGTGACGCTATGATATCCATCGGGAATTGGCTTCACCATCGCGGCTCTCCTCGATCCCCCCGGACGCCGCTCAATACTGCTGCCGGCCGAGTCGCTCCAAACCGGTTGGGCGCGCCCTAGCGGCGGCTCACGGACACGGCTAAGCGCCCGCCCATGACCTCCGCCATGAGTTCCCCGATCACCCCCCAAATCGTCGCCGAGCACGGGCTGTCCGAAGACGAATATGCGCGCATCCTGAAAGCGCTCGGCCGCGAGCCCAACCTTGTCGAGCTCGGCATCTTCTCGGTCATGTGGTCGGAGCATTGCAGCTACAAGAGCTCGCGCGTTCACTTGAAGAAATTGCCGACCGAGGCGCCGTGGGTGATCTGCGGCCCGGGCGAGAATGCCGGGGTGATCGACATCGGCGACGGTGACGCGGCGATCTTCAAGATGGAGAGCCACAACCACCCGAGCTACATCGAGCCCTACCAGGGCGCGGCGACCGGCGTCGGCGGCATCCTGCGCGACGTCTTCACCATGGGCGCGCGGCCGATCGCCAATCTGAACGCGCTGCGCTTCGGCCGCCCCGACCATCCCAAGACGCGGCACCTGGTCTCGGGCGTCGTCCAGGGCATCGGCGGCTACGGCAATTGCGTCGGCGTGCCGACCGTCGGCGGCGAGGTCAATTTCGACGCCGCCTATGACGGCAACATCCTGGTCAACGCGATGACCGTCGGCGTCGCCCGCGCCGACAAGATCTTCTATTCGGCCGCCGCGGGCATCGGCAATTCGGTGGTCTATGTCGGCTCCAAGACCGGCCGCGACGGCATCCACGGCGCGACCATGGCGAGCGCGGACTTCGCGCAAGACAGCGAGGAGAAGCGCCCGACGGTGCAGGTCGGCGACCCGTTCACCGAGAAACTGCTGATCGAGGCGTGCCTCGAGCTGATGGCGTCGGACGCGATCGTTGCCATCCAGGACATGGGCGCGGCGGGCCTGACCTCGTCGTCGGTCGAAATGGCGTCGAAGGGCGGCGTCGGCATCCGCCTCGACATGAACCGCGTCCCGTGCCGCGAAGAGGGCATGACGCCCTACGAGATGATGCTGTCGGAATCGCAGGAGCGGATGCTGATGGTCCTCAAGCCCGGCCGCGAGGCCGAGGCCGAGGCGATCTTCCGCAAGTGGGAATTGGACTTCGCGGTGATCGGCACCGTCACCGACACCGGGCGAATGGAACTGGTCTGGAACGGCGCCACCGTCGCCGACATCCCGCTCGATCCGCTCGCCGACGAGGCGCCGCTGTACGAGCGGCCGTACACCAGGCCCCACCCGCCGATGCCGCTGACCGACGTGCCGGAATCGACCGACATCGCCGCCGATCTGCTCAAGCTGATGGCCTCGCCCGCGCTCGCGTCGCGCCGCTGGGTGTGGGAGCAATACGACCAGTCGGTCGGCGCCGACACCGTCCAGCGCCCGGGCGGCGACGCCGCCGTGGTTCGCGTCCACGGCACCCGCAAAGCGCTGGCGATGACCACCGACTGCACGCCGCGTTACTGCTGCGCCGACCCGTATGAGGGCGGCAAGCAGGCGGTCGCCGAGGCCTATCGCAACCTGTGCGCGGTCGGCGCCAGGCCGCTGGCGATCACCAACTGCCTCAACTTCGGCAACCCGCAGCGGCCCGAGATCATGGGCCAGTTCGTCGCCTGCGTCGAAGGCATGGCCGAAGCCTGCCGCGCTTTGGACTTCCCGGTCGTGAGCGGCAACGTCAGCCTCTACAACGAGACCAAGGCCGACGACGGCAGCAGCCAGGCGATCCTCCCCACCCCCGCGATCGGCGGCGTCGGCCTCCTCGACGATTGGGCGAAGAGCGCGACGATTGGGTTTAAGGAGCGAGGCCAGACGATCTGGCTGGTTGGCACGTCCACCTTGGGAAGAGAGCTAGGGCAGTCGCTTTGGCTTCAAGAGGTTCATGGAAGGAAGGCAGGATCCGCACCGATCGTCGATCTTCCTCTTGAGCGATTCACTGCGGAGTTTGTTCGTAGTCTGATTGAGGAAGGTGTGGTGAACGCCGCTCACGACATTTCGGATGGCGGAATGTTAGTTTCAGTAGCCGAGATGGCTTTGGCTGGTGGGATTGGAGCAGAAATCTGCCTCGAGGACGCCGATCCAACCGATACGAGTTTGGCGGCTGCACATTTCGGGGAGGATCAGGGTCGATACCTCGTCACTACAACTGGACCTGTGGCGCTACGTCAGCTCGCCGAAGAGGCGGGCACAAAGGCCACTGTCATCGGTACGACAGGTTTCGTTTCACAGGCAAACAACTGCGAGGGCATTTTCTGCGAATCAAGCAATGCATTCGTATCCCTCGCCGACCTCCGCGCCGCCCACGAGGGCTTCTTCCCCAATCTGATGGGCGCCGACGCCGCACTGGCTTGACTTCTCTATTGCGAATAGGTCGCATTAGCAGTATATTGCTGCCCATGATCGTCTGTGTCTGCAACCGCCTGACCGAGAGCGAGGTCCGCAAGGCCGCCCGCGCCGGCGCTTCGACACCCGATGCGGCCTACGCCCGCCTCGGCTGCGAGCCCGTGTGCGGCTGCTGCCTCGATTATGCGCAGGAGCTCATCGATGAGGAGCGCGGCAAGCGCCCCCACCTCCGCGCCGTCGCGGCCTGACTTGACGCCTCGCGCCTCGCAGCGCATCGGCCTTCGCGCGACGCGTGGAGGCCGGAATGAAGGGCGATCCCAAAGTTCTCACGCTGCTCAATGAAGCGCTGAAGAACGAGCTTACCGCCACCAATCAATATTGGCTGCACTACCGGCTGCTCGACAACTGGGGCGTCGACAAGCTCGCCCAGTTCGAGCGGGCCGAGTCGATCGACGAGATGAAGCACGCCGACCGCCTCGCCGAGCGCATCCTGTTCCTCGACGGCCTGCCCAATTTCCAGGCGCTCGGACGGCTGCACATCGGCGAGAATGTCGAGGAGATTTTGCGCGGCGACCTCGAGCTCGAAATGGAGGCGTTGGGGCAGCTCAAGGGCGCCATCGCCCACTGCGAAAAGGTCCGCGATTATGCGAGCCGCGACCTGTTCTCCGACATCCTCACCAACGAGGAGGAGCATATCGACCACCTCGAGCAGCAGTTCGAGCTGATCAAGGCGATGGGCCTGCCCAACTACATCCAGCTGCAATCGGAGCCGGCGGAGGCTTGATCCCGTGAGCGCGGGCTACTCGGGCACCCCGCTGGCGCGGAAATTGTCGCTCAAGGACGGCTTGCGCGCCTGGTGGTGCGGGATGCCCGACAGCGTTCGCGCCGAGATCGAGCGCGAGGGCCTTGCGCTCGAGCTGCTCAATACGCCCGAACCGCCGGTCGAGGCGGCGCACATCTTCGTTACCGAGCGCGCGGTGCTCGACTGCGAGCTGCGCCTGCTGCTCCCAGTCCTCGCCCGGTCGGGGTTCATCTGGGTCAGCTGGCCCAAGCAGGCGGCCAAAGTTGAGACCGACATCACCGAAGACGTGATCCGCGAGGTCGCGCTTCCGTTGGGCCTGGTCGACGTCAAGGTGTGCGCGATCGACGCGACCTGGTCGGGGCTCAAGCTGGTGATCCGCAAGTCGGCGCGGTGAGAGCGCAGGGCCGCCTCGTCACCCTCGACGTCATCCGCGGCGTCGCGGTGATGGGCATCTTCTCGGTCAACATCGTCGGCATGGCGATGATCGACGCGGCCTACATGCTGGCGATGGCGCTCGGCTATGCGGCGCTGCTTATTCTGTGGGCGCGCCGGCCGGGCTGGCTCCGGGACCGGGTCGCCGCGACCGGCCGCGCCGCGTTCAGCAATTATCTTTTCAGCAGCATCGCCGGCGCGCTGATTTTCTTCGGTGGCGGCCTTGCTCTCTACGGCAGCCTCGACCGCTTCCACGTCTGGCTGATCGTGCCGATCGTCTGGCTGGCGATGCTGGCGTGGTCGGAGCCATGGCTTGACCGCTTTGCCTATGGCCCGTTCGAATGGCTGTGGCGGAGCTTGGCCCGGTGGAAAATCCAGCCGTTCCGCAAGCGGCTCCCGCCGACGTCACTCGCCGCCGAAGCTTAAAGCCGGCCGAAATCCTGGTTGTTGACCTTGCGCCCGAATGCGCCCTGCGGCGTGCGGGTGACCAGCGGATTGGTCGCTTTCTCGAACAGCTCGATGGTCTGCTGAAACAGCCGGCGCAATTCGACGACGTCCTTGATCAGCTCATCGGGAAAGCGGTGCGTCTCGATGCACAGCCGCGCGGTCGACTCGATCAGCTCGGCGAGGGCGGCGACCGGCTCGGCCCCGAACTGGCGCGCTTCGCCCTTCAGCGTATGCGCCGGGATGACCAGCGCCGCGGTGTTCTCGTCGTGCATCGCCTGCTCGATCTGCTGCACCGATTTCGTGCCGTCCTCGCGGAAATAGCTCAGGATGCGGATGAAGCCCGGCCCCAACTCGGCGCGGCCGCGCTCGAAAACGACCCAATCGATGATGTCCGGCGCTTCGTCGCTCACGGTGAAGCCGCTCCAAATTGCGACCGGGTGCGTTCCGGCCATGGTCCCACGCCTTCGGATTACCCCCCAAACAGTAAAGACATGCTTAGCGGCGCCTGCTCAGCGACGGGCGAGCTTGCCGGGCGCCGAGTAGCGATCGGGCGCATCGAACGGGTTGCGCGATCCGCGGAAGGTCAGCCTGAGCGGCACCGGGCCGAGATCGAGGTCGCGGCGCAGCGCATTGACCAGGTAGCGACGATAGCTGTCGGGCAGCTCGTCGGTACGGTTGCCGAACACGACGAAGCTCGGCGGCCGCGTCTTCACCTGGGTGATGTAGCGCAGCTTGATGCGCTTGCCCTTGGGCGCCGGCGGCGGATTGGTCTCGATCGCCTGCTCGAACCAGCGGTTGAGCTCGCCGGTGCCGACGCGCCGCGACCAGGCCTCGCGCAGCTCGAACGCGACCTTGAGGATCTGGTCGATGCCCTTGCCGGTCTTGGCCGAGACCGTCAGCAGCGGCACGCCTTTAAGCTGTGACAGCCCTTCCTCGAGCGCTGCCTTGATGCCGTTGAACAGCGACGAGGCATTTTCGGCGACGTCCCACTTGTTGACCGCGATCAACAGCACGCGGCCTTCCTCGACCGTGGCGTCGGCGATCTTCAGGTCCTGCACCTCGAGGCCGCGGGTGGCGTCGAGAAGCAGCAGCACGACCTCGCTGCGGTCGATTGCGCGGCGAGCGTCGGCGGCCGACAGCCGCTCGAGCTTGTCGTCGACCTTGGCGCGCTTCCTCAAGCCGGCGGTATCGACCAGCCGCACCTTTTCACCCTGCCATTCCCATTCGATGCTGACCGAATCGCGCGTGATCCCGGCTTCCGGGCCGGTAATCATCCGCTCTTGCCCAAGCATCCGGTTGACCAGGGTCGACTTGCCGGCGTTTGGGCGGCCGACGATCGCCAGCTTGAGCGGGCCGCCCTCGGTCTCCTCGTTGTCTTCAGCTTCGCCTTCGAAGCCTTCGACGTGGGGCCGCAGCGCCTCGAACAGGTCGACCGTGCCTTCGCCATGCTCGGCGCTGATCGCGATCGGCTCGCCCAGCCCGAGCTTGTAGGCCTCGAGCCGCCCGGCTTCGCCGCCGCGCCCCTCGGCCTTGTTGGCGGCGACGATCACCGGCGTCGCGCCGGTCCGCAGCCAGCGCGCGATCTCCTCGTCGAGCGGGGTCAGCCCTTCGCGCGCGTCGACCAGGAACAGAGCGATATCGGCGTCGCGGACCGCGGCTTCGGTCTGGACCCGCATCCTCCCCGGAAGCGTGACCGGGTCCTCGTCCTCGTAGCCGGCGGTGTCGACGATGCGGAAATCGAGCCCGAGCAGGCTCGCATCGCCTTCGCGCCGGTCGCGGGTGACTCCCGGCCGGTCGTCGACCAGCGCCTGCTTCTTGCCGACCAGCCGGTTGAACAAGGTCGATTTCCCGACGTTGGGCCGGCCGACGATGACGACGGTGGGGATTGGCATGGCGGCGGCGTTAGCTGATGAAAGTGCTCCTGCGAAGGCAGGAGCCCAGCTTCTCTACCGGAACGCGCGCAGGTGGCCCTGGTCGTCGAGCACGTAGAGCGTCGAATTGGCGACCGCCGGGGCGAGCGTGATTGGGACTCCGATCGTCGTCTGGCTCTGGAAGTTGCCGCTGACCGGGTCGAAGTTGATCAGCGAGCCGTTGGAGCCGACCAGGACCAGCCGCCCCCCCGCCAGCACCGGCCCAAGATAGGTGATCTGGCCGCGCTTGCTCTTTTCGTGCTCGAAGCGCGGCAGCTGGTTGATCCAGCGGATCTTGCCGGTGTTGCGGGCGACGGCCAGCAGCTTGCAATCGTCGGTGACCACGAACACCCAGTCGCCGGCGACCCACGGCGTCGAGATGCCGGCGATGTTCAATTCCCATATCCGCTGGCCGCTGATCAGGTCGAGCGCGACCATCCGCCCGCCTTGGCCGATCGCGAACACCTGACCGTTGTCGATCACCGCATTGGCGTCGATGTCCGACAGCGACGAGACGCTGGTGCGGATGCTGGTCCGCGACAGCGTGTCCTGCCACACCAGCCGGCCGTTCTCGTAGCGGTAGGCGTTCAATTCGCCCGACGAGAAGCCGGCGACGACGGTGCCTTGCGCGAACGCCGGCGAGCCGGTGCCGAACACGCCGGCGATCTCCAGCGCGGCGGCATTCGACCAGTTGGTCGAGCCGTCCGACGTCTTCAGCGAATAGATCTGGTTGTCCTGGCTCATCACGTAGAGCGTGTCGCCGGTGATGGTCGGCGCGCCGCGCAGCGGGCCGCCGGGCCGCACCTGCCAGACGATGCCGCCGTTGCGCAGGTCGAGCTCGGCGACGAAGCCGAGTCCGTTGGTCGCATAGACGTGCCCGTTGCCGAAGGCGACGCCACCGCCATAGAGCGACGAGCTGTTGCCCTTCTCGGTGCCGAACTGGACTTCCCAGATTTGGCCGCCGGTCTGGGCATCGAACGCCCGCACCGTCGAATTGGTATCGATCGTGTAGACCCGGCCGCCGGCGACCACCGGCGCCGATGCGAGCCGCGCGAACATGGTGGTGCCGTAACCGATCGAGACGCTGAACGCCTGGCCGATGCTGGTACCGAGCGCGAGATGGCCCATCGACTTGGACGGGTTGCCGCCTGCCTGCGCCCATTCGCTGTTGGCGACCGGCGACGGCAGCACCATCGGCAGCGCCGCGGTGGCCGGATCGACGGCGACGTCGTTCTCGGTCATCAGCACCGCGACCCGCTGGCCGAGGACCGGCGTCTTGGGCGTTCCCTTCTTGAGGATGCTGCACCCGCTCAGCGCCAGCGCGGCCATCATCAGCACGGCAATCTTGGTCTTGATCGGCATCATTATGTTTTCAATCCTAAGGAGCGATCGAGGACAAGGATGCGGTCGCGTCGACACCCAGGGTGCCGGCGATCTGCACGGCTCGCGCGCGAATGGAATCCGGCACCTGCCGGTCGGCGGCGATGGCCGCGAACTGGCGGCCCGCCTCGAGTTTCTTGCCCTGCTTGATGAGCGCCATGCCGGTCAGCTCGCCGGCGCTTCCGAACCACGGGTTGCCGGGCTTGGTCATCGGCTGCATCCGGGCGATCACCTGCTCGGGCTTGAGCGCGTCGAACTCGAGCGTCGTCGCGCGGATCAGGCCGAGGTCGCGGTACGGCGCCGGCAGCCCCTTGTCGTCGGCGACCTGGTGATATTTGGCGATCGCCGTCGGGCGGTCGCTCTGCTCGAGCGCCACAGCGGCGCGGGTGAACAAAGCCGACGCGCGGACCGCGTCGCTGCCGCCAGTGGCCAGCGCATCGAGCCGCTGCGGCACCGTCGCCAGATTGCCGGCGGCAATGTCCTTGTAGACCACCGCCATCTGCTCGGATTCCCGGGCGGCGTCCTTTTGCTGCTGGTCCTGCCAGTAGAGCCAGCCGCCGACCGCGGCGAGCAGCAGGACCACGGCGGCGGCGATCAGCGGCCCAAAGCGCTTCGCCACCCCGCGCAGCTGGTCGCGGCGCAGATTCTCGTCGACTTCGCGAAGGAAGGTTTCACCTGTGTCCGGGGTAAGCGCCAAGAACGAGCCTCAAATCACTGCCGACAAAGCCTGGGTGCGTCGCTCCCTTCCCCACCGGAGATGAACGGAAGCTGGCATGCCGCGTCTAGCCGCTCGGCGCCCAAACGCAAAGGGTCAACGCGACGGCAAACGAAATCCGGCCCGGCGCGGTCGCGCCAGGCCGGGTTGCTTCACGATCCGGCCGGTTTTGGCCGACGCTCCAGGGGTTCCTAGTTGGGGATCGACTGGCTCAACCAGCACGGGCCCGTCCTGAACCCTCCCTGGTGGTTGGGGATCAGGCAATTGAACAATGCGCCGGTCTGATAGCCGTACTCATTGATCGGCGGCGCGGCGAGGGCCGCGCTGGAGGCGGCGGCGGCGGCGGCGACGGCCAGCGCCGCCCCAAAAATCCCGTTCTTCATGTGAGCTCCTGAATGCTGAGAAAGCAGGAGCACAGAAGACGTCACCCGGGTTATCCGCGGGTTAAACTTTCGTTCATTGTGGATGAGGTTGCCCGTCGTGAACGAGGGCCGTCAGCTGCCTCCGGCACCCTTTGGCCGGTAGGTTTGCTCGGGCGTCGGGAAGGCGCGGCTGCGGACTTCGGCGGCGTAGGCCGCCGCCGCCTCGCCGATCCGCGCTGCCAGATCGTCATAGCGTTTGACGAACCGCGGGGTGCGCTCGAACAGGCCGAGCATGTCCTCGGTGACCAGCACCTGCCCGTCGCATTGCGCCGAGGCGCCGATGCCGATCACCGGGGCGCTGACATTACTCGTCACCCGGGTCGCGATATCCTCGAGCACGCCCTCGACGACGATGCAGAATGCGCCGGCCTCATCGACCGCGCGGGCGTCGCTCACGATTTTCTCGGCTTCCGCGAACTCGCGCCCGCGGGCGCCGTAGCCGCCGAGCACGTTGACCGCCTGGGGGGTCAGCCCGACGTGGCCGATGACCGGGATGCCGCGCTCGGTCAGGAAGCGGATGGTCGGCGCCATCGCCTCGCCGCCTTCCAATTTGACCGCCGCGCAGCCGGTCTCCTTCATCACCCGCGAGGCACTCGCGAACGCTTGGCTTGGCGAGCCCTCGTAAGACCCGAACGGCATGTCGACCGCGACCAGCGCGTGCCAGCTGCCACGCACCACCGCGGCGCCGTGCGCGCACATCATCTCGAGGCTTACCGGGATGGTCGACGGCAGCCCGTAGATCACCTGGCCGAGGCTGTCGCCGACCAGCAGCATGTCGCAGTGCGGGTCGAGCAACTGCGCCATCCGCATGGTGTAGGCGGTCAGCATCACGATCGGCTCTTGCGTCACGCCATCGACTTTGCGCGCGCGCAACCCCGGCGCGGTCATGCGCTTGCCCGGCACCGGCGTCGGCGTCGCCCGGCTGGTATCGCTGTCGATGGTGATCTTCGACATGAGGAGCCTTTAGCGGTCGGCGCCTATTGCAGCCACCCCTTCAGCTAGCGCAGCCAGCCGCGCATCCGCGAATGGCGGGCGAACCAGAAGATCGTCCAGGTGAGCGCGGTGACGACGATCGCCACCAGCAGGTCGTTGGCCGACATGTTTTCGCGCAGTCTGGTGACCACCAGCAGCCCCGCCAGCCACACCAGCACCGCGGCCAGCGACACCATCATCAGCGGCTCGGCGAGCTTCTTGCGCATCACCAGCAGCACCGTTGCGGTCAGCCCGATCCACACCGCGATGGCGTTGGCCGCGGTCACCCACATCGGCTGCGCGTCATGGGCGGCGCGCTGGTCGAGCGGCATCGATGCCGGATCGGCCAGCACGTACATCAAATACATGATGCAGCCTAAGGCCATGAACAGCAGCGCCGCGACCGCCGCCGGCACGTACCAGGCGGCCACGCTGCGCGGTTTATACTCGTCGTCCATCGTCAACTCCCCTCTTGCCCTGCTGGCGCCGGAACCTGCTCCGGAAGCGGTGCGAGCGCAAGCGCGCCCAGCCGCCCAAACGGCGCTCGGCTTCCCCGCGCGCTTGGGCTAGACGGAGCGGATGGCCGAGCGGCAGCCATCGATCCTCGACACGCGCCGGGCGCAGATGTTCCCGACGCTCTCCGCGGCAGAGATCGAGCGAATTCGCCGGTTTGGCGAGCCGCGACGCTTCGCCGATGGCGAGGCGCTGGCCAGCGTCGGGAAGCCCAGCCTGGGTCTGGTGATTGTCCTATCGGGTAAGGTCGAGGTCAGCCAGCATGGCGAGCTTGGCCGGCGCGAACCGATCGTCACCCACGGCGTCGGCAGCTTCATGGGCGAGCTTGGCCAGCTGTCGGGGCGCCCGTCGCTGGTCGACGGCCATGCCAGGGGACCGGTCGAGGCGTTGGTCGTCCCGCCCGAGCGGCTCCGCGCGCTGCTGGTCGCCGAGGCCGAGCTTGGCGAGCGGATCATGCGCGCGCTGATCCTGCGCCGCGTCGGGCTGATCGAGAGCGGCGGCGGCGGCCCGGTGATCGTCGGCCGCGCCGACGACGCCGACGTGCTCCGGCTCGAGAATTTCCTGTCGCGCAACGGCCACCCGCATTCGCGGCTCGACGCCGACGCCGACGCCCGCACCCTCATCGAGCGCTTCCACGTCGTGCCCGAGGAGCTGCCGATCGTGCTGTGCCCAAGCGGCCAGCTGCTGCGCAATCCGAGCGAGGGCTCGCTCGCCCGCTGCATCGGCCTGGTCGGCCCGATCGACCCGGAGCGGTTGTTCGACGTCGCCGTGGTCGGCGCCGGTCCGGCCGGCCTCGCCACCGCCGTCTATGCCGCGTCGGAAGGCCTCGCGGTGCTGGTGCTCGACTGCCGCGCGTTCGGCGGCCAGGCCGGCGCCTCGGCGCGGATCGAGAATTACCTCGGCTTTCCGACCGGCATCTCGGGCATGGCGCTGATGGGCCGCGCCTACAGCCAGGCGCAGAGTTCGGGGTCGAGATGGCGATCCCGGACGAGGCCGCGGCGCTCGAGGCGGGTTCCGGCAAGCAGCCGCTGGCGCTCCGGCTCGCCAACGGCGAACGGGTTCGCGCGCGCTCGGTGGTGGTCGCCACCGGCGCCCGCTACCGGCGGCTCGACGTGCCGCGCCTCGACGAATTCGAAGGCTCGTCGATCCATTACTGGGCGTCGCCGCTCGAGGCCAAGCTCGCCGCGGGGCAGGAGGTGGCGCTGGTCGGCGGCGGCAACAGCGCCGGCCAGGCGACCGTATTCCTCGCCGGCCACGCGGCGCGCGTCACTTTGCTCGCCCGCCGCCCGCTCGCCGAGACGATGTCCGCCTATCTGGTCGAGCGGATCGCCGACCTCGCCAATGTCGAGGTCGTCACCGGAGTCGAGATCTCCGAGCTCGAAGGCACTGAGCATGCGCTGCAATCGGTCTGCTGGCGGGATCGGGACAGCCATGCCGAGACGCACCGTCCGGTCCGTCATTTGTTCCTGTTCATCGGCGCCGACCCCAATACCGACTGGCTCGCCGGCTCGGGCCTCAAGCTCGACGAACGCGGCTTCATCCTTACCGGTCCCGAGGCGCGCGCCGGGTGCCTGCCGCTGGAAACCAGCCGGCCCGGCGTGTTCGCGGTCGGCGACGTTCGCGCGGGCTCGGTCAAGCGCGTCGCCGCGGCGGTCGGCGACGGTGCGCAGGTGGTCGCGGCGCTGCACACGTTCCTCGCTGACGCGCCGGCGGTCGCCGAGCAGCCCGCCGCGATGGCCGCCGAGGCGGCGACCAATTAGCCTTCGATGATGACCTTGGTACCCATGCTGGTCAGGCCGTAGAGTCGCTCGGCGAACTTGAGCGGCAGGCGGACGCAGCCGTGGCTCGCCGGATAGCCGGGGTTGGGCCCGGCGTGGAAGGCGATGCCCTTGGCGTCGTACATCTGCATGAACGGCATCGGCGCGTTTTCATATTTGCGGCTGTGGCCAAGCTTCTGCTTATTCATCACCGCCCAGAAACCGAGCGGGGTCTCGCGCCCCTTCTTGCCGCTGGAGATGGTGGCGACACCGATCATCTGGTCGCCGCGATAGACGTAGAACAGCTGGGTCAGCAGGTCGATGACGACCCGCGTCTCGCCGGTCTCCGGGATCGCCGCCGCCCAGCGATATTGCCCGGGCCTCAGCGTCAGCGGCCCGAACACGGCGCTCGCGTCCTTATGAGCCTGGGGCGCGTTGCCCTGGGTCCAGTGGTACGGCAGCGGCGTCGGCTCGGCGACCCGGATTGGCGGGGCGACGCGCGGTTGCGGGATGTTCGAGCAGCTCGCGAGAGCGAGGGCGCCGAGCGCCACCAACGACAGTCTCTTGATCATCGATCCTCCGCTCCGGCGACCCGCCGGGACGTCCTGCACAGCGCAAAGTCGGCGTTGGGTCAAGTGCGCAGGCCGGCGTTAAACTTCTGTTAAAGCAGCAGAAGCTCGCGCCGGCCCGGCCTTGGATGACCCCTTAGACGCCCCCGTTAAACGACGGTCGTGATCACCGTCTGGATGACCCGGGTCCGCGGATCGACCGCATAGATGCTGCCGTCGGCATAGCGGTACATGGTGTCCGGCGTGTCGTAATATTGGCTGCGATAGGCGAGCGGCACGTTGTACACGTCGTAGCCCGCCGGCAGGATCTGGCCGGTGCCGAAGCTCTGCCCGGTGAGCAGCGCCGCCACCGCCTGCACCAGCCGGGTCTGCGGATCGATCTGGTAGATGCCGCCATTGGCATAGCGGTAATCGTAGCCCGGCTGGGCGTAATAGAGATCGTCGTAGGCCGCCGGGACCGCGTAGCCGGCATAGGCCGGCATCGGATAGCCGACCGCGTAGCCACCGTAGGACACCGGGACCATCGACTGGATCACCCGCGTGCGCGGATCGATCCCATAGATGTTGCCGTCGTCGTAGCGGTACCAATTGTCAGCCGTGTCATAGTAGCTGCTGCGATACTCGTACGGCACGTTGTAGGCGTCGAAGCCCATCGGCAGCGTCTGGCCGATGCCGAGCCGCTGGCCGGTGACCAAAGCGACCAGCGCCTGGACCAGCTGGGTGGTCGGGTCGACCTGGTAGATGCCGTTGTTGGCGTAGTAATAATTATAGCCCGGCTCGTTGTAGTAGAGGTCGCGATAGCCATAGGGCACCGCGTAGCTCGGGTAGCCGCCGTAGCCGGCATAGCTCGGCACCGGATAGCCGACCTGGTAGCCGCCGTATGAGACCGGATACGCCGTTTCGATCATCCGCGAGTAGGGATCGACGCCGTAGATATAGCCGTCGTCGTAGCGGTACCACATGTCGCTGCTGTCGGAGTACTGGTCGCGATAGCCGTAGGGCACGTTGTAGACGTCGTAGCCCAGCGGCAGCATCTGCCCGACGCCGAGGCTCTGCCCGGTGAGCAGGGCGACCACCGCCTGGATCATCTGGGTGTCCGGATCGACGCGATAAATCGCGCCGTCGCCGTAGCGGTAATCATAATCGGGCGTGTCGTAGTAGAGGCTGCGATAGCCGTACGGGACGTTGTAGCTCTGATAGCCGATCGGCATCATCTGGCCGACCCCGAACGCCCCGCCGAGCAACGGGTACATCGCCGTAACCAGCGAGTTGTCGCGGTTGAACTGGTAGAGATAGCCGTCGTCGTAATTATAGTCGTAAAACGAGTTGGGCGCGCTGTTGTACAGCGAGCTGTAGCGCTGCGCCGCATAATCGCCGTACCAGTCCCGGGTCAGCGGCTGGAAGCTCTGCCGCTGGACGTCGTTGAGCCGCTCGCCGACCGAGGCCAGCGGGCGCGAACTCCAGCGCTGTGAGCGCGAGCTGTCGAATGCCGCGCGTTGCGTCGCCCGCGCGTCCAATTGGGCGCTGCGCCGGTCGAAGCGCTGCTGCATGCCGGCGAAGCGTTCCGCCTGCCGTTGTTCCTTCATCAGCTGCTTCTGGGCGAAGCGTTCGCCGACCTGGGCGCGCTGGATCGACGACCGGCCGCGCAGTTCAAGCGCCCGCGCCTGCTGCTGCCCGAAGGCGCGGCGATCGACATGGTTCTGCGTCCTGGCAAATCGTTCGGCCTGCACTTGCTGCTGGCGCAGCTGCCTGCCCGATTCGACCTGCCGGGCCTGCCGCTGAACGAAGCGGTCCTGGACCCGCACTCGGTTTTCAACCGGACGGGCGCGCTGGACCCGCTGCTCGAAGCGCGGCTGCTGGAAGGCCTGCACCTGGCGCTGGGGCCGCGCGCGCTGCTCGAACCGCTGCTGCTGGAATATCTGCCGCTCCGGGCGAGCGCGCTGCTCGAACCGCTGCTGCTGGATGACTTGCCGCTCCGGGCGAGCGCGCTGCTGGAACTGAGGGCGAGCCTGCTGCACCTGTTGCGCGGGCGCCTGGGCCTGCTGGCGACCGCCGCCCTTGCCCTTCGGCGCCGGTTGCGCCGGTTGCGCCTGCTCGGCGGCCGGGTCGCCGTGCTTGCCGCCGCGCTCGGCCTGGGCCGGAGCGGTAATGGCGAGCGCCGCGACGGACGCGATCAAAAGGGTCCTGTTCATGGTCATTTCCTGAAATCGTTCAATATGGAGTGACTTTGGCAAAAATCGCATGATTACAACATGAACACCCGGATCGATGGCGGTCGCGGAGGACTTTTCGGCTCGCCGCAGGCTCGGTTCGACGCGCCTTCATCTGAGGTTCACTCGACTCGGTCCGATCCGGCTCATGTGAGCGGCCTGACGTGCACGCTCTTGATGTTGGTGAACTCGCGGATTCCGAACGCGGCGCATTCCCGCCCGTAACCCGAATGCTTGACGCCGCCGAACGGCATCCGCGGGTCGGAACGGACGTTCTCGTTGACGAAGGCGAGGCCCGCCTCGAGCTCGTCGGCGGCGATCCGCCGGCCGCGCTCGACGTCTCCGGTCAGCACGCCCGAGCCGAGGCCATATTCGCTGGCGTTGGCGATGCGGATCGCGTCGGCCTCGTCGGCGGCGGCGATGATCGCGGCGACCGGGCCGAAGACCTCCTCGTCGTGCGCCGGCTGGCCGGGCGCGACGCCGGCGAGCACCGTCGCCGGGTACCACGCCCCCGGCCGGTCGGGGATTTCGCCGCCGAGCAGCAGGCGCGCGCCGCGTTGGACGCTCGCGGTGACTTGGCTGTGGATGTGGTCGCGCGCTTCGACGCTTTGCATCGGACCGAGCCTGGTCGCTGCGTCGCGCGGGTCGCCCATCGCGTACCCGCGCATCGCCTCGACCATCGCGGCCTCGAACGCATCGAGCCCGTCGCGGACGACGATGAAGCGCTTGCCGGCGATGCAGCTCTGGCCGCCGTTGACCATCCGCGCCGCCGCGCAGACCTTGGCGGCAGCATCAACGTCCACATCCTCGAGCACGACGTAAGCGTCCGAGCCGCCGAGCTCGAGCACGCACTTCTTGAGCACCCCGCCGGCGGCGGCGGCGACGCTCGTTCCCGCGGCCACGCTGCCGGTCAAAGTGACCGCGGCGACATGGTCGTCCTCGATCAGCGCCTTCACCTCGCCGCTCGGCAGCAGCAGCGTCTTGAACAGGTCGGACGGGAAACCGGCTTCACCAAACACCCGCTCGATCGCCAGCGCGCAGCCGGGCACGTTGCTGGCGTGCTTCAGAAGCGCGGCGTTGCCGGCCATCAGCGCCGGCGCGGCGAAGCGGAAGACCTGCCAGAAGGGGAAGTTCCACGGCATCACCGCGAGCACGACACCAACCGGGTTGAAGGTGACGAACGCCTCGGGCCCGCCGATGTCCACCGGCTGCCGCGCGAGATATCCCTCCGCATGGTCGGCGAACCAGTCGCACTGGAACGCGCATTTCTCGACCTCGGCGCGGCCGTCGGTCAGCGTCTTGCCCATCTCCTCGGTCATCAGCGCGGCAAATTCGTCGCTGCGCCGGCGCAGCACCGCGCCCGCCTCGCGCATCCGCGCCGAGCGGTCGGCAAACGGCGTCCGCCGCCACTTCTCGAACGCCGCGCGCCCCGCCGCCGCCGCGGCGTGGGCCTCGTCGAGCGTCGTCTCCGGATAGGAGCGGCCGGCCTCGCCGGTTGCCGGGTCGATGGTCTGCAAGTGCGGGCGGTCCGGTCCGCTCGCGGTGGCGACCTGATTGGCCTCTAGCTGATCGCTCATCGACCGCTCCCTTGACTGGTCGTGCCCCGGCTCACGAACCGCCAACGGCCGATCCTGTTCCGGCTGATTGGGCGATCGGGCGCGACAATCGCCTCAATCCCATGCTATGCCGATCGCGCTCGGCTGAGAGTTGGAGGCGCCCATGCGGCTCGCTTCTTTTAACGTCGAGAATTTGTTCGCCCGCGCGGCGGCCCTCAACAAAAGCGATTGGGTGAACGAACCGGGAGACGATCCGTCCCTCTGGTCGGCCGGGCGCAAGGCGCTCGACACCTATGCGAAGCTCAACGCCCTCCTCGCCAAGCCGAGCTATGCCGCGGCTGACAAGGTCGAGATTTTGCGCCTGCTTGCGCTGCTCGGAATTGCCCGGAAAGATGAAAGCAGTCTCGTGATCTTGCGCCGCAATCGCGGACAGCTGCTCCGTCGCCCGAAGGACGGCGGTCCCGTCGAGGTGGTCGCCACCGGCCGCGACGACTGGATCGGCTGGCTCGAGCTCAAGAAGGAAGCGGTCAACGAAATCGCGACTCAAAACACCGCGCGAGTGATCCAGGCGGTCAACGCCGATGTTCTCGTCGTCATCGAGGCCGATGACCGCATTTCCCTGTGCCGCTTCAACGAGCAGTTGCTGACGGCTGTCGGGGGGCAATCCTACGACCATGTCATGCTGATCGACGGCAATGACGACCGCGGGATCGACGTCGGCCTGTTCACGCGCGGCACGGCGTCCATCGTCAAGCTCAGGAGCCACGTCGACGACCGCAATCAAAGCGGCACGATCTTCAGCCGCGATTGCCCCGAATTTCATCTTGAGCTGGCGTCGGGGAATCAACTTGTGGTCCTTGCCAACCACCTCAAGAGCAAGGGTTTTGGGACGCCTGCCGTGTCCAACGCCCGCCGCAAGGCGCAGGCGAAACGGGTGAAAGAAATCTACGACGGTCTGCGCGCTGACGGCGTGGCGAACATCGCCATCGTCGGCGACTTCAATGACACGCTCGACAGCAATCCACTCAGCCCGCTCGTCGGTCAGGGTTCGGACCTCAGAGACGTCAGCGCGTTCCAGGGATTCGCCGACGGCGGGCGGCCGGGCACCTTCGGCTATTGCACCGCAAGCAACAAGATCGACCACATTCTGTTGTCGCCGGCATTGTGGCCGAAGATCACCGCGGGCGGGATCGATCGGCGCGGCGCATGGGGCGGCAAGAAAGGCACGCTGTGGCCGCACTTCCCGGAGGTGACCAACGTCAACCAGGCGGCATCGGATCATGCCGCCGTCTGGGTCGACCTGGCGATTTGACGGTCGCCCGAGGGAGTCGCTGACGGCGGCCCCTCGGACAAGCTATCGCCTCTCAGTGAGCAGAGTCGGGATGTCCCCCGGACATTCCGATCTGCTCACTCCCATTCGATCGTGCCGGGGGGCTTGCTCGTGTAGTCGTAGACGACGCGGTTGATGCCGGGGACTTCGTTGACGATGCGGGTCGCCACGCGGCTCAGGAACGCGGCGTCGAACGGGTAGATGTCGGCGGTCATGCCGTCGACGCTGGTCACGGCGCGCAAGCCGCAGACGTTGTCGTAAGTGCGGAAATCGCCCATCACCCCGACCGTGCGCACCGGCAGCAGCACCGCGAACGCCTGCCAGATGGCGTCGTACAGCCCGGCGTTGCGGATCTCCTCGAGGTAGATGGCATCGGCCTTGCGCAGGATGTCGCAGCGCTCCTCGGTGACCTCGCCGGGAATGCGGATCGCGAGGCCCGGCCCAGGGAACGGGTGGCGCTCGACGAACGCCTCGGGCAGCCCGAGCTCGCGGCCGAGCACCCGCACCTCGTCCTTGAACAATTCGCGCAACGGCTCGACCAGCTGCATGTTCATCCGCTCGGGCAGTCCGCCGACATTGTGGTGGCTCTTGATCGTCACCGACGGCCCGCCGGTGAACGACACCGATTCAATCACGTCCGGGTAGAGCGTCCCCTGGGCGAGGAAATCGGCGCCGCCGACCTTGGCCGCTTCGGCCTCGAAGATGTCGATGAAGGTCTTGCCGATGAACTTACGCTTGGCCTCGGGCTCGGTGACACCGGCGAGCCCGCCGAGGAAATCGGCGCTCGCATCGACGTGGACCAGCGGGATATTGTAGCTGTTGCGGAACAGGCTGACGACTTGTTCCGCCTCAGCCAGCCGCATCAAGCCGTGGTCGACGAACACGCAGGTCAGTTGCTCGCCCACCGCTTCGTGGATCAGCACCGCCGCGACCGCGCTGTCGACCCCGCCCGACAGCCCGCAGATCACTTTGCCCTTCCCGACCTGGGCGCGGATCTCGGCGATCTTGGCGTCCTTGAAGCTGGCCATCGTCCAGTCGCCGACGCAGCCGCACACGTGGCGCACGAAATTGGCGAGCAACTTGGCGCCGTCGGGCGTGTGCACGACCTCGGGATGGAACATCATCGAGTAGAAGCGGCGCTGTTCGTCG
>Ga0255310_10000018_pt1 | contig 28481 bp, 22 predicted proteins | sample EtOH1_T0_E1_meta_FD_201359 | JGI IMG/M metagenome (GOLD analysis project Ga0255310, IMG submission 201359) | Sandy soil microbial communities from University of British Columbia, Vancouver, Canada - EtOH1_T0_E1 | ecosystem: Engineered > Artificial ecosystem > Sand microcosm > Unclassified ...
ATTGCGCCATATTGGCAACATCTTCCGCTTTTCTTCCAGTGACTTCGGTCAGTCCTTGTTAAGCGTTTTGGGCTTAACTATAGGCCGCTTCGGGGATGACCGACTTGCCCGGTTCTGTAAGTCCCGGGAAAGTCTAGTGTAATCGCCTCCGGCTGTACCGGGTGGCCCGGCTGCAGCAGGCGGCGGGCGTTCGGCCTCCATCGAAGAGTTTTTTCGATGGGCCGCACCTTGGGGAGGGATTATGGCGACCGCACTTGTCGACCTTTATGGCGGCGAACCACTACCGTTTGACCGTCTCATTCTGCCCAAGGGTTACACCCCGACGGAGCGCGAGCAGTTCATGTGCGACAAGCAGCGCGCCTACTTCCTGCGCAAGCTCAAGCAATGGAAAGAAGCGATCATCGAGGAGTCGCGGGCGACGATGGCCCAGCTCCAGGTCGATTCGCTGCGCGAGCCCGACCTCGCCGACCGCGCGTCGAGCGAAACCGACTGGGCGATCGAGCTCCGCACCCGCGACCGCCAGCGCAAGCTGATCGCCAAGATCGATTGCGCAATCCGCCGCCTTTACGAAGGCGAATACGGCTATTGCGAAGTGACCGGCGAGCCGATCTCGCTGGCCCGGCTTGAGGCGCGGCCGATCGCGAACATGACTCTCGAGGCGCAGGAGCGCCACGAGCGGGTCGAAAAGGTGTCCCGAGACGACTAAGTCGCCGCGGTTGATATCTGCCTTTTAAGCCCGGCGCCTAGTGGCCGAGCATGGCGTCCTTGAGCCTCAGTTTTTCCTTCTTCAGGCGGTGAAGGAGATCCTCGTCGGGGTGTGGCCTATTCTCTTCCTCGTCGATGAGCGCGTGCAGCGCCGCATGCTTGGATGCCAGATCCTCGACAGGGGCCTTGTCCATCGGCATGGTTCCTTTCCTGAGTGACAGCGCCGCATAATAAATCACGATTTGTAGGATTTGTCTCGCCGGATCATTACGGCCCGGCGACGACTTGGCGCGTTCTGTCCTGGCGATTGGCGGGGGCGTGCCCTGTCCCAGCGATGGACGGGCGACGGCCGGGAATTTTCCAATCGCCGCCTTTTTCAAACCGGGGCTAAATGGATTACGACGCAGGTATGAACGACGACGAGACCGCGCGTGAGCAGCTTGCCGCGCTGCAGGCCGAACATCGCCGGCTCGACGGGGAGATCGCGGCACTGATCGCCGACGGCGCCACTGACCAGCTCGAGATCGCGCGGCTGAAGAAGCGCAAGCTCCGCCTCAAGGACGAAATCGAGCGGCTGCGCGACCGTAGCGTGCCCGACATCATCGCCTGAACGCGTCGCCCAGCCGTCCCCCAGCCGTCCCCCAGCCGTTCTGCACCCGTCCCACCACGGGACGAATTCCCGCCGAATCGCAGCCCGGTGCCGTTCTCAATCGTTTTCAGCGGCGTCCAACGGTGGCACTCTGGAGCAGCAATGGACGACTCGACCGACTCACTTCAGTCCGAAGCGCGGATCACGCCGCGCCTCGTCGACTCTTTCTATACCGAGGCGATGCTGCTCGCCGACGAAGCCCGGTCGTATTTCGACGAGGCCGGGCGCTTCGCGCGCCGGTCGCTCGACCCGTTCCTGCGCGTCGGCTTTGCCTGCGAATCGCTGAAGGTGACGACGCGGATCATGCACATCGTCGCCTGGCTGTTGACCCAGCGGGCGATCGACAGCGGCGAGATTCCGACGCGCCACGGCCGCCGTCCCGAGCGGCGGCTGGGCAATGCCCAGGACAGCGACGCGGCCATCGTCGACCAGCTGCCCGAAGCCGCGCAAAAGCTGATCCACAGCAGCGCCGATCTCTATGCACGGGTCAAAAGGCTCGACGACGGGACGATGTTCGATGAGCCGGCGCAAAGCCCGGCGCGCGCGCTGATGGGGCGGCTCGAACGCGATTTCGGCGAGCAGCAGCTCTCCAGCTAGCCGCAAACGAGCGCTTTGGCGGCCGCATATTCTTGCGCCAACCGGGCGACCAATTCGGCGGCGGGCATCACCCGGTCGACCGCGCCGATGCCCTGGCCCGAGCCCCAGATGTCCCGCCACGCCTTCGACTTGCTCGATCCTTCCGAGCCGAATTTCATCGCGTCGATATTGCCCGCGGCGAGCGCGTCCGGATCTAGCCCGGAGGCAATGATTGACGACCGCAAATAATTGCCATGGACGCCGGTGAACAGGTTGGTGTTGACGATATCGGCGGCGCTGCCCGCGACGATCGCCGCCTTGTATGCATCGGAGCTGTTGGCCTCGGGCGTGGCGATGAACGGCGAGCCGACATAAGCGAGGTCGGCGCCCATCGCTTGCGCCGCCAGGACCGCGCCGCCGGTCGCGATCGCTCCCGACAGGATCAATGGCCCGTCGAACCATTTGCGGATTTCGTGGACCAGCGCGAACGGCGACCAGCGCCCGGCATGACCGCCGGCGCCCGCGGCGACCGCAATCAGTCCGTCGGCGCCTTTTCCCACCGCCTTTCGGGCGAAGCGGTCGTCGATGATGTCATGGAGCGTGATGCCGCCCCAGCCGTGAACCGCGTCGTTCAATTCGGTGCGCGCGCCCAGCGACGTGATGATGATCGGCACCTTCCATTTCGCGCACACCGCCATGTCGTGCTCGACGCGGTCGTTGGAGCGATGAACGATCTGGTTGACCGCGAACGGCGCCGCGGGCGCGTCGGGATGCTGGGTATTATAAGCCGCCAGCGCTTCGGTGATCTCGTGCAGCCATTCGTCGAGCTTCTCGGCGGGCCTGGCGTTCAGGGCCGGGAAGCTGCCGACGATCCCCGCCGTGCACTGCGCGATCACCAGCTTCGGACAGGAGACGATGAACAACGGCGCGCCGATTACCGGCAGGCGCAAGTGCGAGAGGATAGGGGGTAACGCCATTGGCTTGCGGGCCGCTCAGCGCGTCCGCGGCCGCCGCTGCGGCTCGGCCGAGGGTCCGCTCCCCTCGATCCGCGGCCAGCCGCCCTGCCACTCGATCTTGTCGATCAGCATCACCCGCCGCGTGTTGACTTCGTCGCCCGGATTGGTCCGCGGGTGGCGCACGTCGACCGCGTGATAGACCATCCAGTCCTCGCCGCGCCGGTCGGTGATGATCGCATTGTGGCCCGGCGCGATCCAGTTGCCGCGCGCGGCGAGGATCACGGGGTTCGGCGCCAGCATCGCGAACGGCCCGGTCGCGTTGCGTGATCGCGCGACCATCACCGCGTAATGCGCATTTTTGCCGCAGCAATTGTTCCCCGAGTAGAACAGGTAATAATAGCCGCCCCGCCGGATCACCCAGCTGCCTTCGACCAGCTCCTGGTAGTGCGCGGGATCGTTCTTGACGATCTGCACCAGCTCCCGGGGCGCGCTGCCGGCAGCGAACGACATGAAGTCCGGCCCCAGTTCCTGCACCTTGAGCGGCCCGAAGCCCGAGCCCCAGTAGAGCAGGGGCTTGCCGCTCGCGGGATCGTCGAATGCCATCGGGTCGATGTTGACGAAGCCGTCGCCGCATTTGAGCGGCGTGCCCTTGTCGACGAACGGACCCAGCGGACCGCCCGCGGTCGCGACGCCGAGGCACAGGCCGTGCCGCTCGTCCGACGAGTCCGGCTTGGCCGAATAATACATGTAGTAAGTGTCGCCGCGGCGCGAGACGTGCGGCGCCCAGAAGTCCTGGGTCTTCGACGCCCAGTTGGGCTTGGCCGGCAACGCATCGCCAAGCTGCCGCCAGGTGACCAGGTCGTGGGAGCGCGCCAGCTGGATGTTGATCCATTTGTCGCCGACCTTGGTCTGGGTCGCATAGGCATAATAGAATCCGTCGGGCGCCTTGATCACCGCCGGGTCGGGGAAGTCGGCGTCGATCACCGGATTCGCGTAGGTCGCGGCGGTTGGCGACTGCAGCGTCGCGCAGCCCGACACAACGAACGCGGCGAGGGCGATCAGGTGGAGCGGCTTGGCGTGCACGGGACCCGCCATAAGCGGTGGCGGCGGTTCCCGAAAGGGCTTCTCATCCACCGTGCCCGCACCTATCGCGCCCGCCGATGATTCAATTCCAGGTCGATGCCGTCGAACAGGGCGAGGGCGCGCAAATCACCGTGCGCGCGTCGGACGGCGCAACCAAAAGCTACGCCATCGCCGGCGGCGACCAGCAGCACTACGCGGACTTCTTCGCCGCGCTCGCGCGCGACTTCGGCACGCGCCTGCCGGACATCGCAGGCGATGCCAGCGAATATCCGTCGGGCGGCGCCAAGTGGCAGCCGCTGCTCACCGAGAATATCTCGCCGACGATCTTGTGCGGCTACGGCGACCCGGCGGTGCTCAAGACCGACGACGGCTATTATCTCGTCGCCACGTCCAACGACGCGCCCGACGCTTTCCCGATCCTCCATTCCAACGACCTCGAGCATTGGCAGCATCGCGGCTTCGCTTTCCCCGCAGGCAACGAGCCGGCCTGGACCGCCAGGGGCCGCCGCGTCGCCGACTTCTGGGCGCCGGAAATGGCGAAAGTCGGCGACGAATATTGGCTGTGCTTCACCGCCCGGCAGGCGTCGAACGCGCTCGCCATCGGCCTCGCCAGGAGCCACGACCCGGCCGGTCCGTGGACCGACATCGGCCGGCCGCTGCTGACCGGCAAGAGCGGCGGAGTCATCGACTCGCACATCTTCATCGACGCCGACGGCGACCGCTATTTGTTCTGGAAGGACGACAGCAACGGCCTCTGGCCGCGGCCGCTCGCCGGCCTGCTGCGCGAGCATCCCGAGCTGATCGACCCGCTGTTCGAAAGCGATGAGGACCGCCGCACCGCCGCGTTCGCCGCGGCAATCGTCGGCTGGGCCAACGGGCGCCGGCCGATGGAGCGTTTTTTCCTGATGCAGCCGTTCATCGCCGCCGCGCTCGCCAATTGGCATCGGGTCAAAAGCGCGCTCACTGAATCCGGTCTCGCGCCGGCGATCCTCGCGGCGATGACGACGCCGGTCCGCGCGCAGCGGCTGGCCGCGGACGGCATGTCGTTGCTCGGCGAGCCGGCGCTGGTTTTGACCAACGACCGCGACTGGGAAGGGCATTTGATCGAGGGCCCGTTCGTCACCCGCCAGGAGGGCCGCTACTGGCTGTTCTACGCCGGCAACGACTTCGCCAGCCCGGCCTACGGGATCGGCGTCGCAGTCGCCGACCATCCGCTCGGTCCGTACACTAAGCAATTGGAACCCTTGCTGAAATCGACCCGCGAGTGGGTCGCGCCGGGCCATGCCTCGGTCGCCCCGGGCCTCGACGGCGAGCCGCAATTGTTCTTCCACGCCTTCCATCCCGGCACCGGCGGCTACAACGCGTTTCGGGCGCTTCTGACCGTGCGCCTGCACTTCTCCGAAACCGAGGTCACCATCGGCTAGGCTTGTGCTAGGCTCCTCCGATGCCAGTGCTGCCCAAGCTCGCAATTGCCTTTCTCGCGATGTCCGCCGCCGCGTTCGCCGAGCCGGCGTTCGTCCCCGTCTACCGCGACAATTTCCCCGACCCCTTCGTGTTGAGGAACGGCGCCGAATTCATCGCCTACGCGACCAACGACGGCATCAACCTGCCGATGCTCATGTCGCGCGATCTGGTGATCTGGAGCCCGGTCAGAGACCCGGCCAATCCGTCCCGGCGCCTCGACGGCATGCCGAGGCTCGCGTCGTGGGTGAAGGAGGGGCTGACCTGGGCGCCCGAGGTGATCCAGGTCGGCAACCGCTGGCTGCTCTATTACACCGCGCACGATGCAAAGCGGAACCGCCAGTGCATCGGCGTCGCCGTCGCCAGCGATCCCAAGGGCCCGTTCGTCGACCCGTCGCCGCAGCCCTTGGTGTGCCAGGACGAGCTCGGCGGAAGCATCGACGCCGACGCGTTCCGCGACAGCGACGGCAAGCTATATTTGTATTTCAAGAACGACGGCAACGCGGTCCGCAAGCGCACTTCGATCTGGGGGCAGCAGCTTGGCCCCGACGGGCTGTCGGTCATCGGTTCACCGGTGGAAATCGAGAAAGACGACAACGGTTGGGAGATGCGGGTGGTCGAGGCGCCGACCATGGTCCGCTCCCCGACCGGCTACGTGCTGTTTTATTCGGGCGGTTATTTCGGCTGGAATGCCGACGACCGGCTGTCGCCCTATGCGATGGGCTATGCGAGTTGCGCCGGACCGCTCGGCCCGTGCAAGGATTCGCCCGACAACCCGATCCTCCACAGCTACAACGACCGCCAAGCCGGCTGCCTCAGCGGGCCCGGGCACCAGAGCGTCTTCCAGGTCGGCGGCCGCAGCTTCATCACCTTCCACGCCTGGGCGGCCAACAGCGGCTGCCGCAAGTTCGAGGACAAGCGCTATCTGTACGTCGCGCCGCTCGGCTGGAAAGACGGCAAGCCCCAGATCGCGCCGAGCCTGCGGGTGAAAAACTAAGGTCCCTCGAGATGCTCTAGCCGCGCTCGCCGCTTGCCGGCGGTGGCGGCGGTGGCGGAGCGGGTTGCTCGATCACCGGCGGCTCGACGACGGGCGGCGGCGGCGGAGGCGGAAGCATGGGCGGAGCCGCTTCCGCAACCCGCGGCCCGCGGCCGCCGAAGCGGAAACGGATGCCGCCCGACAGGACCGATTCCTCGAACCGAACGACCATCGGGAAGATCTCACGGCTGGTCTCCGACCCGCCGGTGTAATTCACCCGGACGATATCCGACTTGAACGGGTTCTTGAGGATGTTCGTATAGTCGAAGAAGAGCGTGAAATTGTCGTTGAACGCATAGCTCGACGACCAGTCGAGCCGGCCGTTCGCATTGCCGTGTCCCTGCCGCGTGAAGCCGTTGCCGTTGCCCGCGTCATCGGCGATCGGGCCTTCGGGATAGCTGCTGCGGCGGTTGTACGACAGCCTCAGGGTCAGGCCGTGCGCCTCGTACATCCCGACCAAATTGTAGGTCCAATGGGAGACGTCCGGAATGCGCACTCGCCGCTGGGTGCCGGCCACGACCAGATCGATTTTCGGATCGATGTAGGTGACGTTGGCCTGCGCACCGAATGCCCGCGCCCATGACGGCATCCAGTCCCAGTCGAAGAAGGTGCTGACCTGCGCCTCGAAGCCCTGGATCTTGCCCTTGTTGGTGTTGACCGGGCCGGTGATTTCCAGCGCCGCTCCGCTGACCGGATCGGGATCAGGATAACGGAAGGTGCTGTTGACGATGAAGCCCTTCATGTCGCGGCGGAACACCGCGACGGACGCGAAGCCGGTGCCCGAGAAATAATATTCCAGGCTCGCGTCGTAATTGTTCGATTTGAGCGGCTTCAGGAACGGATTGCCGCCGAAGCCGGTGCGTACGCAATCCGAGGCCGCGGGATTGCAGACCGGCGGCGGCGCCAGCGACAGCGCCGGGTTCAATTGCTCGAACAGCGGGCGCGTGATCGTCTTGGTCGCGGCGAGGCGCAGCTGCCATTGCGGGCCGAACCGCAGGTTCATGTTCAAATTGGGCAGCCAGTTGGTATATTTGTTGTTGACGACGATCGGCTCCGGAGGAAGCGCCGGCTGGAACAGCGTGCCCTCGACGCGGTCCTTGGTCCGGACGGCCCGAATGCCGAGCTGCCCGTCCAGCTCGACGCTGCCCATTTCGAATTTGTAATTGAGCTGGCCGTAGCCGGCGAGCGTCTTTTCATTAACCGTGAAGGTGCGGCCCGGATCGACCGCGGGGTCGTTGATGTCCCCCGCTCGGCCGAGGTCGACGTTGAACTGCCTGAGCTCGGTCAAATTGCTCCATACGCTGTCGAACGTCGGCGCGAGCCAGGTCAGCGGGAACGGCTTGTGGCTGTCGCCGCGGAACGCCGAGTTGAACAGCTGATAGTCGAGCGGCACTGCGCTGATCGGAATGCCGAGGTCGCCGGCATAGGCATAGCGCGCTCCGGCGGTGCGGTCGGCGTCGCGGTCGACGTAGCGGACGCCCGCCTGGATCTTGGGCAGCCAATCGAGGCCGGCCGGCTCATATTCGGCGTCGAGGCGCCCCTGCCAGTCCTTGCCCTTGGCGGTCAAATAATCCTCGAAGAAGCCGCGATACTGGTAGTTGGCGGGATCGGTAACATCGAGGCCGACGACCTGGAATGTCGGCCCTGATCCGCCGGGCAGGCCGGTGAACCAGTTGACCGTATAGTTGTTGGGGGCGATCTGATAATCGACGCTCTCGGTGCGCAGATTGAATGTGCTGCTGGTCCGGGCGAAATCACCGGTGACCCGCAGCGGGCCGGCATCCCAGCTGCCGCCGACCGCGAACTGGTAGGTGTTGGTCTTGCGCTTGGTCGCGCCCTGGAAACCCCAGGTTACTCCCGGGCAGCCCGGGTTGGTGACGGTTCCGCTGACGATTTCATTCGTTCCCGGGCGGGTGACGATGTTGGAGTAGATCGCCGAGCCGCAGTTCCACAGCGGCTGCGCCCACATCCGGTCGGTGACTTCCTCCCGATAACCCTGCCACAGCCCCTCGGCATAGATTTCGAGATCCGGGGTGGGGCGCCACTGCAGCGCGCCGTTGACCGATGGGCGCCAGCGGTCGCCCTCATTGTAATGGATTTCGGGCCAGTCGGGCGAGCGGCCGCCGGCCAGGTCGGCGATCCAGAAGCCGTGGCGGCGAACCGAGTCCTGATAATGCAGGCGGGTGTAGGAAAAGTTGATCAGCGCGCCCATTTCGCCGTCGCCGACGTGCCAGCGATCGGTGACCAGGATTTGCGCGTTAGGCTTGAAGTCGCGTGACTGGTTTGGATAGACGCCCCACACCGACCCGGCGACTTCAAAACCCTTGAAGTCGAACGGTCGGCGCGAGCGCACGTTGATGAGTCCGGCAAGGCCCGGCTCGACGAGGTTCGCGGTCGACGTCTTGAACGCCTCGACTGCCGAGATCGCGCCGGCGGGGAAATCCTGGAGCGCGACCGAACGAGTCTCCGCGGTGTAGATCTCGCGGCCGTTGTAAGTCGTCGTATAATAGCTCCGGTCGAGACCGCGCAGGAGCACGCGGCTGGCCTCGCCGCCATTGCGTTCGACCTGGATTCCGGGGATTCGAGCGGCTGTATCGGAAACGGTGATGTCGGGCAGCTTGCCGATGTCTTCGGCGACGACCGCGTCAATCTGCTGGACGCTGTTCTTCTTGATGTTCCGCGCCGACTGCAATGAACGGCGCAGGCCGGTGACGACGATCGTCTCTTCGGCGGGCGCCGGCGCGGCGGTCGCCTGATCGGCGGGATTGGTCTGGGCGGTGACCGCCGGGTCGGGCTGCGCGGCCGGATCGGTCTGGGCCGCGGCGGGTGTTGCCACCAGTGCAATGGCCATTGCGGATGTCGACCAAAGGACGAATGAATTGCGTCGCATAAACGACCCCCCGAGCAATTTTCAGCCAGCCTCTCCCAAGCCTGGCGGCCCCTGTATGACGCTCGTCACTTCCGCTTACAAGCGCTTTATCCGCAAGGGTTTTACGTCACCTCTACGTTGTGGCCGCGAAGGCGCACCGTGCGATCAGTCGACCTCGGCGAGCAGTTCGTTGACCCGGCGTTCAGCGTCGCTCAGCGCTTTTTCAGCCGGCTTCTGGCCGGTGAACGCCGCGGCCATTTCCTCTCCGACAAGGCCTTCGATTGCCGACTGGCGTTGCACATAGCTCGGCAGCGGGCGGCCGATCGTCGCCAGCGGCGCGATGTCCTGGCGCTCGGGCAGCGCCTCGAACTGCGGACTGTCGAGCACTTGCCTGAACGCGGGCAGGTGCCCGGTCCGCGACCAGTCGAAATTGTGCGCGGCCATGAAGCGGAAGAAGCGCGCGATCGCGGCGCGTTGTTCGGGGCTGCGCTTGCGCGCCGGCACCACCCAGCTGTGGCCGCTGACATATTCGATCCGCTCGCCCCACAGCCGCGGATAGGGAAACACCGCATAGCTTTTGTACAGCGGCCGTCCGGGAGTCGTCGCTTCCTTCTCGAACGACCCGATCATCCACGTGCCGGTCGGGTAGATGCCGCCTTCGCCGCTGACGAACGCCGCGATCGCCGCCGGCGTGTCCATGTTGAGCGTTCCCACCCGTTCGACGTTGATGCGCCGGAAGAATTCGGCGACGCGGACTCCTTTCGGCGTCGCCAGCTTGATGTGCTTGGGATCGGGGAACAGCACCGCGCCCTGCGCCATCATGTAGGTGTAGACGTTGCGCGCTGCGCCGGCGGGATCGCCGACCAGGCTCTGGATCAGATAGGGCTTGCCCGTGCGCGCCTCGAACTGGTGCGCCTGCGCGATCAGTTCCTCCGGCGAGTTGGGCAGCATCGGCTTGCCGCCGCGCATCAGCCCGGCCTTGGCGAACAGCGCCGTGTTGACGTGGAACAGGCCGCCGTGCGTGTCCCACGGCAAGCCGTAGATGTGCCCGCCGATCGTCACCCCGCGGCGGCTCGCTTCGGTGAAGGTGTCGGGGCTGATCCCCGCGGCGCGCAAATAGGGCTCGACCCGGTCGAGCAATCCCTTGGCCGCATAGTCGGAAATGACGCCCTCGTGCATCGTCACCAGGTCGGGCGGATCGCGCGCCGCCATTTGCGCGGTCAATTGCGGATAGCCGGGCCAGGCGACGACGTTGACATCGATACGCAGGTCCGGATTTTCGGCGTTGAAGCGGTTGATCAGCGAGGTCATGATGCCGCACTCGCCCTCGGCCTTGGCGACATCGGTGCTGGCGCCATATTCGGCACCACATTCGCCGAAGAAGCGCTGCAAATAGATGTGCGTCTTATGGTCGCCGGGCGCGCAGCTGCCGAGCGCGAGCAGCGCCAGCAATGCCGCCGCCGCGCGTCTCATCGCACGGCCGTTCCCGCCATCGCGCGCACGATCTGCTTCTGGAACACGATGTAGACGATGAAGATCGGGATCGACGCGAACACCGCCTGCGCCATCAGGAAGCCGAGCCCGCTGGTCTGCGCATAATTCATCTGCGCGGCGGCGAGCCCGACGGTCAGCGTGTACATGTTGCTGTGTGTCGCCGAGATCAGCGGCCACCAATAATCGTTCCAGCTGCCGAGGAAGGTGAACACCGCGAGCGTCGACTGCGCGGGGATGGTCAGCGGGATGATCACTTTCCAGAAGATGGTGAAGCGCGACGCGCCGTCGAGCATCGCCGCTTCGTCGAGCTCGCGCGGGATGCCGCGCATGTAGGTGGTCATGAAGAACACGCTGAACGGCGCGATCAGGCCGGGCAGGATCAGCCCGGGATAGCTGTTGTGGAGGTGCAGCCACGCGAACAATTGGTGCTGCGGCAGGATCACCGCCTGGCTCGGCACGGCGAGGCCGAGCAGCACGATGACGAACAGGGTGCGCCGGAACGGGAATTCGAGGCGCGCGAAACCATAACCGGCGAGGCTGGCGAGGACCAGCACGCCGGCGGTCGTCCCGAGCGCGACGATGGCGCTGTTCAGCAGCCACCGCGTCGTCGAGCTGTTGCCGAAAATCGCCGCGTAATTCTCGAGCGTGTATGGCGCGTGCAGCGCGGCGCCGCTGTGCCCGACCAGCTCGGCGTTGTCCTTCAACGACAGCAGCAGCGTCCAGGCGATCGGCGCGATCATGATCAGCGCGCCGAGCAGCAGCGCCGCCCAGCCGAGCGGGGTCAGCCGCCCGCGTTCGCTGCTAGCGGCCACCGGCGGCTCCCGTGGCCCGGCCGGTCGCCCAATATTGCGTCAGGGTGACGGCGAGGATGATCAGGAACAGCACTTCCGCCGCGGCGCTCGCATAGCCGAGCTCCCAGCGGCCGAACGCGGTTTCGAACAGGAACAGCACCGCCGTCCGCGATGCGCCGCTCGGGCCGCCGGCGGTCAGCAATTGCGCTTGCCCGAACAGCTGCAGCTGGGCGGCGGTCTGCAGCATCACGACCAGGATCATTGTGCGGGTCAGCGACGGCAACGTGATTTGCCAGAACGTAGTCCAGCGGTTGGCGCCGTCGAGCGCGGCGGCTTCGTACATGTCCTCGGGAATCTGTTGCAGCCCGGCGAGGAACAGCAGCATCGGCAGGCCGACCGACCACCAGATGGTGGTGATCGCGATCGCCGGCAGGACGAGATTGGGCGCGCTCAGGAACGCCAGCGGCTCCCATCCCAATGACTTCCACAGCTCGCCGAGCAGCCCCGCGTCGGGCGCCAGGACAAAGCGCCAGATCAATGTGACGATGGTCACCGACAGCACCGCGGAGGAAAAGAAAATGCCGCGCAGCACCGCGGCGCCCTTGCCGGCGCGATTGAGCGCCAGCGCGAGCAGCAGCGCGATGACCGTCAGCACGGGGACGATCATCAGCGTCACCTTAAACGTGTTCATCAGCGACGTGGCGAAGATCGGGTCGCGGACCAGGCGCGCATAATTGCCGGCCCCGACGAAATGGCCGTCGCCGAACAGGTCGACCTGGTTGAGGCTCAGCCACAGGCCGCGAAACAGCGGGAAGATCAGGATCAGCGAATAGAGCGACAGGAACGGCGCCACGAACAGCAGGCCGCGCCAATCCCGCGCCCCGGTCATGACCGGTTCCGCGCGCGGTTCATGAAACGACCCGGTGATAACCGGCCCCGTCGGGACCGAACACATAGGCCGCCGAACCGTCGATCGTGAGTGCGGCCTCGTCGCCGATCTTGATGCGGCTGGTGCCCTCGTCCTCGGCGGTGATCGGCTGGCCGTCGCCAAGCCGGGCATAGACGAGGGTGCGTTCGCCGAGCCGCTCGACGAGCTCGACCTTCGCCTTGGTGGTCCCTGCGCCGCCGCTAGCGACGTGCACCGCTTCGGGCCGCACGCCGAGCCGCAGCGCGCCATTGTCGGGCAAGCCCGAACGCGGAACGCGGGTCTCGACCACCGATCCGTCGCCGAGCTTGAGCGCCGCGAACTTACCCTCGCCCGGCGCGAGCGTCGCGGGCAGCAGCGTCATCGCCGGCGAGCCGACGAACTGCGCGACGAACACGTTCGCCGGCCGGCTGTAGATTTCCATCGGCGGACCGACCTGCTGGATCTTGCGCTCGTTCATGACGATGATGCGATCGGCCAGCGTCATGGCTTCGGCCTGGTCGTGAGTGACCATGATCACCGCCGCGTCGACCTTCTGCTTCAGCTGGGCGAGCTCGACTCGCGTGCGCATCCGCAAGGCCGCGTCGAGGTTCGACAGCGGCTCGTCGAGCAGGAACAGTTTGGGCTGCTTGACGATCGCCCGGCCGATCGCGACGCGTTGCCGCTGGCCGCCCGAAAGCTGTCCCGGCTTCTTGTCGAGATGCTCCTCGATTTCGAGCACTCGGGCGGCGTCGCCGACCCGGGCCTCGATCTCGTCCTTGGGCATCCGCGCGTTGCGCAGGCCGAACGCCATGTTCTCCCTGACCGACATGTGCGGGTAGAGCGCGTAATGCTGGAAGACCATCGCCACGCCGCGTTGCCCCGGCGGCAGGCCGTCGATGCGGCGGCCTTCGAGCCAGACTTCGCCGGCGTCGGCGCTCTCGAGCCCGGCGATGATCCGCAGCAGCGTCGATTTACCCGATCCCGACGGGCCGAGGAAAGCGATGAACTCGCGCGCTTCGAGGGTCAGCGACAAATCGTCGAGCACCGGCGTTGACCCGAAGGCTTTACGAACGCCCTTAAGCTCCAGGCTTGCCAACCGAAATCTCCCGTTCGGGAGGCCTCTCTTACAAGATCGACCCGACGCCGCAACCGACCTGGACCGGAGCCAATGCTTGTGCGGGATCGAGCCTTGGTTCTAGGGGCGGGGACATGTTGCGCGACTGGGAAAGCTTCTACCTGCTGGTCGGCTCGGCGGCGGCGGCGCTGATCGGGCTGCTGTTCATCGTCGCCACCCTGACCGTCAGCGTCGATCGCAAGAGCGCCGAACGCGGCGACAGATTCTTCATGACTCCGATCGTGTTCCACTTGTGCAGCATCGTCGTCTTAAGCTCGCTGGCCCTGGCGCCGACCGTCACCGCCACCGCCTTTGGAATCGTCTGCGCGCTCGCCGCGATCGCCGGCTTCGCCTACGGCGCGATGGTTACATTCGGCATCGTCACGATTGCCGATCCGCCGTCGCACTGGTCGGACAAATGGTATTACGGCGCCGGGCCCACCCTGGCCTACGTCGTCCTGGCGTTCGTCGCCGCGGCGATGCTGAGGAACCGCGGCTGGGCCGTGAACGGCGTCGCGACGGTGCTCGTGTTCCTGCTGCTCGTAGGAATCCGCAACGCCTGGGATCTCGTGACCTATCTCGCCCCCAAGCAGTCCAAGCCCGAGCCCCCGAAAAAGCGAGGCTAGGCGCGCTGCTCGTCGACGCGGAGCATGGCCAGCGCGGCGAGCGTCATGACGATCGCGGCGGCGAGCATCGTCCAGATCGGCTCACCGGGGAAGAACGCCTTCATGATCGATCCCATGACGGTCGCGACGAGCAGCTGCGGGACGACGATGAAGATGTTGAACAGGCCCATGTAGATGCCGAGCTTGCGCTGCGGCAAGCTGCCGGCGAGGATCGCGTAGGGCATGGCGAGGATCGACGCCCAGGCGATGCCGACGCCGATTTCCGACAGGATCAGCCACTGCGGGTCGCGGATGACGAAGAAGCTCGCGTAACCCGCCGCGCCGGCGAGCAGGCAGGCGAAGTGGGTCCGGACCTTGCCGATTCTCCCGGCGAGCAGCGGCAGCAGGGTCAGCGCGGCGACCGCGGCGACGCCGTTGTACACGGCGAACAGCACCCCGACCCAATTGCCGGCCTGCTGATATTGCGCGCTGGCCGCATCGCCCGAACCGTAGAAGTTCAATGCGACCACCGGCGTGGTGTTGATCCACATGATGAACAATGCCGACCAGCTGAAGAATTGCGCGACCGCGAGCCGCTTCATCACCGTTGGCATGCCCGAGAAATCGCCGACGATGTGGCTGAGCATGTTGGTCGTGCTGCCCGATCGCGCGAGCAGGATCGCGGCGATGCTGGCGAGCCCGTAGGTAATCAGCAATCCGCCGAGCAGATAGACTTCCTTCTCGAGCCCGAACTCGACCACCGACAGCACCACCAGCGCGCCCGCGGCGATCCACGCCAGGCTGCCGCCGAGCCCGCGCGCGGCCAAGGCCCGCAGCGTCTCGCCGCTGTCGGGATGGTCGACGCCTTCGGTGAAGCTCGCCATCTCGCCGGGCGAATATTCGCGCGTCGACAGCACCGTCCACAGCACGGCCACCAGCAGCGCCGCGCCGCCGAACCAGAAACTGTAGCGCACGGTGTCGGGGATGCCTCCGCCGGCGACCTCGTTCGATACACCCATCGAGTCGAGCAGCCACGGGAAGATCGAGCCGACCACCGCGCCGGCGCCGATGAACGCGGTTTGCACAGCATAGCCGGCGGTGTGCTGGTCCTTGCGCAGCATGTCGCCGACGAACGCGCGGAACGGCTCCATCGAGATGTTGAGGCTGGCGTCGAGAGTCCACAGCAGCAGCGCCGCCATCAGCAGCCCGGACGACAGCGGCATCAGGATCAGCGACAGCGCCGCGAGAAATGCGCCGGCGAGGAAATAAGGCCGCCGCCGCCCGAGCCGCCCCAGCCAGGTCTTGTCGGACAGATGCCCGACGATCGGCTGCACCAGCAGCCCGGTCAGCGGCGCCGCGACCCACAGCGCCGGCAGGTCGTCGAGGCTCGAGCCCAGCGACTGGAAGATGCGCGACATGTTCGCGTTCTGGAGCGCGAAGCCGATCTGGATGCCGAAGAAGCCGAACGAGATATTCCACAGGCCGGCGAACGACTGCCGCGGCTTGGTCCCTGTTGCGACTGTCGCCATCACCGCTCCCCTCTTGCTCCGCGCCGAAGCTGGCAGAACTGCTCCGCTCCGACAACGCCCGATTGCGCGTTGTGCAGCGCAGCGCATACGAATACGCACGGACGATTCTCGACGCGGCGGTTCAGCCGCTCGAGATCAGCTGGAGGGAGAACAGCGTGGCATTTGCACCGACCCATGACGAAGCGACGGTCAGCCCAATCGAAGTCGACGGCGCCGACGCGCCCCCCAACGCCGCGCAGCTGCGCTGGTACGTGTTCGGGCTGTTCTTCATCTTCGGCGGGATCACCAGCCTCAACGACGTGCTGATCCCCAAGCTCAAGCATCTTTTCGCCCTCAATTATTTCGAGGCGATGCTGATCCAGTTCGCGTTCTTCATGGCCTACGCGCTGATCTCGATGCCGGGCGCGGCGCTGGTCAAGCGCTACGGCTACATGCGCACCGCCGTCATCGGCCTGTTGACCATGGCCGCCGGCTGCCTGCTGTTCATCCCCGCGTCGCTGTCGTCGCTGTACATCGCGTTCCTCGGCGCATTGTTCGTGCTGGCGAGCGGAATCACGATCGTCCAGGTGGTCGCCAATCCTCTGATCTCGATGCTCGGGCCCAAGAAGACGACCCACAGCCGGCTGACCTTCGCGCAGGCGTTCAACTCACTCGGCACGACGATCTTCCCGATCGTCGGCGCGACCTTGATCCTCGGCTCGCTCGCCGCGGTCGATCCGGCGAGCCTCACCGGTGACGCGCTCAACGCGTTCCTGACCCAGGAGACGCAGGCGATCGTCCGCACCTATCTCGGGCTCGCGGCGGCGCTCGGGTTGCTGGCGTTCCTCGTTTATCTCGGCCGCAACCGCCTCAAGGAAACGCCGGCGCCGGCGACCAGCCTGCTGCAATCGTTCGACCTCCTGAGGCAGCGCCGGTTCGGCTTCGGCACCCTGTGCATCTTCCTCTACGTCGGCGGCGAGGTCGCGATCGGCAGCCTGCTGGTCAATTACCTGATCCAGGCCGACACGCTCGCCATCACCGCCCAGCGGGCGGGACAGATGGTCGCTTTCTATTGGGGCGGGGCGATGGTCGGCCGCTTCATCGGTTCGGGCGTGCTGCGCCTGGTTTCGCCCGGCCTCGTGCTGCTCGGCGTCGCCGTCGGTGCCGGCCTGCTGACAACCACATCGGCGCTCACCCTGGGCACCGTCTCCGGCTTCGCCTTGATCTCGGTCGGCCTGATGAATTCGATCATGTTCCCGACCATCTTCAGCCTCGCCAGCGAGGAACTGGGCCCGCGCGCGGCGGACGGCAGTGGGATCATCTGCGTCGCCATCGTCGGCGGCGCGATCGTCCCGGCGATCACCGGCTTCGTCGCCGACCTGACGAGCCTGCGCACGGCGCTGTTCGTGCCGGTACTGTGCTACGTAGTCATCGGCTCGTTCGGGATCTGGTGCTTCAACGCCCGCCGCGGGCAGCGCCGGACGGCTTAGGCTGTTCGACTCGACTCGCGCACCGTCAGCCGAACTGGAAGCAGGCGGCTCTTCGCGGTCCCGGCCTCGATCGCTGCAATCAGCGCATCGACCAGCGCTTCGCCGGCGCCCCGCGCATCCTGGGTGACGGTGCTGAGCGGCGGGCTCGACAGGCTCGCCGCCGGGATGTCGTCGAACCCGACGACCGCGACTTCTTGCGGGATCGCCCGGCCGAGTTGCTGCAGCGCATGCATGGCGCCGATCGCGGCGACGTCGCTGGCCGCGAAGATCGCGTCGAACTGGACGCCGCGGCGGAGCAACTCGGTGACCGCGGCGCGCCCCGATTCCTCGCTCGGTTCGGCATCGGCGCGGAGGCGTTCGTCCGGCTCCATTCCCGACGCCCGCAGCGCCCGGCAATAGCCGCGCCAGCGGTCGAGGAACTCGGGGTAGCCGGGTTGCGCGGTGCCGACGAACGCGATCGTCCGGCGCCCGCCCTGGAGCAAATGCTCGGTCGCATCGAAACCGCCCTGTTCGTTGTCGGAGCTGACGGTGGCGCCGATCTGCACCTCGCCGGCCGAGCCCCAGCGGACGAAGTGCGTGCCGCGCTCGACTAGGCCCTCGAGCAGCGGCTGGTATTCGAGGTAATCGCCGTAGCCCAGCAGGATGATCCCGTCGGCCTTGCGGCTGTCCTCATAATCGACGTGCCAGTCGGACGACAGCTGCTGGAACGAGATCAACAAATCGTAGCCGTGCAGCGCGCATTTGCGCACCATCGGCCCGAGCATCGACAGATAGAACGGGTTGATCAGCGCGCCGTCCGTCGAGTGCTCCTCGAAGAACAGCAGCGCCAGCGTCCGCGACTGCTGCCGGCGCAAGCCGGACGCGTTCTTGTCGACCTTGTAGTGAAGCTGTTCGGCGGCGGCGAGGACCCGCGCCCTGGTCTCGGCGCTGACCGACGGGTTGCCGCTCAGCGCGCGCGAAACTGTCGGCTGCGACACTCCGGCAAGCGCAGCAATGTCGAACGAGGTCGGGCGCCTCTGGGTCATGCGATGCGCAGCCTAAGCGGGGTGAATACGTATGTATAGCGGCGCTCCCGGTTCCACTGGGGCAAATGACTGATATCCCTGTCCATGGAGCGGGCCCGCGGGCCCGAAGGAATCGCTCGGCTGGGCGTAGCCGGGTTCAAGGGGGGACCTGAGGTTATGACGCATTACACTTCGCGCACGCGATTCGCGGCGGCGGCGAGTCCAATGGCTCTTGCGGTGGCGATGCTGGTTGGCGCCGGCCCGGCCTCGGCGCAGGAGACCACGGACCCCAACGTCGCGGTGACCGCGGATGCGCAGGCGGCGGACGCTGCGCCCACCTCCACCGACGCCGCGAGCCAGGGCGAGATCGTCGTCAAGGGCTTCCGCGCCGCATTGCAGAGCTCGGTGAACACCAAGAAGCGCACCGACCAGGTGGTCGAATCGGTGACCGCCGAGGACATCGGCAAGCTGCCTGACAACGGCATCGGCGAATCGATCGCTCGTTTGCCTGGCGTGTCCGCGCAGCGCTCGCAGGGCCGCGCCAACATCATCTCGATCCGCGGCTTCGGGCCCGACTTCTCGGTGACGACGCTGAACGGCCGCGAGCAGACCACCACCAATGACTCGCGCGCGGTCGAGTTCGACCAATTCCCGTCGGAAATTCTCAACCAGGTCGTGATCTACAAGACCCCGGCGGCCAACCTCACCAGCCAGGGCTTGGTCGGCACCATCGACCTGCGCACCATCCGCCCGCTGTCCGCCGGCAAGAGGGTCATCGCGATCGGCGCGCGCGGCAGCTACGTCGACCAGAAATTACAGCCCGACTCCCACGACAAGGGCTATCGCGTCTACGGCACGTTCGTCGACCAGTTCGCCGACGGCAATTTTGGCGTCGCGCTGTCGGCGTCCTACACCAACGAGCCGTATCAGACGAAAGATTGGAACGCCTGGGGCTACCATGACGTCAGCGGCACTGACTCGAACGACATCTTCACCGGCACGAAGATGTGGGTCGAATCAAGCGACCTGAAGCGCCTCGGCCTCAACGCCACCGTCCAGGCCCGTGTCAGCGACAATCTGACAATGACCTGGGACGGCTTTTATTCGAACTTCAAGGACCACGTGAATCAGCGCGGCTTTGAGTTCCCAGGCGTCGACGGCGGTTTTGCACTCACGGAAACGGGGACCGACAACGGCCTCGTTACGGCCGGCACGTACAATGACGTCGTCGCGATCGTTGAGAACTATGCCAGCGACCGTACCGCCAACCTTTATTCGGCGGGCTGGAACGCGGCCTATGACGGCCACAACGGCTGGCGGGGCTTTGTGGACCTCGCCTGGTCGCGCACCGACCGCAAGGATGACTTCCTCCAGACGACCGCCGGCACCGGGCGCGGGCGCAGCGGCGCGACCGACGATATCGGCTTCACCTGGACCAACCATGGCCCTGAGTTCACGACCAGCCTTGATTATTCCGACCCGTCGCTGATCATGCTCACGGACACTCAGGGCTGGGGCTGGTTCAACGGGCCGATCAACCAGGCCGGCTATGACAACCTGCGCAAGACCCGCGACGATTTGAAGCAGGCCCATGCCGAGATCGAGCGCGAGCTGGGCTCGTTCATCAGTTCGGTGAAGCTCGGCGTGAACTACATCGACCGCTCGAAGCGGCTGCGGGCCGTGGAAGCCTATTTGGTCCCGCATGGCGGGGTCGACGAGATTGCGGTGCCTTCGAACCTGCTGCTCGATTCGGTTAACCTCGACCGGGGCATCGGGCCGATCCTGACCTTTGACCCGCGCCAACTGGTCGGCGCCGGAGTGCTCGATGTCGTCGCGGCGCCATGGGGCGACCAGAAAGCCTATAAGGTTGTCGAGAAGATTTGGACGCCGTACATCATGGCCCTCATCAACGCCCAGCTGGGGAGCACCGAGCTCACCGGCAACGTCGGCGTGCAGGCGGTGCATACCGACCAAAGCTCGACGGGCCTGGTCGGCGCCAGCGGCGTTTCCGGCCTCATCCTGAACACCAGGGGCCGGAAATATTGGGAAATCCTGCCGAGCCTGAATCTATCTTTCCGGATGCCGAATGACTTCATCATCCGGTTCGCCGCGTCGAAGCAGCATATCCGGCCGCGGTTGCCGGACATGGCGAACAACTTCAATTATTTCACCGATATCTCGCTCGGCGGAATTATCAACGGCAATGGCGGTAATCCGACGCTGAAGCCCTATGCCGCGACCGGTGTCGACCTCAACTTCGAGAAATATTTCGGGGGCAAGGGCTACATCGCGCTGCAGACCTTCTACAAGCATATGGACCGCTACATCGCGAGCGGATTCACCGATTTCGACTACAGTGGCTACCCGCCGCCAACCAACCTTCCGCCGGTCAGCACCCAGGGCATCCTCTACGGGCAGGTGAACACCAAGGGCGGCTACATCTACGGTGCGGAACTCGCCGGCACCTTGCCGTTCGACCTGTTCTCGCAGTCGCTCGGCGGCTTTGGACTCACCGGCGGCCTTGGTTACACCAAGACCAAGGTCAAGGATTTCAACGGCGATTACTCGACGATCCCGGGCTATTCGAAATGGGTCGCGAGCCTGACGGCTTTCTATGAAAACCAGGGCTTCAATGTGCGCGGCAGCATGCGCTACCGTTCCAAGTACCAGGGCGATTTCGCGCTCTACAGCGGCGGCCTCGAGCGTCAGACGGCGCTGCCCGAGACGATCTTCGACGCCCAGGTCGGCTATGACTTCCCGGATTCGTCGATGATGCGCGGCCTGTCCCTCTACTTGCAGGGGCAGAACCTCACGGACGAGCGTTCGGCCACGGTCGCCGATCCATCGATCCCGAACGAGTATCTAAAGTACCAGACGTACGGTCGCCGCTTCCTCGCGGGCTTCACGTACAAGTTCGGCGGCGAAGCTCCGCGTGCAGAGCCGCTTCCGCCTGCTCCTCCGCCACCGCCGCCGCCGCCTCCACCGGCGACGCAGACGTGCGCGGATGGATCGGTGATCCTGGCGACGGATGCGTGCCCGCTGCCGCCGCCGCCGCCACCACCACCGGCACCGGAACCCGAACGCGGTTGAGCGGCCCCGGCGGTGTTGCACCGCCGCCGGGCTTCCGCAATTGTTTCTCGATGAACCAAGTCTCGCCCCACGACATTGTCATTGCCGGTGGCGGGACCGCAGGCTGGATGGCGGCCGCGGCCTTGTCGCGATTCCTCGGTCGGGAAAGCCACATCACCCTGATAGAATCGGAGTTGATCGGCACGGTCGGGGTCGGCGAGGCGACCATTCCGCAGATCCATCTGTTCGTCGGCGGCCTCGGCATCGATGAAGCCGATATCGTTCGCGAGACCAAGGCGACCTACAAGCTCGGGATCGAATTCGATGGCTGGTTCGAGCCCGGCCACCGCTACATGCATGCCTTCGGGATCGTCGGCCGCGCGGTTGGAATCATCCCGTTCCGCCAGCTGTGGCATCGCGCCCGCGCCGACGGCGCCGCGGAAGAATTCGGCCATTACTACTTCAACGAAGTCGCCGCGCGCATGGGCCGCATGGCAATCCCCGAAGGCCAGCAAGGGGCGCACTTCGGACTGGTCCACGCCTATCATTTCGACGCATCGCTGTTTGCCGCTTTCCTGCGCCGTTACGCCGAAGACCGCGGCGTCGTTCGCATCGAGGGCAAGATCGAGGACGTCGAGCGCGACGCCGAAACCGGCGATGTCGCCGCGCTCCTGCTCAACGGCGGGCGCAAGATCGAGGGCGGTTTCTTCCTCGATTGCACGGGGTTCCGTTCGTTGCTGTTGGGCCAGGCGCTGGGCGTCGGCTTCCGCGACTGGTCGAACTATTTGCCGTGCGATCGCGCGTTCGCGGTTCCGTGCGAACGCAGCGATGCGTTCCGGCCCTATACCCAGTCGATCGCGCGACAAGCGGGCTGGCAGTGGCGCATCCCGCTTCAGCACCGCACCGGCAACGGCCACGTCTATTGCAGCAGTTTCATCTCCGACGACGAGGCGGCGTCGATCCTGCTCGCCAACCTCGACGGCACGCCGCGCGACGATCCGCGCCCGCTGCGCTTCACCGCCGGCCAGCGCGAGCAGGTCTGGTCGCACAATGTCGTCGCGCTCGGGCTTGCCGCCGGCTTCATGGAGCCGCTCGAATCGACCAGCATCCACCTCATCCAGACGTCCATCGCGCGGCTGCTGACGTTCCTCCCCCAGGGCTCCCCGGGCCCTGCCGCGCGCGACAAGTTCAATCGCCTGACGGCGTCCGAATGGGAGCACATCCGCGACTTCCTCACGCTTCACTACAAGGCCAACCGCCGCGTCGGCGAGCCGTTCTGGGACCAGTGCCGGGCGATGCCGATCCCGGATACGCTGGCGGCCAAGATCGCGCTGTTCGAGGAGGCCGGAATCCTGGTCCGCGAAGCCGACGAATTGTTCACCGAGGAGGGCTGGGGCCAGGTGATGATCGGCCAAGGCCTCGAGCCGCGTTCATTCTCGCCTTTGACGGCCGCCATTCCGAAGGATGAGCTGGCGGAATATCTTGCGAAGCTCGCCGACAGCTACCGCCGCGCGGCCGCGGCGTTGCCGACCCACGCCCAATTCGTCGACTCGATGGTCGCGCGGCCGGCCCGCGCGCCGCGGGTGACCGCATGATCGCGCTCGCCGCTGTCTTGCTGGCATCGGCAGGCTTGCCGGCGGATTACCGCGCCCGCCTGCCGCAGGACGAAGTGATCTATTTCCTGCTCCCCGACCGCTTCGAGAACGGCGACCCGCGCAACGACCGCGGCGGCCTGACCGGCGACCGCCTCGCGACCGGCTTCGACCCGACCGGCAAGGGCTTCTATCACGGCGGCGACCTCAAGGGGCTGATCGAGCACCTCGATTACATCCAGGGCCTCGGCGCGACCGCGATCTGGCTGTCGCCGGTGTTCAAGAACAAGCCGGTGCAAGGCCTCCCGGGGCAGGAAAGCGCCGGTTACCACGGCTATTGGATCACCGACTTCACCAGGGTCGATCCGCACCTCGGCACCGACGCCGATTTCAAGGCGCTGGTCGACGCGGCGCACGCGCGCGGCCTGAAGGTCTACATGGACATCATCGCCAACCACACCGCCGACGTCATCCAGTTCGCCGAGTGCGCCGGCCGCAACGACTGCCCGTACCGCAGCGTCGCCGATTATCCGTATCAGCGCCGTAGCGGCGTGAACGGACCGGCGATCAACCCGGGCTTCGCCGGCCATGGCGACGGCAGCGCGGCGAATTTCGCGCGGCTCAAGGATCCCAATTACGCCTACACGGTCCGCATCCCGCCCGCCGAGCAGCACATCAAGTCGCCGGCGTGGCTCAACGACCCGATTTTCTATCACAACCGCGGCGACTCCACGTTCCGCGGCGAATCGAGCCAGCAGGGCGATTTCGTCGGCCTCGACGATCTGTTCACCGAGCATCCGCGCGTCGTCCAGGGGATGATCGACATCTACGGTTCGTGGATCGACCGCTTCGGCGTCGACGGCTTCCGCATCGACACCGCCCAGCACGTCAACGCCGAGTTCTGGCAGGCGTTCGTGCCGGCGATGCTGGCCAAAGCGCAGGCGCGGGGCATCCCGCACTTCCACATCTTCGGCGAAGTCGCGACGTCCGACATGGACCCCGCGCACACCGCCGTGAACACCCGCGTCGACAAGCTTCCGGCGGTGCTCGATTTCGCCTTCGCCCGGGCGGTGATCGACGTCGTCGCCGACAGCAAGGGCACCGACGAGCTCGTCAAGCTGTTCCGCGCCGATCCGCTCTACGAAGGCGGGGCCGAGGGTGCGCTGCAGCTGCCGACCTTCCTCGGCAATCACGACGCCGGCCGGTTCGGCATGTTCGTCCGCCGGATCATGCCGCAGGCGAGTGACTCCGAGGTGCTGCAGCGAGTGATGCTCGGCCACGCGATGCTGCTGACCCTGCGCGGCGTTCCGACGATCTACTCGGGCGACGAGCAGGGGTTCGCCGGCGACGGCGGCGACCAGGATGCGCGCGAGGACATGTTCGCGAGCCGGGTCGCGGTCTACAACGACAACAGACTGATCGGCACCAGCGCCACGACCGCGCAGGCGAACTTCAACCCGAACCATCCCATCTATCGCGAAATCGCCGCGCTCGCGCGGATCCGCACCGGCCACGCCGCTCTGACCCGCGGCCGGCAGCAGGTGCGCTTTGCGTCCGACAAGCCGGGCCTGTTCGCGGTGTCGCGGTTCGATCCCGGCGACGGGCGCGAGATGCTGCTGCTGTTCAACACCTCCACGCAGCCGGTCGACCAGAACGTCGTCGTCGAGGTTACCTCGGACCGCTTCACCGCGCTCGCCGGCAATTGTCCGCTGCGCGCCTCGGCGCCGGGCAGCGTCCGCGTCTCCCTGCCGCCGCTCGGCTATGCGATCTGCAATGCTCGCTGACGAATTGAACCCGGCCCGCGCCGCGAAGCTGGCGCCGTGGTGGCGCGGTGCCGCGATCTACCAGATCTATCCGCGCAGCTTCGCCGACAGCGACGGCGACGGCATCGGCGACTTGCCGGGCGTCACCGCGCATCTCGACTATGTCGCCAGCCTCGGCGTCGACGCAGTCTGGCTGTCGCCGTTCTTCACCTCGCCGATGCGCGACTTCGGCTACGACGTCGCCGACTATTGCGGCGTCGACCCGGTGTTCGGCACGCTCGCCGATTTCGATGCCCTGGTCGAGCGCGTACACGCGCTCGGGCTTCGGCTGATCATCGACCAGGTCTATTCGCACAGCTCCGACCAGCATCCGTGGTTCCAGGAAAGCCGCGCGAACCGCGACAATGGCCGGGGCGACTGGTACGTCTGGGCCGACGCCAAGGCCGACGGTTCGCCGCCCAACAACTGGCAGTCGGTGTTCGGCGGCGCGGCGTGGACCTGGGACGCGCGCCGCGGCCAATATTATTTGCACAATTTCCTGCCCGGGCAGCCCGACCTCAACGTCCACAACCCGGCCGTCCAGGACGCGCTGCTCGGCGTCGCCCGCTTCTGGCTCGACCGCGGCGTCGACGGCTTTCGCATCGACGCAATCAATTTCGCGATGCACGATCCCGAGCTGCGCGATAATCCGCCCGCCGCGCCCGGCGGCAAGCGGACGCGGCCGTTCGATTTCCAGGAGCATCTGCACAACCAGTCGCATCCCGACATCGCCGGGTTCCTCGAGCGGCTGCGGCGAGTGATCGACGGCTACGGCGACCGCTTCACGCTGGCCGAGGTCGGCGGCGACCGCGCGATCGCCGAGATGCACGCCTACACGCGAGGCGAGGGGAGGCTCCACAGCGCCTATGGCTTCGATTTCCTCTACGCCGAGCGCCTGACCCCCGAGCTCGTCGCCCGGGTCGCGCGGGACTGGCCCGACCAGCCGGGCGTCGGCTGGCCGAGCTGGGCGTTCGAGAACCACGACGCGCCCCGCGCGCTGTCGCGCTGGGCGCCACCCGAGCATGCCGACCGCTTCGCCCGCACCAAGATGCTGCTGCTGAGCGCGATGCGCGGCTCGATCATCCTATTCCAGGGCGAGGAATTGGGGCTGCCGCAGGTCGAGGTTCCGTTCGAGCAATTGCAGGACCCCGAGGCGATCGCCAACTGGCCGCAGACCCTCAACCGCGACGGCGTTCGCACCCCGATGGCGTGGCGCAGCGACGCGCCCAACCTCGGCTTTACGACCGGCGAGCCGTGGCTGCCGGCCGGCGAGGAGCACCGCCCGCTGGCGGTCGACCGGCAGGATGGCGATCGAGGCTCGATGCTCGCCTACACCCGCGGCTGCCTCGAGCTTCGGTCCGCCTCGCCGGCGCTGCGCTGGGGATCGATGAATGTGATCGAGGCCGGCGAACAATTGCTCCGCTTCGAGCGCGAGCACCGCGGTCAGCGGCTGCTGTGCACCTTCAACCTGTCCGACGGGCCGGCGCCGTTCGCAGCGTCCGGCGCCATTTTGGCCTCGTCGGGGGACGTGTCGCACGGTAGCATCGGCGCTTACTCCGCATTGATCGAGGATCTCAGCCGATGATCCGCCGCCTGCTCCTGGCTTTGTTCGCCGTCATCCTCGCCGTGCCCGCCGCCGCCGCTGCCCCGGACAAGGTCGCCAGCGCGTCCTCGCCCGGCGGCGTGCTGACGGTCGACATCACCCTCAACGGCGAAGGCCGCATCGGTTATTCGGTGTCGCGGCTGGGCAAGCCGGTCCTCGCCGAATCGCGCCTCGGTTTCCTGTTCACCGACGCCCCGCAGATGTTGCGCAACTTCGCGCTCGCCAGCCAGGCGACCCGCAGCTCAGACGACAGCTGGCAGCAACCGTGGGGCGAATATCGGATCATCCGCAATCGCTTCAACGAGCTGAGCCTCGCCTTCGAGGAGAAGACCCCGCTCAAGCGGCGGCTGAACGTGGTCTTCCGGCTCTACGATGACGGCATCGGCTTCCGCTACGAATTCCCCAAGCAGCCCAACCTCGCGACCGCCAACATCGCCGACGAACTGACCGAGTTCGCCGTCGTCGAGCCGGGCGAAGCGTGGTGGGACCCCGCGTTCGAGTGGAATCGCGAGGAATATCTCTACAACCGCACTCCGATTGACGGCATCGGCACGGCGCAGACCCCGCTCACCATCCGCACCGCGAGCGGCCTGCACCTGTCGATTCACGAAGCAGCGCTGGTCGACTATTCGGGGATGAACCTCCGGCGGGTCCAGGGCGGCGTTCTCAAGGCCGCGCTGACCCCTTCGTCGGTCGGCCCCAAGGTGGTGCGGGTGACGCCGTTCGTGACGCCGTGGCGGGTGGTCATGATCGCCCCGGATGCGCCGGCGCTCTACCGGTCGGCGCAGATCATCCTCAACCTGAACGAGCCCAACAAGCTCGGCGACGTCAGCTGGGTCCACCCGCGCAAGTACATGGGCATCTGGTGGGGGATGCATCTCGACATCCAGACCTGGGGCCCCGGGCCGAAGCATGGCGCGACGACGGCCAATGCGATCAAGATGATCGACTTCGCGGCCAAGAACGGCTTCAGCGGACTGCTCGTCGAAGGCTGGAACGAGGGCTGGACCGACGACTGGTTCGCGCTCGGCGACAAGTTCAGCTTCACGAAGGCCTATCCGGACTTCGACCTGCCCAAGGTCGCCGCCTACGGCCTGCGCAAGGGCGTCCACCTGATCGGCCACCACGAGACCGCCGCCAACATCGCCAATTACGAGCCGCAGATGGGCGCCGCGTTCGATCTCTACCAGCGGCTCGGCGTCGACGCGGTCAAGACCGGCTACGTGTCCGACGCGGGGGGAGTACGGGCGCGCGCACCCGACGGCTCGATCCGCTTCGAATGGCACGAGGGCCAGCGGATGGTGCAGCACCACCTATTGGTCGTCACCGAAGCCGCCAAGCGCCACATTTCGATCAATCCCCATGAGCCGGTCAAGGACACGGGATTGCGCCGCACTTACCCGAACTGGATCGCTCGCGAAGGCCAGCGCGGGATGGAATACAACGCCTGGGGCGAACCCAAGAACCCGCCCGAGCATGAGTCGAACCTGATCTTCACCCGCATGCTGTCCGGGCCGATGGATTTCACGCCCGGGATCCTCAGCCTGATGGGCCGCGGCCACACGCCGATCCTGTCGACGCTGGCCAAGCAGCTGGCGCTGTACGTGGTGATCTACTCGCCGATCCAGATGGCCGCCGACTTGCCCGAAAATTACGCGGCCAATCCGCGGCCATTCCAGTTCATCAAGGACGTGCCGGTCGACTGGGACGACACCGAGGTGCTGGCCGGGGAGGTCGGCGATTTCGCGGTGATTGCGCGCAAGGACCGCAACTCGTCCAACTGGTATCTGGGCGCCGTCGGCGACGAGCTCGAGCGGCGGATCGACGTCGCCTTGAGCTTCCTCGCGCCCGGCCGCCGCTACCGGGCCGAGATCTACCGCGATGGCGACCGCGCCGACTATCGCACCAATCCGCGCGACATCGCCATCGAGCAGCGCACCGTCACCAGCGGTGACCGTCTCGCGCTCCGGATCGCGCCCGGTGGCGGCGCGGCGGTGCGCTTCGTGGCGCTCGGCAAGAAGTGACCGGGACGCGGTGAGCAAAGGCCGCCGCCCGTCCTCGATCTTGATCCTCGGCGGCGGCACCGCCGGATGGATGGCCGCCAACCTCTTCCAGCACCATTGGGGCCAGCACGGAACGCGCGTCGCGCTCATAGAATCGAGCGAGA
>Ga0255310_10000019_pt1 | contig 28392 bp, 28 predicted proteins | sample EtOH1_T0_E1_meta_FD_201359 | JGI IMG/M metagenome (GOLD analysis project Ga0255310, IMG submission 201359) | Sandy soil microbial communities from University of British Columbia, Vancouver, Canada - EtOH1_T0_E1 | ecosystem: Engineered > Artificial ecosystem > Sand microcosm > Unclassified ...
CGGCGGCGTTGAGCGTCTTCAGCCGCTCCTGATAGGCGATGTAGAGCTTCTTGCCCTTGCCGTTGGCAAAACTCGCGGCCTCGCCCGACGGCACCTGCTCGGGCGTGAGCCCACGGTTCTTCCACCCGTCGATCAGCATGGCGAGCACGCGCGCCGGCCAGCGCTTCTCGTCGAGCTTCTCGGCCTCGAGGATCTGCTTGATCACGCGGATCTGGTCGTCGACGTCGAGGATGGTGAAGTTGCTCTTGAGCCCGACCAGCTCCGCGTGCCGGCGCAGAATCTTCACGCCGATCGAGTGGAAGGTGCCGAGCCAGGGCATGCCTTCCACGATCTGCCCCACCATCTGGCCGACGCGGTCCTTCATCTCGCGCGCCGCCTTGTTGGTGAAGGTGACGGCGAGGATCTGGCTCGGATGCGCGCGGCCGAGATTCAAGATGTGCGCGATGCGGGTGGTCAGCACGCGCGTCTTGCCGGTGCCGGCGCCGGCGAGCACCAGCACTGGCCCGTCGAGCGTCTCGACCGCCTGGCGCTGCTCAGGGTTGAGGTCGGCCAGATAGGGCGCGCCGCGGGCGCCAAGCGCGCGCGCGGCGATGCCGCCCGCGGCGGGCTGCGGGCTCACGGGAGCGGGGTCGTTACGCTTCGGCTCGGCCATGTTGTCCGGGGTGGGCGGCCATTTGTCAGAACTTGCGCCGCCGGAATGATTCTCAATAGCAAAGATGGCACTCGCACGCGCCATTTTCGAGGCCGGAAGCGGCCTTGTGCGCCCCCGGGCGCGGATTTAGCGTGATTTTTCCGCGTTATTTTCAGAATTGGGGGAACTCCGTGCGACTGAAGGACAAGGTGGCGCTCGTCACGGGCGCAGGCCGCGGCATCGGCCGCGACATTGCTCTCGCTTATGCGCGCGAAGGCGCGCATGTCGTGATCAATGACGTCGATCCGGCGACCGCGGAGGCGACGGCAAAGGACGCCGCGGCGCTTGGCAGCAAGAGCCTTGCGGTCATGGCGGACGTCGCGAAATCCGCCGACATCGGCCGGCTCGTCGACACCATTATCAAAGAGCGCGGGCGCATCGACATCGTGGTGAACAACGCGATGAAGATCGTGCCGGGCAAGCTCGAGGCGCTGCCGGAAGCTGCCTGGGACACGACGATGAACATTGGGCTCAAGGGCGCGTTCCTGGTGAGCCAGGCGGCGGCGAAACACATGATCGCGCAGAAGTCCGGCGCCATCGTCAACATTGCGTCGATCGCCGGGCTCTTTCCCTATAACTGGGCCGGCGCCTACAGCGTCGTGAAGGCCGGGCTTATCATGCTCACCAAGCTGCAGGCGATGGAGTGGGCGCCTTACGGCATCCGCGCCAATGCGATCACGCCCGGCTACATCCGCACGCCGGGCACCGAGGCGATGTATGCCGATCCGGAAATCTACGAGGGCCGCCGCAAGGGCGTGCCGATGGGCCGCGTCGGCTCGGGCGAGGATATCGCCGGGCCGGCGGTGTTCCTGGCCTGCGATGAGTCGCGCTACACGACCGGCAGCGTGCTCGGCGCCGACGGCGGTCAGGCGGTCGGCTATTTTCTCACCGTGCCGGGGCGGAGGTTCTCAGGCGGCAGGATTGATTGAGCGTTGCACCTTCTCCGCTCATTCCCGCGCAAGCGGGAATCCAGCTCTGGGTCCCCGCATAGGCGTGCGAAGCACGCCGTTCTTCGAACGGCTATGCGCGGGGACGAACGGAGGGCGGCCTCTCAATCCTTATTCGGCATCGCGATACGTCGCCCGGCGGCTTCCGGGCGCGGCAAGCGCGCGTGCGCGGCCTTCATGCGAGCCAGCGAGCGCATGATCGTCTCGGGGAAGGGGACGACCTTCTTCGCCGCCATGTCGACGTGCAACGTCATGTTTTCCGAGGTCGCCGACACCCAGCCTTCGGTGGCGTGGAACAGCTGCTCGAAATAGTGGAATCGCTTTGAATCGTAGTCGAGCAGCTGGAACGTCACCCGCACTGGGTCGTTTTCGTGCAGCTCGCGCACGTAGCGAATGTGCGCCTCGGCGGTGAAGGTCGAATGATTGGCGCGCTTGAGGTAGTCGGCGCCGATGCCGACGAGCTCGTAGACCTCGTCGACTGCCCGGTCAAAAAGCACATTGTAGTAAGCCATGTTGAGATGGCCGTTATAGTCGATCCATTGCGACTCGACATGCATCAGCGACGACACGAACGGCGCGAAGAAAACCGGATCGAGGTCGGTGCGATCGAGCATGGCTCAGGCCGAGATCGGATAAACTGCTTTTTCACCGCTGAGCACGCGTGCGACGTCGCTGGCGCACTTAGTCTGCAGCTCCTCGAGCGCCTCGATCGAATAGAACGCCGTGTGGGGCGAGATGATAACGTTGTCGCGCCCGAGCAGGGGTGAATCCTTGGCGAGCGGTTCCGCCGTCACCACGTCGAGGCCGGCACCGCCGACCTGCCCGGAATCGAGCGCCGCGACCAAAGCGGGCTCGTCGATCAGCGGACCGCGCGCCGTGTTCACGATGTAGGCGCCTTTCTTCATCTTGGCGAAGACGGCGGCGTTCATCATGCCGCGCGTTTGCGGCGTGAGCGGCGCGTGCACCGACACATAGTCGGATTTATTGAGGAGGGTGTTGAAGTCGACGCTCTCGACGCGCGCAGCCTTGAACACGTCCGGCTTTGCGAAAGGGTCGAAGGCAATCACTTTGATTCCGAAAGCCTGCGCCTTGGGTGCGACCAGGCGCGGGATGTGGCCGAAGCCGACAAGGCCGAGCACCGTGCCCTCGATGCGGCGGATCGGCACCACCGCCGGCATTTCCCAACGGCCGCCCTGGACGAGCTTGTTCGACAAGGGGATCTTGCGGATGAGGGCAAGCAACAATGCCACCGCATGGTCGGAGACCTCGCGGATGCAATAGTCCGGCACATAGTTGACGGCGATGCCCTTTTCCTTCGCGGCGACCAGGTCGATGTTATCGACACCGAGACCGAAGCGGCCGATCGCCCGGCACCGGGTCAGCTGGCTGAGAATCTCGCGGGTCAGTTTCGCGTAGGTGACGAGGATGGCGTCGGCATCCTTCGCAGCCGCGAGGATGTCGTCGGCGTTGACGCTCTTCGCCATGCGGTAGGTCGGGTTGAGCTTCGAAAGCGCGGCTTTGGCCGGGTCGAGGGACGGGAACACGCTGTCGGTTACTGCAATCACGGGGCCGGCCATTACAAACTCCACATGCGGGAAACGATCGAAACGCGCGCAAAAGCTACGACAGCGACACGCGGGCGTCCACCCAAACAGGCGAGGGCTGCCCGCGATTCCAACGGCTTAGCGTGATTAACCAAAAATTAACGACAGCCACGCGGGACGGGCCCCTTCGACTATCCTGACAAAAAATACGGGAGCGCGACAATGATCGGAAAGATAGCTCGAGGAGCATACGTAGCCGTTGTCGCAACGATGTTCGTCGCGTGGGTCGTTTCGTTCAACAAGGAAGTCCCGGCGCAGCCGAAACCCGGGCCGCAGATCTGGTACCTCCACTCGTAGGCGTGTCATCGGTCGCCGGCGAGTTCTGCTCACGGTTGGACGCACATGAATAGTGCCTTGGCGCAGGTCGTAATCCCCCACGGCAACTTCGACGACGGGTTTGAACAATATCTGGTCGCCGCAATCACGTTTCTGCTTCTTTGCTTTGCAGTCTGGCAATATTTCCGGGATCGCAAGTAGCGGCGATCATGTCGCCAGAAATGCCGTTATCTCGCTGCTGAATTTTTCCCAGGCGGGTTCGGTTTCCAGAACCAGGTGATTGCGGCTTTCAAGCGCGACAAATTTCGCGCCGGGAATACCCGCGGCGAGTCTGCGCCCTTCGTCAAACGTCACCGCCGCATCGTTGCGGCAATGAAGGACAAGGGTCGGCACTTTCACCTGCGACAGCAGATCCGAAATGTCGAGCTCGCCGGTCGCCCGCATGATGCGCAAGGCATTTTCGGTCGAGGTCGTCATCCGCTGCAAGTCGTTGAACCATTGCATCTGCTCGGGTGTGCCGTCGGGAAAGAACAGCGACGTGAAGAATTGGCGGAACGCCGGATTTTCCTTGCCCCAGCCCTGCTCGACGATCGAGAGCAATGTTTTCGCGTGGTCGGGATCGCGCCTGGTCCTGCCCCGCGTAAAGCCTCCATACAGGATCAGGTGGGTGACACGCTCGGGATGGCGAATGGCATAAACGATCGATACCGCGCAGCCCTGGGAGATGCCCAACAAGGCGAAACGCTTCAGCTTGGCGGCCTCGACGACGCTCTCCAGATCGCGAACGAAGGCTTCGAAGGAAATATCCGCAACATCCCAGTCGGACAGCCCGTTGCCGCGCTCGTCATAGCGGATGAGCTGATAACGGGACGCGAGCTCGTGCAGCAGGTGGCTCCAGATCGGACTCTGCCAATCATATTCGAGATGGTTGAGCCAGTTGGCCGCTTTCACCAGAGGCGGGCCTTGGCCGGCCAGGGCGTAGGCAATGCGGACGCCATCGGGTGCCGTGCAGAAGTGGACTTCCTGGTTCAGCGTCGGCCGTGATGGCGCAACGGCCGGCCGAGGTGCCGACGCATTTTTGACGTCGCCTACAAAACGAAAGCCTTTGCGTGCGATTGTGCGGACGAACTGCTGACGCCCGCCGCTGTCGCCGAGGGCCTTGCGCACGGCATTGATGCGGCTGTCGAGCGTCGAGTCCGACACGATGCGGCCATTCCAGACCGATGCCATCAGATCGTCTTTGCTGACGACGCGATCGCGGTTCTCGATCAGATAGACCAACAGGTCAAAGACCTGCGGCTCGACCGGAACGATCGCGCCACGCGCGTGCAATTCCCGCCGCTCGCAGTCGAGCGTGAAGTCGTCGAATGAAAACAACACGTTGTCGCCCGCAAAATGACACCGCGACTATAACTCACGCGCGTGTTGATGAGAACGCCGGAACGTTTCGTTGTCATGGTGATGGCTCACACAAGCCGCGAGTCAGTCAGCGTCGATTCGGAAACAATGCGGCCGGCCCAGACCGAGGCAATCAGATCATCTTTGCTGACGACGCGATCGCGATTTTTGATGAGATAGACGAGAAGATCGAAAACCTGCGGCTCGAGCGCGACCGGAACATCGCCCGTGCGGAGTTCCCGGCGCTGGCAGTCAATATATAATTATTGAATAAAAACAGCACGTTGTGGCCAAACTCACAGCCCAAACCCTGTCGATCGGGTCTCTAAAGCGAAATCAAGACTTCCTAAAGAACAAATCAAGCCGAACTCAAAGCCTTTCGCGCGCGAAAGGCGCATCCATGCTGCCGGAAACGAATGGAGCATGTGATGGCATTGCACACGATCAGGCGCTTCGGGGCCGATATCTACCGATATCGCAAGGAAGCGTTGGCCCTCCGCGCGCAAACCAGAACGGACTTCTTCCGGAGCGCCGGCCGCGTTTTTCGCCCGGTCATTCTTGCAATCATCGCTGCGTATCTGTTCATGCGCGTGCTCGCCCCGTCGGCGGCGGCTGAAGTTCCCGAGACGATTGCCGCTCGTGGTGAAACACTGATTGCAACCGTGCACGCGATCGGCGCCCAGGTCTACGAGTGCAGGACAAATTCCAACGGCGAATTGGCCTGGCAGTTCCGCGAGCCGATCGCAACGCTGGTGATCGACGGCAAGACCGTCGGTCGCCATTTCGCTGGACCGGTCTGGGAGATGGCGGACGGTAGCGCCGTGAGCGCCAAGGTTTCGGCGCAGGCGCCCGGCGCGACGACGAACGATATTCCGCTTCTGAGACTGGATGTCGCTGCCCGGCATGGGTCCGGACTTCTCAGCGGAATCACAACGGTCCAACGTTTGCACACGCGTGGCGGCCGCGCCGAAGCGGCCTGCGATGCACCGGGAACGTTTCTGAGCGTGCCGTACAGCGCGGACTACGCTTTCTATAAGAAGGCTGCCACTGACATGCGGTCTCATTGACCGCAGTTGTCATCCAATCAGAGGACGCAATGCGATTGCAGGTCACTAATATCCACCGCCGCAGTAACGGCACCGTCGATACGGATGTCTATCGGCGGAAAGCCTTCCTGTTGCGGCGGGAGACCACAAACCAAATCTTGCGCCGGTTGGGACGCTCCGCCCGGCCGCTGCTCGGCGCAATTGCGACCTTCATAAGCTACGCCCTGTTTTTGCCGCGCAATCCGGTGCCGCAGGGCGCCAACTCAATGCTCGTTCCGGCCAAGGTCTCTCCGCTGTCCGATTCACTGAGAACGCCAAAGTCGAATCACCGCAGTCAATAGGAGATGTTCATGGGAAAACTCGTCGCGTTTCTGTATGGCATCGTGGCCTATCTCGTCTTCGCCATTGTCATTGTCTACGCCATCGGCTTCGTCTGCGGGCTTGTGGTGCCGAAAACGATCGACTCCGGTCCCGCCGGACCGCTCATGGAATCCATCGTTATCAACCTTGTGCTGATGACGATTTTCGCCCTGCAGCACAGCGTCATGGCGAGGCCTCAGTTCAAAGCGTGGTGGACGACGATCGTCCCGAAATCCGTCGAGCGCAGCACTTACGTGCTGCTCGCCAGCCTCGCGCTTGCGCTCGTGTTCTGGCAGTGGCGGCCGATTCCAGGCGTGGTGTGGGAGGTCAAGGAGCCCACGATTGCCGCGTTCCTTCTGTATTTCGGATTGTTCGGCTGGGTGCTTGTCTTCATCAGCACCTTCATGATCAATCACTTCGAGCTGTTCGGCCTGCATCAGGTCGCCAACAACCTCGCCGGCAAGCCGATGCCGCCGATGAAATTCAAGACACCGATGCTGTACAACGTCGTCCGTCATCCGATCTATCTCGGCTTCATCATCTTCGTCTGGGCAACGCCCGTGATGACGGCCGGCCATCTGCTGTTTGCCGCGGTCGTGACGGCTTACATCTTTGTCGGGATCGCGCTCGAGGAACATGACCTGATTGCCGTGTTCGGCGACGAGTATCGCCGCTACCGGCAGCGGGTGGCGATGATCGTTCCCTTCATCGGACGATCGTCCTGAGCTAACGAGGCCGGCCGGCGGCGGATTCCCTTAACCGAAGGTTGTCCCCGCAACCCCGCCGCCGCCGGTCTCGTTTCACCCGCAACCTGTCCTCTGCTAACGTCGGCTGACGCGCAGCAGAGGACAGGTTTATGGCCGTAAGTGAGGTCGCCGGGCGGGAGCGTAATGCCGGCGCAATCAAGAGGACCATTGCGGCTCTGACTGCCGCCTTCGGCAACCGGGTCGTGACGTCGCAGGCCGTACGCGAGCAGCACGGCAACACCGTCACCTGGATCGCAAATCAGCCGCCCGACGCCGTCGTTTTTCCGCAGAGCACCGAAGAGGTGCAGCAAACCGTGCGGATCTGCGCCGAAAACGGCGTCGCGGTCATTCCCTATGGCGTCGGCACCTCGCTCGAAGGGCACGTCAATGCGCCGGCCGGCGGCGTGTCGATCGATTTCCGCGATATGAACAAGGTTCTTGCCGTGCATGCCGAGGATCTCGACTGCGTCATCGAACCCGGCATCACCCGTAAATCTCTCAATGAGCAACTGCGCGACAGCGGGTTGTTCTTCCCAATCGATCCCGGCGCCGACGCGTCTCTCGGCGGCATGGCGGCGACGCGCTGCTCGGGCACCAACGCCGTGCGCTACGGCACGATGAAAGACAACGTCCTTGCGCTCAAGGTCGTGCTGGCAAATGGCGAGGTGATCGATACCGCCCGCCGCGCGAAGAAGACGGCGGCGGGCTACGACCTCACCCGGCTGATGGTCGGATCGGAAGGCACGCTCGGCGTCATTACGCAATTGACGTTGAAGCTTTCCGGCATTCCGGAAGCAATCTCCGGCGGCATTTGCCCCTTTCCGTCCGTGGAAGCATGCTGCAATACCGCCATTCACACAATTCAGTCCGGCATTCCGGTGGCCCGCATCGAGCTGCTCGATGCGCTGCAGGTGAGGGCGGTCAACCTGCATTCCAAGTTAGGGCTGGCGGAAACGCCGATGCTGTTCCTTGAATTCCACGGCACCGAGGCGTCGGTCGCCGAGCAGTCAAAGCGTTTTGGTGAGATCGCGGCGGAATTCGGCGGTGGCCCCTTTACCTGGACGACGCGGCCGGAAGAGCGCACCAAATTGTGGGAGGCACGCCACCACGCGGCACTGTCGAACTTTGCGCTGCGGCCGGGCGCCGCAATGGTCCCGACCGATGTTTGCGTGCCGATTTCGCGGCTGGCGGAATGCGTCACCGAAACGCAACGCGACATTGCGGAAAGCCGCATCCTTGCGCCGATCGTCGGCCACGTCGGCGACGGCAATTTTCATCTCACGCTTCTTGTCGACATGGACGACGCCGATGAGGTCAAGCGCGCCAAGGCCCTTTCGGAACGGCTGGTCGAACGCGCGCTTGCGATGGACGGGACCTGCACCGGCGAGCATGGAGTCGGGCAGGGGAAAATGAAGTATCTGGTAGCCGAGCACGGCGCGGCCGCGCTGGCGGTCATGGCCTCGATCAAGCGCGCCCTCGATCCGCAGAACATCATGAACCCGGGTAAGATCGTCGCACTGAGCTGAGACCCGCGCGCTTCCCGCTGACATTGGCCGGAAAGTGCTCCGCGACACAGATTTGCCGACAAGAGTCGCAAATCTGGCCTATATTTCATTGCACGTGAGCGCGAACGGATGCCGGATGCGGTCCGGCGCTGGAGTTGGTGTTGCAAACCACACTGCTCGGACTGGGGATTGCGATCATCCTGGCGCTCGTCGCGGCGCTGGTAGGACCGCTGCTGCTCGACTGGGGCAGTCATCGCACTCTGTTCGAAACTGAGGCGAGCCGGCTGATCGGCGTCAACGTGCGTGTGACGGGCGGCATCGACGCGCGGTTGCTGCCGTCGCCGCGTCTCACGCTGCACGATATCCAGATCGGCGATGGCAGCGAAACGATCCGCGCTCGTTCACTCGGCGTCGAATTCGCGCTCGGTTCGCTCATGCGTGGTGAATGGCGTGCCGCCGAGCTTCATGTTGTCGGGCCACAGGTCCGCCTGGGCTTGGATTCATCCGGACGATTGCAGGCGCCGACTGTGGCGATGACCTTCAAGCCGGACGAATTGTCGATCGACCGGCTCAGCATCGAAGACGGCACGGTTGTGCTCGCCGACGCGGCCAGTGGCGCAAGCCTCACGCTCGGACGGGTCTGGTTTAACGGAGAAGCGCGGTCACTTGTCGGGCCGGTGAAGGGCGAGGGGGCGGTCACGGTCGCCGGGGCGCTTTACCCCTACCGGCTCGCTTTGGGCCGCGTGAGCGAGGCGGGTACGCTCAAGCTACACCTCAACGTGGATCCCACTGATTATCCGCTCAATTTCGAAGCCGATGGCACCCTGGCGGTTGCCGGCGGCATGCCAGGATTCGACGGAACGCTCGGTCTGGCGCGGCCGGTCGGTATCGGCCTGCGCCGGCCAGGGCCTACGGCCGGCGATGTCACCCAACCCTGGCGGGTCAACGGAAAGATCAAGGCAACGGCGCAGTCGGCGCTGATGCAGGACGTCGAATTCCAGTACGGCTCAGAAGAGCAGGGATTCCGGCTGGCCGGCGTGGCCGACTTCAAATTCGGCGCGAGGCCACGGTTCAACGGGGTCCTGTCCGGACGGCAGATCGATGTCGACCGGGCCATTTCCGGGGGCGGTGCCGGGAAACAGACGCCCGCGGCCGTGATACGCCAGCTTGTTGCGCTCGCAACCAGCGCATTCCGCACATCGCTGCCGGTGCAGCTTGGCATTGGCATCGATCAGGTGACTCTCGGCGGCAACGGCTTGCAGAATCTGCGCGGCGATATCACCAGCAACGCAAGCGGGTGGAATCTCGATCGTCTGGAATTCCGCGCGCCGGGTCTGACCCAGGTGCGGCTCAGCGGGCGTCTCGCCGTCGGCACTGACGGCGTTGCCTTTTCGGGGCCGGCACAGATCGACTCATCCGATCCAAGGGCTCTGGCGCTCTGGCTCGAAGGGCGGGGCGATACTACGCAAGGCGATATTCGTCCGTTAAGCCTGCACGGCGATGTCACGCTTGCCAGCGATAGAATTGCGGTAGACCAGCTCAAGGCCGAATTCGATCGCAGGCCCGTTACGGGTCGGCTTGGCTACACGCTCGCCTCCGCCGATCGGCCGGCGAAGCTCGATGCGGAGCTGAAGGCGCCGCAACTTGATATTGACGCGGCACTCGGTTTTGGCCGCGCGCTGCTCGCCGGCTCCACGCTCGAGCGTCCGCGCGAGATGACGCTTGCGATCGAAATCGGGCGTGCTTCGTTCAGCGGGATCGATGTGGGAAACGCGCGCGTGCATATGCATGCCGATCCGGATGGAATGCAGGTCGACCGGCTGACGATCGGCGACATCGGCGGAGGAAGCTTCAGCGCGGCGGGCCGCATCGAAACAACGGGAAACGTGCCGCGCGGCTCATTCACTGTCGATCTGGAAACCACGAAAGCTGCAGCAATCGCCACGATCGCAGAAAAGGTCGTGCCGGAGCGGATCGCATCTGCCGTCGGAATTCTCGAGCGGGTCGGACGCGCAAAGTTGCACGGGACGCTTGATGTCGCAGGCGACGACAAGACGCCGGCGACGGCCGCGCGGGTGGCTGTGACGGGGACGCTCGACGAACTGCGTCTCGATGCGCGCGCGCGCGTCAGCGGCGATTGGCAGTCCCGCAGCGTATCAGCAGTCGAGATGAATGCGACTATCGATGCGACGGTGGGATCCTTGGTGAAGTTTGCCAGACTCGACGAGGTCGTCGCATCGGGCAACGGTCTTGCGCAGCTGAAGGCCAGCCTGAAGGGGCCGGTCGGCGGAGACCTTTCATTTAATGTTCAAGTGGCGGGGGAGGGCCTGGCGGCAAAACTCACCGGCAAGGGAAAAGTGCCTGCGACGGGCCGCATCCAGGGCGACGCTTTGGTGGAGGTGCGCGAAGCGCATCTGAAGCCGCTACGACCGGGACCGGTCGCCGCCGGCGTCAGCCAGCTTCCATTCAGATTATCGTCGCGCGTTGCGCTTGCGGCGGGTGCTCTCACGTTTGACGACATCGATGCAAAATTGGGCGCCTCGACCATTCATGGCCGCTTTCGCATCGACGATGCTTCTCCCCGGCGTGTTGAAGGCGCCCTTGATACGAATGTCGCCGACGGTGGAAGTCTGCTCGCCATCGCCATCGGCTTGCCGCGCGCCGTGAAAGACGGACCGGGCTGGTCCTGGTCGAGCGAGCCGTTAAGCCCCGGGTTATTCGGCAGGTTGGCCGGAGAGATGGCATTCAGGTTTGGCCGCGTGGAGCTATTGCCGAATGTCAACGGACGCGACCTGCGCGGCACGGTGCGTTTCGGCGGCGACAACATCACGCTGGACGGCGCCGGTGAGCTGGCGGGCGGCAAGCTCGCCGGCATCGTTGCGTTCCGTAATGCGCAGGATGGCCTGGAAGCGCATGTGAAGATGTCGCTTGCGGGTGCGGATACCGGCGCATTGTTCTCCGGTGCGGCGCGACCGCCGGTTACCGGGTTGCTGAATCTGAGCCTGGAAGGCGAGGCGACCGGCCTGAGCGCGGTTGCCCTCGTCGGCTCTGCAAAGGGATCGGGCAAGATCGAGCTGACAGATGCCCAGTTGGCCGGTCTCGATCCACGGACTTTTGACGCCGTAACCCGTGCTGTTGATCAGGGTCTCGCGATCGAGCAGGGCCGTATTGCCGACGTCGTACGCAAGTCGATCGGCAGCGGCCGGCTATCGGTCCGACGCGCGGAATCGGTCCTTACGGTAAGCGCCGGGCAAATCCGTCTCAGCAAGCCGGCCGTCGACAGCAAGGATGCAGCGCTGTCTGTCGCCGGTGCTTTCGATCTAACCGACGGCCTGATCGATGCACGGCTGGTGCTGTCCGGACAGAGCGAGGCGGCTGGCGCGCGCCCGGACATCTTTATCGCCCTGAGGGGGCCGATGCTGGACGTTTCGTACAACATTGACGTTTCGGCCCTCACCGGGTGGCTCACCCTGCGAGCTGTCGAGAATCAGACAAAGCGGCTGCGTGCGATCGAACCAGTCCCGCCACAACCGGCGATCCGGCCAGCGCCGAAAGTCAATTCGGCACCGCCATTGCCGGCGCCGACCGACATAAAGCCGGCGCCCAAGCCACGAAATGTAGGCAGACCCGCAGCGTCAGTCGGCACGCAGAACTGAGTGGATGACCCGCGTGCCCGGTATATCCCGGGTATCGCTGTGCATGGTGCTGTGATCGTCGGCGCTATGCACTCGATAGTGGTCGAGAACGAAAAGACGTATCGCTGATGACAAGTTGCCGTGACGCCGATCAGTGTCGATAGAAGCGACCAAGTCTGACAGCGTCACTTCTCTACCGGTAGCGATTTCCTTCAGTCCCTTCCAAAACGCGTCTTCGAGACTGACGCTCGTTTTGTGTCCCGCAATAACAATCGAACGTTTGACAACCGGAGATTTCATCGGCGGTCCCCTTTTTCAATCCGGCGCCGGTCGAGGTCGCGGCTGGCTTTGGCTTGCTGCGCAGCTTCGAGCTTTCGGAGATGTTTCGGCTGGCCGAAAGCCAGACGATTGGCCTGTGCAGTTTGATCACGCTTCTGCCGTTTCGCTTGCTTGCGGACGGTCCGAAGATTGATCACCTCAGCCATTCCGTGTCCTCAACGGTAACCAGCGAGTTTCAGTTCTACGTTCAGCGAACTCCGAACCATCGCCGGCAAATGCGCCCATACGTTGGCGGAAACGTGCCTTTACGGCGAACTTCACAAGATTGAACGCGACACTGCTGGTCTGTTTGAGGGCGGAGTTCAATACACAGTTAGTTGATTACAAAACTCGAACAAATAAATCCTCGCGAGCATCAGTAGAAACAAACTGGGAATATCCTAGGAAACTTTAGGATTCCCAAATAACATTCATCTCCAGCCTTGCTATACTGGCGAAGACGCAAAAATTATGGCCCACGAAACTCTAGGGTAACTTTTTGCGCCCGCGTCATTTGACGTAAAGAAGCCCCTCAATAGTACCCGGTTACGTTCCGTGCGCCCGCACGAATACATAAGCCCAGGATTGTGCCCGAAAGTCAGGGTGTCGATGGAACTCAGCGCGGCCGGGTCATTTTTTCTGGCCGGACGAGCCGGTCAAATTCGGCCGCCGTGACGAAGCCCAGACGGATCGCTTCCTCGCGCAACGTCGTTCCATTGGCGTGCGCCGCCTTCGCGACCTGAGCGGCCCTGTCATATCCGATTTTCGGGGAGAGGGCGGTGACAAGCATGAGAGAGCGCTCCATAAGTTCGCGGATGCGCGCTTCGTTGGCGCGAATTCCGGCGACGCAATTATCGGTAAAGGAGACGACAGCGTCGCTGAGCAGCCTGATCGATTGTATCATGCAATAAACGAGCAATGGCTTATACACGTTGAGCTCAAAATGCCCCTGGCTGCCGGCGACCGTAATGGCCGTTTGATTTCCGAACACTTGGCAGCAGACCATCGTCAGCGCTTCGCTCTGCGTCGGATTGGTCTTGCCGGGCATGATCGAAGATCCAAGCTCGTTGCTCGGAAGGATCAATTCGCCGAGGCCGGACCGAGGACCAGATCCCATAAGGCGAATATCGTTCGCGATCTTGAACAGCGCTGTAGCGGCGGAGTTGATGGCGCCATGCGCGAACACGTAAGCATCGTGGCCGGCCATGTGCTCGAACTTGTTGGGGGCGCTCGCGAACGGCAACTTCGTCAGTTGAGCGATCCGCTTTGCGAAGGCCTTTGCAAATTGCGGCTTGGAATTCAGGCCGGTGCCTACGGCCGTGCCGCCTTGCGCAAGCGGATATAGTTCTCGCTGCGCCAGTGTCAGGCGGGCAAGGGATGATTTCACCTGCGCGGCATAGCCGGAGAATTCCTGCCCGAGGGTAACCGGCGTCGCATCCATTGTGTGCGTACGGCCGATCTTGATGATCTTGGAAAACTCCTTCGCCTTTTTGTCGAGCGCCCGAAGCAAGTGCGCCAGCGCCGGCTTGAGCTGGCGCTCGATTTCGATGGCGGCCGCGATATGCATGGCGGTCGGGATCGAATCGTTCGACGACTGGCTCATATTCACGTGATCGTTTGGGTGCACCGGCGCCTTTGCGCCGAGCCGGCCGCCCAGTTTCAGGTTTGCTGCATTGGCGATCACTTCGTTGACGTTCATGTTCGTTTGCGTACCGGAGCCGGTTTGCCACACCAGCAAAGGGAAGTGCTCGTCCAGTTTGCCGTCGGCGATCTCTTGCGCCACGGCGGCAATGGCTGACGCGCGTTTCCGGTCGAGCGAACCGAGGTCGCGATTGACCTCGGCCGCGGCTCGCTTGATCAGGCCGAGGGCGTGCACGATTTCACTCGGCATGCGTTCCGTGCCTATGCGAAAGTTATGCAGCGAGCGCTGCGTCTGGGCTCCCCACAGTCTGTTTGCGGGAATTTTCAATTCCCCGAACGCGTCGCTTTCAACGCGTGTTTTCGAGGATCGATTGCCAGCTTTGGGCATAAACTTGGTCCGTCGTGCGGGCGTATCGTCGAAATTATGCCGAATAACCGCCGGCACAAGTCCGGTCGCAAACCGAGGCAGGCAACGCTATTTTTTCCGGAAGCGGTCGAGCCTGACCACTTCACCGCCGCCTGCCGGCTTTTCAGACTTTTCGCGTTTGGGTGTGGATGCAGGTGTAGTCGCACGGGCGGCGGGCGCATCGGCCGCTGGCGCCGCCGGCGGATGGCTCGGCGATCGCTTTTTCTTGGTCACGGGCTCCTGCACATTGGCAGGTACCGATCGCCCTTCGCCTTCGGCGACTTCCTCGAACTGAAGACCAAACTGCACCGAGGGATCAAAGAAGCCATTGATGGCATCAAACGGCACCGTAAGGTGCTCGGGGACCCCACCGAAAGAAAGCCCCACCTCGAATTCGTCTTCGCTGACTTTCAAGTCCCAGAATTGATGCTGGAGGATAATGGTCATCTCGTCCGGATATTGTGCGCGCAGCCGATCCGACATGTGCACGCCATCTGCCTTCGTGTCGAACGAGATGTAGAAATGATGATCGCCCGGCAGACCCTTTTTGGCCGTGTCCGTCAACACGTTGCGGACCACGCCGCGCAGCGCCTGCTGGGTCAGAAGGTCATAGCGGATTTGGTCAGTCATGGCAGAAGCGCGCCGTTGATGGAATCGCAGGATGCTAGCGCGGCCACAGCGTCCCGCGCCATCCCCGTACTGCCCCGCGCACAGCCGCATTGTCATAAACGGATAGCGCGCCCCAACGAGAAGTGGAGGCTTCTGTTGCCAGGTGCCTCCGGACCCCGCCTGACGGAGCTTAACCCGTCAGGGCTTCAGATCGGTCTTTCAAACCGCTTACGCGGCCTGAGCAACCGGAGCATAGTTGTCGTTTGCAACTATGAAATGGCCCGATAACGGCGGAACCATGCCGAGCAAAAGTCCGTCCTTTACGCCCTCGTCGATCCTATTTCGCCCCCGCCGAAACCCGTGCCCGCCGGGCTTGGGTGGAGGCGCCGGGTACTGCCCCCGGGTCCGATGGGTTTATTACGACGGCCGTTTATCGCCATAGCCGGGTCGCCCCGGCACCTGAAATATAGGAGGCAAAGGTTACCGAAGGAAGAGCGAGGCAGTACCGCTATTTCGGGCTCTAATTCGTGCTCACGATGTCTTTGCCGATCGGCCAGAGTGCAAGGCCGGCAAGCTTGAGATGCGCCCAGGCAAAAGGAATCCCGATAAGGGTAATCGCGAGCAGCAGCGCCGTAAGCAGATGACCAATTGCCAGCCACCAGCCGGCCAGCAGCAGCCAGACCAAATTGCCGACAAAACCAAGGACACCGCTGCCGATGCCGGTCGGGCGTGACACTACGGTGTGTCCGAAGGGAAGAAGCGTATAGGCTGCGATGGTGAACGCCGCGCGAGCCCACGGAATGCCAATGATGGTGAGGACCATGATCACGGCTGCGATCAGCCAGCCCAACGCCATGTAGAATCCGCCGAATAGAATCCACAAAACGTTCAGGAGTAAACTACCCGGTCCCATGGCTTTGCACTCACCGCCGAGCTGAAGACCGAGTTTGCCTGATTTCCCGCGCGACTGCGAGCCGAAGCTTCGGCGTGGCGGCCATGCACAATCCATCTAGTCGGCACCCGTGGCGCGGGATATTGCTGCCGTCATGTCCGATTCCGTCGCGCCATCCCGTTCGGTCGCCGCACGCCCCTCTCTGCTGGAACTATTCCGCGCCTTTGTTGTCGTCTCCGTCTCGGGATTCGGTGGTGCGCTGCCGTGGGCACGGCGCATGATCGTCGACCAGCGCCGCTGGATGACCGCTGAAGAGTTCAACGAAGCGTTCGCATTGTCCCAGTTTCTGCCGGGCCCCAACGTCGTGAACTTCTCGGTCGTGTTCGGCTCGCGTTTCGGAGGGGCAGCCGGAGCGGCGGTCGCGCTCGCCGGACTCATGGGCCCTCCGTTGATCATCGTCACGGTGCTCGCTTTTTTGTATGCGCAGTTCGGCGATCTCGAAATCCTCGGCCGCATTCTTGCGGGGATTACCGCTGCCGCTGTCGGGCTGCTGATTGCGGTCGTGACAAAGATGGCGGCGCCATTGTTCCGCAAGCGCTGGGACTGGGCGCCGCTCATTGCGATTGCCGCATTCGTCGGCGTTGCAATCATGCAATGGCCACTGCCTCTGGTCTTCGCGGTGCTTGCGCCCATCAGCATCGCGCTCGCGTGGATAAGGCGATGAACGAAAACCCGCTCATCCCGCTGTTTGGCTATTTCGCGCTCCTGTCATTGTTTGCGGTCGGCGGCGCCAATGCGGCAATTCCGGAAATGCATCGCATCGCCGTCGATGTGATGTACTGGATGAGCGATCGGCAATTCGCCGATAGTTTTGCCATTGCGCAAATTTCGCCGGGACCAAACGTGATCATCGTGACGCTGATCGGCTACCACGTCGCAGGTCTCGCGGGTGCGGCCGTTGCGACGGTAGCGATGTGCGGCCCGACCTGCGTGTTCGCGTTTCTCGTCGCGCGCACCTGGGACCGTTTCAAGGAGGCGCGCTGGCGTATCGCCATACAGGCCGGTCTTGTGCCGGTCTCGCTCGGTTTGATTGGCGCAAGTGCTTTTGTGCTGGCCCGGAGCGCGGACCACAATATTTATGCCGCTTTAATTACTGCGGTTACGGCGATAGTTGCATTTGCGACACGCGTTAATCCGCTTTGGCTCTTCGCAGTCGGGGGTGTTTTGGGGCTGTCGGGATGGCTGTAAGATCGCCAACATCCGTGCTTTCGGCCCAGCCTTGTCATATGCTAGGGATCAGGCGTGGGGCTCAAGCGACAGCGTAAGAAATAAGAAGCAAGAACAACCAGGCGGGAGGACTTAGATGGCCGAGGGGGTCAGATCCCCCCCGAACGGGGGTGGGTTGCGTTTCAAGGTCCGCGGCCCGCGCGAATTCTATGGCGGGCTGACTCTCATCGCTCTTGCCATTGTGGCGATCTGGGCGTCGGGCGACCTTCCCGGCATGCACGGCTTTGCATTCGGTCCCGGCACCGCGCCGCGGCTGTTCGCTAGCCTTCTTGCGGTCGTCGGCGCACTTGTCGCGCTGTCCGGGCTTCTCTTCGACGGTCCGCCGCTCGATAGCTATGCAATCCGTGGGCCCGCCTTGGTTATTCTCGCGATCCTCATCTTTGCCGGGATGATCCGCGGCGTTCATCTCGGGTTCGCGAAAATTCCGCCGATGGGACTGATCCCTTCTACGTTTGCCGCCTTCATGATCTCGATTTTCGCCTCGTCCGAAATGCGTTGGGTGGAAAGTCTTATCGCCGCCACTGCAATGACCACGTTCTGTGTGTTGCTCTTCGTCTATCTGCTGCAATTGCCGTTCCAGCTTTGGCCCTGGTACTGACAAAAAAGTGCAGCCATGAGTGAACTTCTCGCCAATCTTGCGCTCGGTTTCTCGGTCGCGGCACATCCGTACAACATCGGATTCTGCCTCCTGGGTGCGCTGGTCGGCACCCTGGTCGGCGTGCTTCCTGGTATCGGCACTGTGGCGACCGTTGCAATGCTTCTGCCGATCACATTCGGATTGCCGCCGGTGGGAGCGTTGATCATGCTCGCCGGCATTTACTATGGGGCTCAATACGGCGGCTCGACCACATCGGTTCTGGTGAATATCCCCGGCGAGGCCGGTTCAGTTGTTACGTGTCTCGACGGCCACCAGATGGCGCGACAGGGCCGTGCCGGCGCCGCGCTGTCGATCGCTGCCATCGGATCGTTCTTTGCCGGCTGCGTCGCCACGGTATTGGTGGCCGCACTTGGCACGCCGCTGACATCATTGGCCCTGCTGTTTGGACCGGCGGAATATTTCTCGTTGATGGTGCTTGGTCTGATTTTTGCGGTTGTTTTGGCGAAAGGCTCGGTACTGAACGCGATCGCCATGATCCTGACCGGTCTGCTGCTGTCGATGATCGGGTCCGATCTCGAGACAGGTGCGGGGCGCATGACCTTCGACATCGCCGAGCTATCCGACGGCATCGGCTTCGCCAATGTCGCCATGGGTGTGTTCGGCTTTGCCGAGATCATCCGCAATCTCGAGATGTCGCAGGAAAGCCGCGACATCTTGCAAAGCAAGATCAAGGGCCTGATGCCGACGCGGCAGGACCTGATCGATTCCTCCGGCGCGATCGCGCGCGGTACCATTCTCGGATCTATGCTTGGTATCCTGCCAGGTGGCGGTGCTGTCGTGGCCTCGTTTGCCGCTTATACCTTCGAGAAGCGCATTTCGAAGCACCCGGAGCGCTTCGGCCACGGCGAGATCAGGGGTGTGGCGGCGCCCGAAGCAGCCAACAACGCTGCGGCGCAGACTTCATTTATTCCATTGCTGACGCTGGGTATTCCGCCGAATGCGGTGATGGCCTTGATGGTCGGCGCAATGACCATCCACGGAATCGTGCCTGGCCCTCAGGTCATGACGAAACAGCCGGAGTTGTTCTGGGGCATGATTGCCTCGATGTGGCTCGGCAATCTGGTGCTGGTCATTATCAACCTGCCGTTGGTTGGCGTGTGGGTCAGTCTGCTGCGCGTGCCTTATCGCTTGTTGTATCCGTCGATCGTCGTGTTCTGTTGCATCGGCATTTATTCAATCAACAATTCTCCAACCGATGTGGTGATCGCGGCGGTTTTCGGCCTTGTTGGATACTGGCTCACCAAACACGACTTTGAGCCGGCGCCCCTCGTGCTGGCCTTCGTGCTTGGCCCGCTGATGGAAGAAAACCTGCGCCGGGCGATGCTCATCGCGCGCGGCGATGCGACCGTGTTCATCACGCGGCCGATCTCAGGCGTGTTGATCGCTATCGCGGTGGGCCTGCTGGTGCTCGCGGCTCTGCCGATGATCCGTAAACGGCGCGAGGAAGTATTCGTCGAATAAATAGACGGCGCGCGGGCTTCCGCGCGCCGCTAGCCGACGATGGCGCCGGATACCGTCAATAGTCCCGCCACCAGAATCAAAAGCTGAATTGAGAAGGCGGTGATATTGGCGTCCCACTTTTTCGCGAAGATTGGGATAGGCGCGTTGAACGGCTGGTAGCCGTTTTTGTCGTAGGCGCCGCCGCCGTAGATCGGCATCGCGATCAGCGCCGCGAAAAAAGCCGCATAGACGACCGCACCCATGGCTGCGACGAAATAGAGCCGCTCAACGGCAAGCGGTCCTGGCCACCAGATGAGCGCAAAGGCGAGCAGGCCCAATCCGACATAGCTTGAGATCTGCCACACTACGTGGAATCGCGCGTGCGGGGTCCACTGCGGATTGGTGGCATGGGTCTTGTTGAAGTCGGCCACCACTGTGAGCAGCGCCCAGCCGGCGGTCATGAGTGTGAACAGAATCCGGGCAACAAGAATGCGGTCAAAGCTCATTTGCTTACCCCCAACTGCACCGGAGCGATTGTATCAGGAGTCGAGCACGAGAACTGGCATTTGGGCGGTTGAAAAACGGCTGCCAGCCGTTGCTCCCGGCGATAAACTTCCCCATCTTCGAGTCGCCAGCCGATATTCGAAAAGATGCGCCAATATCTTGACTTGATGGAACTCATCCTCAGCCGTGGGGTCGAAAAACACGACCGCACCGGAACCGGAACGTTGTCGGTGTTCGGTCACCAAATGCGGTTTGTGCTCGATGAGGGCTTTCCCCTGGTCACGACCAAGAAGCTGCATCTGAAGTCGATCATCCATGAGCTGCTGTGGTTTTTGGCCGGCGATACGAACGTCAGGTATCTGCAGGAGCATGGCGTACGCATCTGGGACGAATGGGCGGATGAGCGTGGAGAATTGGGTCCGGTCTACGGCCAGCAGTGGCGATCATGGCCGGCGCAGGATGGAAAGACCATCGACCAGATCGGCAACGTCGTTGCGATGATCAAGCGCAACCCGGACTCGCGGCGACTCATCGTTACCGCTTGGAACCCGGCCGAGGTCGACAGGATGGCCCTGCCTCCTTGCCACTGCCTTTTTCAGTTTTATGTCGCTGAAGGCAGATTATCGTGCCAGCTCTACCAGCGCTCGGCGGATGTTTTTCTCGGCGTGCCGTTCAATATCGCATCTTATGCGCTGCTTACGCAGATGATGGCGCAGGTGACCGGCCACAAGCCGGGCGATTTCATCCATACATTGGGCGACGCCCACTTGTACCTCAATCATCTTGAGCAGGCGCGCCTGCAGTTGTCGCGCGCGCCGAAGCCATTGCCGACAATGCGGATCAATCCTGACGTGAAGGACATATTCGCATATCGCTATGAAGATTTTTCGATCGAAAACTACGATCCGCATCCGCATATCAAGGCCGTGGTGGCGGTGTGAACCTGGGTGCCAAAAAGCGATTTCGTTGTTGCCGCCGTTTAGAGACGTCACGCTAAGCTGATTTTAACGCGGGAACTTCGTCGCTTTTTTCCGAGGAAAATTGCACCTTAGTGCGTGACGTGCGTTGGTAATAAAGTCAGAACAGTTTTGCCTTATTGATGGTGTCCGAAGGCAATGCCTATGCCTGGCAATCCAGTTTTATCATCGGTCTCATGAAAATCGTGCTGGTGGCTGCAATCGGCGACAACCTGGTCATTGGCCGCGAAGGCCAGTTGCCATGGCATTTGAAGTCAGACCTCCAGCATTTCCGTAAAGTGACGCTCAATCGTCCGGTGATCATGGGACGCAAGACGCACGAGTCGATCGGCAAATTGCTCGAAGGACGCACCAATATCGTTCTCACGCGCGATCTCAGTCTGGTCGCTCGCGGCGCCGTGTTGGCGACGAGTCTCGATGCGGCGCTTAGCTTCGCGCGTTCAGATGCGGCAAAACGCGGGGTCGATGAAATTATGGTGATTGGCGGGAGCGACATCTTCTCCATGACCATGCCAATGGCCGACCGGCTTGAAATTACCCATGTGCATGCCTCGCCAGAGGGGGATGCAGCTTTTCCGCCCATTGACGACGAAATCTGGCAAGAAGTGTCACGCGAAGAGCACTTCGCCGGCCCCGACGATGACGCCGACTTCTCGTTCGCGACCTATATACGCCGCTGAATCAGCGTTAATGCGCGGCATGACGGCGCGTTGTAACGGCGCCCACGGTCCCCTATAACCCTCCCGACAACAGGCGCCCCGAATGTACGGCCGGCGCGGGAGACATTTTCAATGCCTTGGACCAATCAGGGCGGCGGTGGGCCCTGGGGCTCGGGCGGCAAGGGCCCATGGGGCTCGGGTCCGCAATCGCCGGGATCAACACCACCGGATCTCGAAGAAATTCTGCGACGTGGTCAGGACAAACTGCGGCGTGTGCTGCCCGGCGGCAATCTGGGCGGCCGCGGATTCGCTCTCATCGTGCTTGGCGTGCTGGCGCTTTGGGGTTTCTCGGGATTCTTCCGGGTCGAACCGGACGAACTCGGTGTCGTGCTCCGCTTCGGCAAGCAAGTGCGCGAAGTGCAACCGGGTTTGAATTACCACCTCCCATATCCGATCGAGAAAGTGCTGACGCCGAAAGCCTTGCGCATCAACAAGATCGATATCGGCATGCGGATTGTCGACGATCTTCGTCGCGGCGGCACCGCAACGCGCGACGTACCTGAGGAAAGCCTGATGTTGACCGGCGACGAGAATATCGTCGACGTTGACTTCTCGGTGTTGTGGAAGGTCAAGCCAACCGGCGTCGGTGATTACTTGTTCAATATCCAGAATCCGGAAGGCACGGTGAAAGCCGTGGCCGAAAGTGCAATGCGTGAAGTGATCGGCCGATCCGAAATTCAGCCGATCCTGACCGGTGCCCGGCAAACGATCGAAAATGCAGTGCAGGAGTTGATGCAGCGGACACTCGATCACTACGGCGCCGGCATTTTGGTGCAGCAGGTTCAGTTGCAGAAGGTCGATCCGCCGTCGCAAGTGATCGATGCCTTCCGTGACGTGCAGGCGGCGCGCGCGGATCTTGAGCGCTCCATCAACGAGGCGCAGACCTACGCTAACCGGGTGGTGCCTGAAGCGCGCGGACGCGTTGCGCAGATCACGCAAGCCGCCGAAGCTTACAAGTCGCAGACCGTCGCCGAAGCGACCGGTCAGACGGCTCGTTTTCTCAAAATCTATGGAGAATACAAGAAGGCACCCGACGTCACGCGCGAGCGCATGTACCTCGAAACAATGGAGCGCATATTCAGCGGTACCGACAAGATCATCCTGGATTCAGGCGGCGGCGGAAGCGGCGTCGTGCCCTACCTGCCGCTTAACGAGCTTACGCGTCCGATCCAGCCGCGCAGCCAGCCGCAAAGCGGAGGCCGGCAATGAGAACCAATTTTGTCGGCGGCATTGTCGCCGTTATCGCCGTTGCAGCGCTTATCGTCGGCTATTCGTCGCTGTTCACTGTCTACCAGACTCAGCAAGCGCTGGTGATCCGACTGGGCCAACCGGTTCGCGTGATCAGTGAGCCTGGTCTCAACTTCAAGGCTCCGTTTATCGACTCAGTCGTCCACATCGACAAGCGCATCCTTGATTTGGAAGCGCCTTCGCAAGAGGTGATTGCGTCGGACCAGAAACGGCTGGTGGTCGATGCATTCGCCCGGTACCGGATCAAGGATCCACTGCGCTTCTATCAGACACTTGGCTCAATCAACGGCGCGAATTCGCAGTTATCAATCCTGCTCAATTCGGCGCTGCGCCGCGTGCTCGGCGAGGTCACATTTACTCACGTCGTGCGGGATCAGCGTGCCGATCTGATGGCGCGTATCCGCGAACTCGTTGACCACGAAGCCACTGCGTTGGGAATCGAGGTTGTCGACGTTCGAATCCGCCGCGCCGACCTGCCGGAGCAAAACAGTCAGGCGGTGTATCAGCGCATGCAGACCGAACGGCAGCGCGAAGCCGCCGAGTTCCGTGCGCAAGGCGCGCAGCGCGCGCAGGAAATCCGCGCACGGGCCGACCGGGAGGTGACCGTGCTCGTAGCCGAGGCAACCTCGAAATCGGAACAGATTCGCGGTGAAGGCGACGGGACGCGCAACCAGATCTTCGCCGATGCCTTCAACCAGGACCCCGATTTCTTCGCGTTCTACCGGTCGATGCAGGCCTACGAACAGGGGCTAAAGCACAATGACACCCGCATGCTGCTGAAGCCCGATTCAAACTTCTTCCGCTATTTCACCGACCCCTCCGGAAAACCGCGGGAGAATTCAGGAACGCCGGCACCTTCGGCTCCGGCGCGATAGCCGCCCCCCGGGCCCGCATGTCCGATTTCCTGGCCGCACTTGGACTGGTTTTCGTGATCGAAGGCCTGATCTTCGCGGCATTCCCGGATGCGGCCAAGCGGGCCATGACCAGCGTGCTGGAAACGCAGGACATCTCGCTCCGTTTAATCGGTATTGGCTCCGCGATTATCGGCTTGGTCTTGGTCTGGCTGGTGCGGGGCTGATAGAGAAACCCGGCCTCGCATGGTATTGATTGGCGGTGCCCTTGAATCGCCTATAAGTCGGGGCCACTCTCTCGAATAGCTTATTCTCAGGAGAACTGACGCCCATGGGCGCAAATACTTTCTGCCCGAAAACACGCCTCGGTCGGGCCGGCTTGACCGTAACCACGGCAGCGGCCATCGCCCTTTTTGCGATGACGGCTCCAGCGGCCGCGCGCGGACCTGAGGGAATTGCCGATGTGGCGGAGCAGGTTATCGATGCCGTCGTAAACGTTTCGACCAAGCAATCGGTCGATCTGCGGAGCGGCGCCATGCCGCAACTGCCACCGGGGTCGCCGTTTGAGGAATTCTTCGAAGAGTTTTTCAAGAATCGGCGCGGACAGAACGGGCAGAACAGCCCGGGCCAGAACAATCCGACGCCGCGTCGGGTCAATTCGCTGGGTTCGGGTTTCATCATCGACCCGAGTGGTGTCGTCGTGACCAACAGCCACGTCATTTCCGAAGCCGACGAGGTCAGCGTCATTCTCAACGATGGTACGACCTTAAAGGCCGAGGTGATTGGCCGCGATCAGAAGACGGATCTCGCGCTGCTCAAGGTCACACCGACTAGGCCGCTGAAGGCGGTGAAGTTTGGGGACAGCGACAAGCTGCGTCTGGGCGAATGGGTGATCGCGATCGGTAACCCATTCAGTCTGGGCGGAACGGTCACGGCGGGCATCGTCTCAGCGCGCAACCGCGACATTCAGTCCGGTCCCTACGACAACTATATCCAGACCGATGCCTCGATTAACCGCGGGAATTCCGGCGGCCCGCTGTTCAACCTCAACGGCGAAGTCATCGGCGTCAACACTGCGATCATTTCGCCGTCAGGCGGGTCGATCGGCATCGGCTTTGCCGTGCCGTCGAAAACCGTGGTCCCAGTCGTCGACCAACTGCGCGAATTCAAAGAAGTGCGGCGCGGCTGGCTCGGTGTCCGCATTCAGCAGGTGAGCGACGAGATCGCCGAAAGTCTCAGCGTGAAGCCGGCGCGCGGCGCACTCGTGGCCGGCGTTGACGACAAAGGCCCGGCCAAGCCCGCCGGAATCGAGCCGGGCGATGTGATCGTCAAGTTCGATGGCAAGGACGTCAAGGAAATGCGCGACCTGCCGAAGATCGTTGCCGACACTCCGGTCGGCAAGGACGTCGAGGTTGTCGTCATCCGCAAGGGCAAAGAGGAAAAGAAATCGGTCAAGCTTGGCCGCCTCGAGGATGAAAAGAAAGTCGCTGCTGTGTCGACCGACAAGAAGGACGCGACGCCTGACAGCAAACCGGTGGTGAAGAAGGCGCTCGGCCTCGATCTCGCCAACCTCACCGATGATCTGCGCAAGAAGCACAATATCAAGGACAAGGTAAAAGGCGTCGTGATCACCGGTGTCGATGCGAATTCACCGGCTTCGGAGAAGCGGCTCGCGCCCGGAATGGTCATCGCCGAGGTTCAGCAGCAGCCCGTGTCAAATGCGACCGAGCTGCAGCAGCGGATCGACAAGCTCAAGAAGGATGGCAAAAAAGCCGTCGTGCTGCTTGTGGTGTCGCCTGACGGGGACCCAAGCTTCGTCGCGCTGAGCTTGCAGTAGAAAACGCGCAACGCTGGAGCGAACTAACGGTGCTTCGTCAGTCGAGTATGTGACTGACCATGCCGTCAGCGAGTTTGGGTTCGAACCAGGTAGATTTCGGCGGCATGATGCCGCCGGCGTCGGCAACTGCCATCAAGTCGCGCATCTGCGTAGGATAAAGCGAGAAGGCGACAGCCATCTCGCCTGACTTTACGCGTCTCTCCAGTTCTTCCAGGCCGCGTGCTCCGCCAATGAAATCGATGCGCTTGTCAGTGCGCGGGTCACGTATTCCGAGCAGCGGTTCAATGATGCTGCGGGCGAGAACGGTGATTGGAAGCCGCCCGATTGGATCGGTCGAGACAAGCTCTGGCCGAATTGAAAGTTTGTACCAGTGGCCGCTCAGATACATCCCATATTCATGCGATGACGTGGGCCGTATCGGCTGATCGGATAGGGTCACCGCAAAACTCTTTCGCAATTCGGCGACAAATTGTTCGGGACTGCGGCCGTTTAGATCCTTCACCACCCGGTTGTAGTCGAGGATGGTCATTTCATGCTCCGGAAAGATCACGGAGAGGAAATATCCATGCGAGCCATCGCCTTTGCGGGCCGCGGCGACACGCGCAGCAGCTGCCGATCGGTGATGGCCGTCGGCAATATATACTGCCGGCAGCGCATCGAAGGCGCGAGTTATGTTGTCGATTGTCGCATCGTCGGCGATCGTCCAAAGTTGATGGCGCACACCGTCATCGGCCGTGACGTCAACTTCGGCCTTGCCGGTTGCTGCCTGCGCCAGCAGGGCGTCGATCGTCGGCGCGTTCGGATAGCCGCTCATGACCGGACCAGTCTGGGCATTGATTGCTTCGATCTGGCGGACACGATCATCTTCTTTTGTCGGCGTCGTGTGCTCGTGCTTGCGGATCCGGTTGGTCGCATAGTCTTCAAGCGAGGCAACGGCCGCGAGGCCTGTCTGGACACGATCACGCCAAGTGAGCCGATAGACGTAATAGCAAGGCTTGCTGTCGCGCGTCAGAACACCTGCTGACATCATGTTTTTGAGATTTTCAGCCGCCTTAGCGTAGACAGCCTTGTCGTAAGGGTCGGTGGTCGGATCGAGATCGATTTCTGCCTTTGAAATGTGCAAGAAACTCCATGGCTTGCCTTTTGCCCGGACGCGAGCCTCCGCGCTTGAGAGAACATCATATGGTGGCGCGAGGACGTCTGATGCACGGCCGGGCGCCGGCCGCAAAGCCCGAAATGGTCTGATGAGTGACAAGTCTGTCTCCAAACGCCGGATGAGTTCTCGCCCCGCTGGTGCTATCACGCCCTCAACAAAGGCGGCACTATGATTACAGTCAGAGCGGTGCTTATTGCAGGGCCGACGGCCAGCGGCAAGTCGGCGCTCGCGCTCAATGCCGCCGAAAGCCTGGGCGGCGTCATCGTCAATGCCGATTCCATGCAGGTTTACCGCGATCTGCGCGTCATCACCGCGCGGCCGACGGCTGACGACGAAGCCCGGGCACCGCATAAATTGTACGGCTTCGTCGATGCGGCCGAGAATTATTCGGTCGGCCGCTGGTGCCGCGACGTTGAAGATGCGTTGAAGGAGATTAGCAAACAGGGACGCGTGCCGATCCTGGTCGGAGGCACCGGACTTTATTTCAAGGCTCTCACCTCCGGTCTTGCCGCCGTTCCGTCGATTCCCGCCGATATCCGCGCCAGTGTGCGCGGACGTTTGCAACACGAAGGTGCGCCGGCCTTGCATGCTGAGCTTATGCGGCTCGATCCTGCGACCGCACAGCGCATCACCGTCAATGATCGGTCGCGCATTTCGCGTGCGCTCGAAGTCGTGTTGGCGACCGGCCGGGCGCTGTCCGATTGGCATCGCGAGGGCCTGCCGCCGCTGATTGACCCTGCGCGCGCCGTGAAAGTGTTCATCACCTGCGAGCGCAAGGAATTGGTCGGGCGCATCGAGGCGCGGTTCGATAAAATGATAAAGTCGACGGCGCTGGATGAAGTGCGGCAGCTGGCCGGACGCAAACTCGACCCGACCCTGCCAGCAATGAAGGCGCATGGCGTGCCGTGGCTGATCCGTCACCTGAACGGCGAAATTTCGCTTGAGGAAGCCATCGCCGGCGCGGTGATGGATACGAGGCGCTACGCCAAGCGCCAGCTCACCTGGTTTCGCAACCAGATGAAGGACTGGGTCTGGGCCGGCCCGAATGACGCTCTTTCGGGCATCCGGAGCCACTTTCAAGCCCCGAATTGATGTGATTTATCTTGACCGGGCGGCGTTCAGCCCCTATAACGCGCGCAATGAAAGTGCGGGTATCAACCGTGAAACGCAATATTATTACTGTAGTAAGGGTTCGGACGCTAGGATGGCCCTAGAAATGGGGCCCTCTGCGAGCGTCCGGACATGGCCCTCTGCGGGCCTTTTTTATTGTGTCCGAGCCGCGAGTGACGAAAGGGAATGACATGACGCGCGAAATGACTGGCGCCGAAATGGTGATCCAGGCGCTTGCCGACCAGGGGGTCGAGCACCTGTTCGGATATCCGGGCGGGGCGGTGCTGCCGATTTACGACGCCATCTTCGCCAACAACCAGGTGCGCCATGTGCTGGTGCGGCACGAGCAGGGCGCAGTGCACGCCGCGGAAGGTTATGCGCGCTCGACCGGCAAGGTCGGCTGCGTGCTGGTCACCTCGGGCCCCGGCGCGACCAACGCGGTCACCGGTCTCACCGACGCGCTGTGCGATTCAATTCCGATCGTCTGCATCACCGGCCAGGTCCCGACGCACCTGATCGGCAATGACGCCT
>Ga0255310_10000020_pt1 | contig 28256 bp, 24 predicted proteins | sample EtOH1_T0_E1_meta_FD_201359 | JGI IMG/M metagenome (GOLD analysis project Ga0255310, IMG submission 201359) | Sandy soil microbial communities from University of British Columbia, Vancouver, Canada - EtOH1_T0_E1 | ecosystem: Engineered > Artificial ecosystem > Sand microcosm > Unclassified ...
CGATCGCCTTGATGTGTTCCGGCGTGGTGCCGCAGCAGCCCCCGACCAGGCGCGCCCCGGCCTCGACGATGCGCTTGGCGTAATTGCCCATGTACTCCGGCGACGCCATGTAGATCTTGCGGTCGCCGACGTCGCGGGGAAGTCCGGCGTTGGGTTGCGCCGAGATCGGCCGGCGGGTCACCGCCGCGAGCTGCTCCACCGCTTCGAGGACCCCGTGCGGGCCCACGGAACAATTCACCCCGATCACATCGGCCCCCATCTCTTCGAGCAGGGGGCCGAAGACCGCCGGCTCGGTGCCGTAATGGGTCCGGCCGTCGGTGCCGATCGTCATCTGCGCGATGATGGGGAGATCGCTGATCGAGCGCACCGCGACGAAGGCCGCGCGCAGCTCCTCCACGTCGCTGAACGTTTCCAGAATGAACCCGTCCACGCCCCCCTCGAGCAGCCCCCGGGCCTGGCGCGCGAAATCGGCCCGGGCCTCCGCGACGGAGGTTTCCCCGAACGGCTCGATGCGGATCCCCAGCGGGCCGATGGCCCCGACCACCGCAGCCCGGTTGCCCGCCGCGCTCCGCGCGACCTCCGCCGCCGCGCGGTTGATTCGCTCGGTGTCGGCGGCGAGGCCGTACTGGGCCAGCTTGCGGGGGTTGGCCCCGAAGGTGTTGGTCTCGATCAGCTCGGCGCCCGCCTTCACGTACTCACGGTGGATCTCGCGCACCAGGTCGGGCTGCCGCAGTGACAGCTCGTCGAAGCAGACGTTGAGGAAGACCCCGCGACCGTAGAGCATCGTCCCCATCGCCCCGTCGCAGACGTGGGTGCGTCCGTCGGCGATCAGCTCGCGGAGATTCATCGGTCGTAGCCGAGGTTGGGCGCCAGCCAGCGCTCGACGTCCGGCACGCTCATCGCCTTGCGCTGGGCATAGTCCTCGACCTGGTCGCGCCCGATCTTGCCGACCCCGAAGTAGCGCGCCTCGGGGTGCCAGAAGTACCAGCCGCTCACCGCGGCCGTCGGGTACATCGCGAAGCTCTCGGTCATCCGGATCCCGGTCCGCGCGGTTGCCTCGAGCAGCTCGAACAGCGTGCGCTTCTCGGTGTGATCGGGGCAGGCGGGATAGCCGGGCGCGGGCCGGATCCCCTGGTAGGCCTCGCGAATCAGCTCGTCGTTGCCGAGCGCTTCGTCGGGGGCGTAGCCCCAGAGCTCGCGCCGCACCCGCTCATGCAGGCGCTCCGCGAAGGCCTCGGCCAGCCGATCGGCGAGGGCCTTGGCCAGGATCGCCGAGTAATCGTCGTGGGCCGCTTCGAATTCGGCGACCAGCGCGTCGAGCCCGTGACCCGCGGTGACGGCGAAGCCGCCGAGGTAATCGAGCTGTCCCGTGGCGAGCGGCGCGACGAAATCCGCCAGAGCCAGGTTCGCCCGCCCGGCCGCCTTGGCCATCTGTTGGCGCAGCGAGTGGACGACGGCCCTGCGCTCCCCGCGCGTCTCGTCGCGGTAGAGCTCGATGTCGTCGCCCACCGCGTTGGCCGGCCAGAAGCCGACCACGCCGCTGGCGGTGAGCCGGCGTTCCCGCACCATGCGGTCGAGCAGCGCCTGCGCGTCCTTGAAGAGCGGCGCGGCCGCCGCGGCCGTCAGGGGGTCGCTCAGGATCGCGGGATAGTGGCCCGGAAGCTCCCAGGCCTGGAAAAACGGCGTCCAATCGATGCGCTCGATCAGCTCGGAGAGCGGGTAGTCGGGGAATTCGCGCAATCCCAGGAAGGTCGGACGCGGAGGAGGCGCGGCGCCGTTGGAGGGGACGAACCGGGCCGCGCGCGCCTCGCGCAGCGGTGCGAGCCGGTCGCCCGCGGCGCGGGCGGCTCGCTCCACCCGCACGCGGTCGTACTCCGCGGCAATCCCGCTGGCGAACCCCTCCCGCTGGGTTTCGCTGAGCAGGCTGGAGGCGACGCCCACCGCACGCGACGCATCCAGCACGTGCACCACCGGTCCGGTGTACCGGGGCGCAATCTTCACCGCCGTGTGCACTTTCGACGTCGTGGCCCCGCCGATCAGCAGCGGAAGCGTGAATCCTTCGCGGGTCATTTCCTCCGCCACGAAGCTCATTTCCTCCAGCGACGGCGTAATGAGGCCCGAGAGGCCGATGATATCGACCTGCTCGCGCTTCGCCGTGTCCAGAATCTTCGCACACGGCACCATGACGCCGAGGTCGATCACGTCGTAGTTGTTACACTGCAGCACGACCCCCACGATGTTCTTGCCGATATCGTGGACGTCCCCCTTCACCGTGGCGAGCAGCACCTTGCCCTTGGCTTTGGGCGCGGCGCTGGCCTTCTCGGCTTCGAGGAACGGGACCAGGTAGGCCACCGCCTTCTTCATGACGCGGGCGCTCTTGACCACCTGGGGCAGGAACATCTTGCCGCTCCCGAACAGGTCGCCCACGATGTTCATCCCGTCCATCAGCGGGCCTTCGATCACCGCGATCGGGCGCCCCAGCTCGGTCCGGGCCGCTTCGGTATCCTCCACGATGAAGGCGTCGATCCCCTCGACCAGGGCATGCGCGAGGCGCTCCCGGACCGGCAGCTGCCGCCAGGCGAGGTCCTCGCTGCGATCCGCTTTGCGCCCCTTCAGCGATTCGGCGACCGCCAGCAGCCGTTCGGTGGCATCGGGCCGGCGATTGAGCACGACGTCCTCGACCCGTTCCAACAGGTCCGCGGGAATGTCGTCGTAGATCGGGAGGGCGCCGGCGTTGACGATCCCCATGTCCATCCCGGCCCGGACGGCGTGATACAGGAAGACCGCGTGCATCGCCTCGCGAATCGGCTCGTTGCCTCGGAATGAGAACGACAGGTTGCTCACGCCCCCGCTCACGTGCACGTGGGGAATGCGTTGCTTGATCTGGCGGGTGGCCTCGATGTAGTCGAGCGCGTAGCGATCATGGGCCTCGATTCCCGTGGCGATCGCGAAGATGTTGGGATCGAGGATGATGTCCTCGGGGGGAAACCCGGCCTGCTCGGTCAGCAGGCGGTAGGCGCGCTCCGCGATCGCGACTTTGCGCTCCGCGCTGTCGGCCTGGCCGCGCTCGTCGAACGCCATCACGATCACCGCTGCGCCGTAGCGCCGCACCAGGGCCGCCTGGCGGAGGAACTCCGTCTCCCCCTCCTTGAGCGAGATCGAGTTCACCACCGACTTGCCCTGCACGCACTTGAGTCCCGCCTCGATCACCGACCATTTCGAGGAGTCGATGACCAGCGGCACCTTGCTGATGTCGGGCTCCGACGCGATGAGGCGGACGAAGGTCCCCATCGCGCGCTCGGAATCCAGCAATCCCTCATCCAGGTTGACGTCCACCATCTGCGCGCCGCTTTCCACCTGCTGGCGCGCCACCGCCAGGCCCGCGTCGTACTGGCCGTCGGCGATCAGCTTCGCGAATCGCCGCGAGCCGGTGACGTTGGTGCGCTCGCCGATGTTCACGAAGAGCGTGTCCGGACCGACGGTGAGCGGTTCCAGTCCGGAGAGGCGCAACCGGGGGGGCGGCGCCGGGCGCGCCCGCGGCGTCCGGCTCCGCACCGCGGCCGCGATCGCGCGGATGTGATCGGGGGTGGTTCCGCAACAGCCGCCTACGATGTTGAGGAAGCCGTGTTCGGCGAATTCCCCCAGCACCGCCGACATCGTCGCCGGCGTCTCGTCGTAGCCGCCGAATTCATTGGGCAGGCCGGCGTTGGGATGCACGCTGAGATAGGCCGGCGCGACGCGGGACAGCTCTTGGACATACGGCCGCAGCGCCTTCGCGCCGAGCGCGCAATTGAGCCCCACCGAGAGCGGCCGCGCGTGCATCACCGAATGCCAGAAGGCCTCCACGGTCTGACCCGAGAGGGTCCTGCCGCTCTGATCGGTGATGGTCCCGGAGATCATGACCGGCAGGCGGGGGCCGCCGGCGGCGAAATAGCCTTCCAGGGCAAACAGGGCGGCTTTGGCGTTCAGGGTATCGAAGATTGTCTCGACCAGCAGCAAGTCCGCGCCGCCTTCGACCAGGGCCGCCGCCGCTTCGGTGTAGGTGGCGACCAGCTCGTCGAACGTGACGTTGCGGAATCCAGGGTCGTTCACATCGGGCGAGATCGACGCGGTGCGGCTGGTGGGACCCAGCACGCCGGCCACAAAACGAGGGCGCGCCGGGTCGCGGGCCTCGAAGGCGTCGGCGGCCTCCCGCGCCAGGACTGCCGCTGCGCGGTTGAGCTCCGGGACCAGCGCCTGCATCCCGTAATCGGCCATGGAGATCGTGGTCGAATTGAAGGAATTGGTCTCGATGATGTCGGCGCCGGCCTCGAGATACTCCGTGTGAATCCCCCGGATGAGCTCGGGGCGGGTGAGGCAGAGCAGGTCGTTGTTTCCCCGGAGGTCGCTCGGCCAGTCCGCAAAGCGCTTGCCCCGATAATCCGCCTCCACCAGCCGGTGTCCCTGGATCATCGTCCCCATGGCGCCATCGAGCACGAGAATGCGCTGTGCCAGGAGACCCTCGAGCTGGGCCAGCCGGGCGGTGCGCCGCTCATGCAGCGGGGTGGAGCGAGGCGAAGGGTTTGCCACCAACGGGCGGTCTCCCGAAAAGCAAAAACCGAGGCTAAAACGGCCCCGGGTGGCGTTTTAGCGGTTATTTAACGTGGCCGCAATCAGCGCAAATCGCCACGATCGATTGTCCCGGACCTCCGTATGATACCGGGATGCAATGTCCCTGCCAAGGAGGCCTCAGAGCTCCAGTTTCCGGCGAGCCTCCGGCGCTGTGATCCCGTGAACGATCACCGTCTTGCGCCGTGCGCTGCGGCCGGAAACGACGCTGACCCGGGAGCGGGGCACTCCGAGCAGCGCCGCCAGAAACCGGATCAACTCGTGGTTCGCGGCGCCGTCCACCGGTGGTGCCGCCACGCGGATCTTTAGCGCGCCGCCGTGCATTCCCGCCAGCTCGCTGCGCGAAGCCCCCGGCTGGATGTGCAGCGCGAGACGGATGCCTTCCGCGACCGCGGCGACTGGTACGGTCACAGAATACCGAGGAGGAGCCCGCGCAGGACCAGGATCAGGACGTAGGCGATGAGCGGGCTCAAATCCAGCGCGCCGAACCCCGGAAGCCGCCGCCGGATCGGCTCGACAATCCAATCACTCAAGAAATACGCGGGGCGCATCCAGCGATTGTATCGCCCCGCTCCCAGCCAACTGCCCACGACCCGGATCAGGATGGCCAGCGAAACGACGGACGTCGCGAAGATTACCCCGAGGCGGAGCCAGTCGGTCGCTCCGGCATTCTGCATCGAGCCGAGCAGCGCGATGCTGCCCAGCAGCCAGCGCACCGCGGTGATGGCCAGCAGCCCGAGGACCAGCACCACACCCACCAGCCAGAGCGGAGCGTCCTGCGGATTTGCCCCTGCCGCCAGCAGACGGCGTTCGATCGGTCGGACCAGCGGATCGCTCCAGCCGCGAACGAATCGGGGCCACCAGCCGAACGCCGCCAGCGCGCGACGCCGCACGCCCCAATGCGTCAGCCAAACCAGCACGGCCGCCACCACAGCGACAAGCGCGGCGACCCGCACTGCGACGGCAATACCGTGATCGAGATTGTCAGACATGAAACGGCCCGCGCTCCAGGTAGCTCGCGGGCCGAAATGTGCCGGGAGGGGGAACCCTGCGAAAGGGCGTGTCAGCCTGTCTTCGTCAACCGCTTCTCCACGAGATACCAGGTGCGCCCACCGATGTAGCCGTCGCGGCGCAGCATGCATTGCCAGCCGAGCGCCTCGAGCAGGCCTTCCTCGGCGAGGTGATCGGTCCACAGCTCGAGGACATGGGCCCCCTGATCGGCCGCGCGACGTTCGAAGGCCGCTAGCAGCCGGTGCGCATGCCCCTGATGCCGCTCACGCGGAAGCACACCGACCTCGACGACCGAAGCGACACCGCCGCGCATCGACCAGCGCAGCCCGCCGATCCAGTCCCCGATCTCATCGGTGAGGACCAGATGGCGCTCGTCCGGGCTCTCCTCGCTCGCTTCGGCATCGTCGGTGAGTTCCCGGAGCCAGTCCGAAAACTCCTCGCCGGATTCCATCTCGCGAATGGTGAGTTGCCGATCGTCTTGAACCATTGTGTCCTCGCCAACAGGGTCACGCCCGCCTTGGATACGCATACGTCGTGCCGTTCAGCGAACCCGGCATTGCCGCGAAACCGGAGTTGTATTGCCACAGGCGATCGAAGCCGTCATCCCCCTCGCAAGCACGCCACAGGCCGTGCTTTGCGCGCTCTGGGCGGCTTCAGTTTCGGTCGAGGCCGTGGCGGTGGCGCAATTCCGTTCATTTCCAAATTCGACACACATTTGACACTCCACCTTCTGCGCGGACAGGGTCGTCCAGAGCAGGAATGCCACGAAGGCAATTAACCCCGCCACCACCAGTCCTTTTCCTCGGGCCGTCATCAGTCCCCCTAACTCCGAAGTGCCTGGAGCAGAACCGGCAGGCATCCCACCAACCAGGCCAGCGCGGCTGCCGCGATGGCCTGACCGGTACTCGTCCTGCCCATTTGCTTGATGCCGATGGCCACCAGCGCGGTTGCCCACAGCGTGAACAGGTCGATTCGGCCCAACAGGGCGAGCAGCGCGGCTCCGGTCGTCTGCGGATCCAGAAAGCGGCCTACTCCGAAACTGAGGCCCAGACGGGAGGTGAGCTGGCCTTCATCCATCAGCAGCGCCTGGACTCCGCTCGCGATTCCTTCTACCAGCCGCGGGAAGAAGGCGAAGGTGGCGATCGTGGCGCCCTGAGCATAGCTGATCCTGCCCCCGACGATGCGCCCGGCCAGCCAGACCACGGCCCCGAGGATGAACACCCCGACCGGGATGGCGATCAGGACGAAGACCGGCGCGAGGCTGGTGGTGAACTTGCGTGCCGTCTCCATCGCCTCGGGCGTCATGCCGGGGCGGGACGCCATGCCGCGCTGGAATTCGGCTTCCATGATCGGCTGCATAGCGTTGCGAGTCGCAAAGAAGATGACCAGGCTCAAGACCAGCAGCGCAACCAGCGCGAACCCGAACTTGCCGTCGCTGCGGCGCCGGAAGAGCTCGACCGGAGAAATGAACACGTCGAGGAGGTCTTCCCAGCGGGAGGCGGACGGGGGGGGCACTGCGGCCGTGTCGCTCATGGGAGCTCCGGAAGTGGAGTGGATTCCTTACGCAGCCAGTCGAGGTAACCCGGATCGCCGGTGCTGATCGGGATCGCGACGATCTCGGGAAGCCGATAGGAATGCAGGGCGCGCATGCGCCCCATCAGCGCGGACAGTCCGGCCTCGGCCGTCTTGGCGATGCATAGCCATTCCGTGGCCCGGGTGACCGCCCCCTCCCAGCGGTAGACGCTGCGCAGCGGGCCGACGATCTGGACGCAGGCGGCCAGCCGCTCCTCGACCAGGATCTCGGCGAGCTTTCCCGCCGTGGTTTCGCTCTCGGTCGCGGTGCTGACCTGATACCAGTCGCTCACGTGCAGCTCCCCGGGGCCGGCAGCAGCGCGGGGAGGCCGGGCGTCGCAGCGGGCTCGATCCCATCGTCCACCGGAACCGCAGCCGCGCGCCAGCCGCTCTTGAATTTCACGGTCAGCCGGAACCCCAGCGGGTCGACATCCACGGTTTCCACGTCGGGAAGCCGCCGTGCGAAGCAGGCCGCGCGAGTGGCCTGTTCCGTCATCCCGGCTGAATCGGGGGTCATCCGCCAGGCCGCCAGGGAACGCCCGATGGCGACCAGCTCCGCCTGCTCGAGCCCGTAGCGGGCGAAAGTCGCCGCGGGAATCAAACCGGACTGGTCGGCGAGCGGTGCGTAATTGTCATAGGGGCGACAGGCGAGCGCCGCCAGGACCGCAAGAACGGCGGGAGCACCACAACGCATGGAAAGCCTCGCAAGGATACGGATGGGATTCCGGCTGAAATATACTCGACGGCGATATCTTGAGAGGGTGAACGCGCTCCTCCCGCTCCTGCTCCTGCTGGGGCTTTCCCCGTCACGCCAGGCTCCCGTTCCCGAACAGGTCTCGGGTCCGCTCAGCGTGTTCAACGCGGGAAGCCTGGCCTACCCGTTCCGCGAGCTGCTGCAAACCTTCGTGCGCACGCATCCCGGTGTCCGGCCGACCCAGGAGAGCTCGGGAAGTCTCGAAGCCGCGCGGAAGCTCAGCGAGCTCGGCAAGATCCCCGACGTACTCGCGGTCGCGGACTACAGCGTGATCGTCAAGCTGCTCCAGCCCGTGTTCGCCGACTCGTACGTGTGCTTCGCGTCCAATGCGATGGTCCTGGCGTATTCGGACCGCTCGGCCGGCGCGGCGGAGGTTTCGGGCCAGAACTGGTGGCGGGTCCTGCTGCGTCCCGCGGTTCGTTGGGGGCTGTCGGATCCGGCTCAGGACCCCAACGGCTATCGTGCCCGCATGGTGTTCCAGCTCGCCGAGCGGCACTATGGGCAGCCCGGCCTGACGGGCCGGCTCGAGGCCGCGGTCCGCTCCCGCTACGTTCGGCCCAACGAGGCCCAGCTGCTCGGGCTGGTCCAGGCCGGGGAGCTGGACTACGCGTGGTCCTATCGTTCGCTGGCCAGAACCGCCGGCCTGCGCTGGGTCGCTCTCCCTCCGGAGATCGACCTGAGCGACCCCGCACGCGTCTCGCAGTACGGCGCCGCGCGCATCCGGCTTCCCGGGCTCCGGCTCGGCTCGGCCGATTCGGTGGAGTTTCGCGGCGAGCCGATTCTGTATGCGCTCACGATTCCCAAGGCCGCGCCGCATCCGGAAGCGGCCCGAGCGTTCGTGCAATTCGTGCTGTCAGCGGAAGGCCAGGCGATTCTTCGCCGAGCCGGCTTTGTGGTGCCCGACCGGCCGAGCTGCGGTGACCGGTGACCAGTGACCGGTAGCAGTAGATTGCGGCGGCGGGTTCGCCGCCTTCACCATCCAGTGCCAAAATCTCGAGGAGCAATGCCATGAGCGGCCCAGCCAACATCCCGGCTCCCCAGAACGAGCCGGTTCTTCCCTACGGTCCCGGGAGCCCGGAGCGCGCGGCGGTGAAGGCGGAGCTCAAGCGACTGGGCGGTAGCGTCACCGAGATCCCGGTGATCGTGGACGGGAAGGACCTGCGGACCGGTAAGCTCGTCAAGGTGGTATCGCCGCATCGCCATCAGCATCAGCTCGCGGCCACCCACCAGGCCGACGCCAGGGCGCTGACGGCCGCGGTCGGCGCGGCGCGCCGGGCCCACCGGGAGTGGGCGAGCTGGCGCTTCGAGGACCGGGCCGCGGTGTTCCTCAAGGCCGCCGAGCTGCTGGCCGGTCCCTGGCGGCAGACGCTCAACGCCGCCACCATGCTGGGTCAGAGCAAGACGATCTATCAGGCCGAGATCGACAGCGCCTGCGAGATCATCGACTTCCTTCGCTTCAACGTGCACTTCGCCGAGCGGATCTACGCCGAACAGCCGCTGTCCTCTCCCGGCGTCTGGAACCGGATGGAGCATCGGCCGCTGGAAGGGTTCGTCTACGCCATCACGCCGTTCAACTTCACCGCGATCGGCGCCAACCTGCCGACCGCTCCGGCGCTGATGGGCAACACGGTTATCTGGAAGCCCGCGGCCACCGCGGCGTTGAGCAACTACCTGGTCATGCGGCTGCTGCAGGAGGCGGGGCTGCCGCCCGGGGTGATCAACTTCGTGCCGGGAGATTCCCAGCAGGTCAGCGGCCGGCTGCTGGGCGAGCGCGCTCTCGCCGGCATTCACTTCACCGGCTCGACCACCGTGTTCCAGTCGCTGTGGAAGGGCGTGGCCGAGCGGCTGGAGAGCTATGCCTCCTACCCGCGCCTGGTGGGGGAGACGGGCGGCAAGGACTTCATCCTGGTGCATCCGAGCGCTGATGCCGACGCGGTGGCGGTCGCCATGGTGCGGGGGGCGTACGAGTACCAGGGCCAGAAGTGCAGCGCCGCCTCGCGAGCCTACATCCCGCAAAGCCTGTGGCCGCGGATCAAGCAGGCGGCGCTGGCGATGATCGCCGACCTCAAGATGGGTGACGTGGCCGACTTCCGGAACTTCATGGGTGCGGTGATCGACGCGAAGTCCTTCGCCAAGCTCTCGGGCTACCTGGCGGCCGCGCGCAAGGACCGGGGCGTGACGGTGCTCGCCGGCGGCAAGGCCGACGATAAGAAGGGCTGGTTCGTCGAGCCCACCCTGCTGCAGGTCAAGGACCCGGGGTACCGCACCATGTGCGAGGAGCTGTTCGGGCCCGTGCTCACCGTGTACGTGTACCCGGACCGGGCCTGGAAGGCCACCATGGGCCTCGTCAACAGCACCAGTCCCTACGCGCTCACCGGGTCGGTCTTCGCGCAGGATCGCGCGGCGCTGGTCGAGGCCACGGCGCAGCTGCGCCATGCGGCGGGGAATTTCTATCTCAACGACAAGCCCACCGGCGCCGTGGTCGGGCAACAGCCGTTCGGCGGCGCGCGGGCGAGCGGAACCAACGACAAGGCGGGTTCGATCCTGAACCTGTTGCGCTGGGTCTCGCCCCGGTCGATCAAGGAGACCTTCGTTCCGCCGCACGAGCATCGCTACCCCTTCATGCAGGCCGAGTAACCCGGCGTGCCGGCGGACGCCTCTCGAGCGCGAGGGACGGCCTGGGCGCTGGTCACACTGCTCCTCCTCGGGCTGGGTTTGCGGCTCTATCACCTGGGCACGGGGCTGTGGTTCGACGAGATCGAGACGCTGGTCGAGTACGTCCGTTCGCCCCTGGCGCGGATCATCGGCGATTATCACAGCACCAACCAGCATCCGCTCTATTCGGTGCTGGCCCACCTCAGCGTCGGCGTGCTGGGCGAGTCGGGAGCGGCGCTGCGACTGCCCGCCGCGCTGCTGGGAACCGCGAGCCTCTGGGCCTACTACCGCTTCGCCGCGGAGCTGAGCGGCCGGAGCGAGGCGCTGCTGGGCGCCGCGCTGCTGACCGTCTCCTACCATCACGTATGGTTCTCGCAGAACGCGCGCGGGTATTCCGGGTTGCTGTTGCTGACCCTGCTGGCGACCCTGGCGTTCCTTCGGCTGCTGCGCGAGGACCGGGCGGGGTGGGGAACCGTCGCGGTGTATGGACTCAGCTCGGCGCTGGCGGTCTACATCCACCCCACCGCGGTGCTGCTGTCGGTTTCGCATGCGTTGATCCTCGCCGGGGTCTGCTGGGGGGCACGACGGACAGCGCCCCGGCTCGGAGTCCGGCCCGCGATCGGGATCCTGCTCGCCGCCGGGCTGACCCTGCTGCTCTACGCGCCGGCCCTGACCCAGATGCTCACCACGCTCACCGGCCGGAATCCGCACGCGGCCCAGACCGCCTGGCAGAGTCCGCTCTGGTTCCTGCTGGAGAGCGCGCGCGGGCTCGCCGCCGGACTTCCGGGGGGATGGCTGGGCGTGGGGGCCGGCGGACTGGTCATGCTGGCGGGTCTGCGGGCGCTCTGGCGTCAGGGTCCCGTGCTGTGCGCGCTGTTCCTCCTTCCCGGGCTGCTGACCGCGATCACCCTGCTCGCCGTGCGACAGAACCTCTGGCCGCGATTCTTCTTCTTCAGCGCCGGCTTTGCCGTCCTGATCGCCATCCGGGGCGGCTTCGTGCTGTCCGGCCTGCTGTTCCGCCAGCGGGGGCCCGCCGTCGCCACCGGCGGCGCGATCCTTGCCATCCTCGCGAGCGCCTTCACGGTGCCCCGGGCCTGGCGCCCCAAACAGGACTTTCTCGGTGCCGAGCGCTTCGTGGACCAGGCCCGTGCACCGGAGGACGCGGTGGTGACGGTGGACCTGACGGAGTATCCCTATTTGCGATGGCGGCAACGCGATTGGGCGGCTGCGAGGAGTCTTCCGGGCTTGCTGGCCCTCGAGCAGCAGCACCCGCGGACCTGGCTGCTGTACACCTTTCCGGTGCGCCTGGCCGTCGTGCAGCCCGGAATCTGGCGGCGCCTCGCCGCGGAGTACGATACGGCGGCGGTGTTCCCGGGGACCGTCGGTGGCGGTGCGGTGGTGGTCATGGTGTCCAAGCCAGCCCCTCCAGCACGGTGAGGGTCTCGTGATCGAAGAAATCGTCGGGGAGGAGCCTGCGCGGATCGCGCAGGCGGTCACCGTCGTGATCCCCGCCTACAATGAGGGGGCCCACGTCGCCGCCCAGGTCGAGGCGGTCCGGCGCACCATGCAGCAGACCGGCTGGCCGTTCGAAATCATCGTGGTCGACGACGGCTCCACCGACCAGACGGCCGTGGAGGCCGACTCCACCGGGGTCCGCGTGCTGCGCCGGGTGAGGAACCAGGGCTATGGCGCGGCGCTCAAGCTCGGCATCCACCATGCCAAGCACGGCTGGATCCTCATCACCGACGCGGACGGGACCTATCCGGTGGAGGCGATCCCCGCATTGCTCGCGGTGGCCGAGAAGAACGAAATGGTGGTGGGCGCCCGGCTCGGCAAGTCGGTCCAGATCCCGCTGGCGCGGCGGCCGGCCAAGTGGTTTCTGCGGCGGCTGGCGAGCTACCTGGCCGGGCAGAATCTCCCCGATATCAACTCGGGACTTCGCCTGATGCGGCGCTCCCTGGTGCAACGCTACCTGACGCTGTTGCCCGACGGTTTCTCCTTCACCACGACCATCACGCTGGCGGCGGCCTGCGACGGGCACGCGGTCGCCTATGTGCCGATCGATTACCACGCGCGGCTCGGCAGCTCGAAGATCCGGGCCCGGCACGCGTACGACTTCACGCTGCTGATCCTGCGGACCATCGTGTTCTTCAATCCGCTCAAGGTCTTCATCCCCGCGGGCGCGCTGCTCGCGCTGGCCGGCGTCGGCAAATTCGTCTACGACGTCACCCAGCGGGATCTCCGGGAGAGTCTCCTGGTGGCGCTGCTGGGCCCGCTGATCATCTGGGCCGTGGGGCTGCTGGCCGACCAGAACGCCCGCATCGCGAGAGGTCGTTGAAACTCTGGGCCAAGGCCGCGCTCAGCGCGGCGCTGCTGGCGCTATTGTTCCTGCTGCTCCCCTGGGCGCAGGTGCGCGACGCGCTGACCCGGTTGCCACCCGCGGTGTGGCTCGGCGTGCTCGCCGGGTTCGCCGCCGGCCACGCGGTGGGCATCGGCAAGTGGCGCCTGTTCGTGAACAGCGCACGGGCCGGTCTGGGCTGGATGGACGCGGCACTGTGTTACGCCGCGGGGCTCTTCGCCAATCTCTGCCTTCCCAGCATCGTGGGCGGTGACGTGCTTCGGCTCGGGCTGGCGGCGCGGTTTACCCGCCGCCCCGAAGCCGCCCTCTGGGGCGGCATCATGGACCGGATCAGCGACCTGCTGGCGCTCGCGCTGCTGGTGACGGTCGGTGGGCTGGTGGCCCGCGGCAGCCTGCAGGGCTGGCTGGGGGAGGTCTTGCTGGTGCTGCTCGTCGTCACCGCGGGACTGACGCTGCTGGCGCTGCCACTGGTTCTCCGCCGTCCGCTGCATCGCTGGCCCCGCCGGTTGCGGCGCCCCATCGGGCGCGGCCTGGTCGGGCTGCGCCAGCTGGCCCGCCGGCCGGGTCCCGCGGCGCTCGGCCTCGCCCTGTCCTTGCTGATTCAAAGCGGCTTCGTGCTACTGAATGCCTGGTTGGGGCGCAGCGTGGGGATCGAAGTGGATCTCGCGGTCTGGTTCCTGATCTGGCCGCTCGCCAAGATCGCCAGCCTGATGCCCATCAGCCTGGGCGGGCTGGCGGTGCGCGAAGCGAGTCTGGCCGCCCTGCTGCTGCCGTTCGGGGTGCCCATGGCGCGCAGCGTCGTCTGCTCGCTGCTCTGGCAAACCGTGCTGATCGCCGGCGGATTGCTGGGCGGATTGCTCTGGCTTTTGCTCAGTCGGGCCCGCCACCTGCCGCTCCGGGCCGGCCAGGGGCCCATCCCCGCGTGACCCGGCCGCACGTCGTCATCCTGGGCGGGGGACCCGCCGGCGTCGGTGCCGCGTATCAACTCCGCCGCCTCGATCGCGCACGGGTGACGCTGCTCGAGCAGCAGCAGGTGCCCGGCGGAAACGCGGGCAGCTTCGAGCTGGAAGGGCTGCGGGTGGATTTCGGCAGTCACCGGCTGCATCCGGCGTGTGACCCCGGCATCCTCGCCGACATCCGCGGCTTGCTCGGTGCGGACCTGCTGGACCGGCCGCGCCATGGGCGGATCCGGCTGCGGGGACGCTGGATTCACTTTCCGCTCCAGCCGGTGGATCTGGCGCTGCGGCTCGACCCCGGCTTTGCACTCGGCTCGCTCCGCGACGCCCTGCTCAAGCCGTTCCGGTCGGCGGGATCCGGGGCCAGCTTCGCGGACGTCCTGCGGGCCAGCCTGGGTCCCACCATCTGCGACTCGTTCTATTTCCCCTACGCCAGGAAAATCTGGGGACGGACTCCAACCGAGCTCTCGGCGATCCAGGCGCGCCGGCGGGTTTCCGCGAGTTCCTTCTCCAAGCTGGCACGCAAGCTCCTATCCCAGGTGCCCGGGCTCAAGCGGCCCGGCGCCGGGCGCTTTTTCTATCCCCGGCATGGCTATGGCCAGATCAGTGAGGCCTATGCGGAGGCGGCACGGGCCGGCGGGGCGGAGCTGCGCTTCGGCCGGCGCGTAACCCGCATCGGCGCGCCGACCGGTCCCGGGGCGGCCTGGACGATCGAGGCCGCTGCGGGCGAGGGGCACGAGATCCTCGAGGCGGACCAGCTCTGGTCCACGATTCCCATTCCGGTGCTGGCGCGGCTGATGGGGGAGACGGCGCCCGCCGCCGTACACGAGGCGGCCAGCCGGTTGGAGTACCGGGCGATGGTCCTGGTGTACCTGGTCTTGCCCACGGCCCAGTTCAGCGAATACGATGCGCATTATTTCCCGGGCGCGGACCTGCGCATCACCCGGCTCTCCGAGCCGAAGAACTACGCCGAGCTGCACGACCCGGCCGACCGCACCGTGCTGTGCGCCGAGCTGCCCTGCGCCGCGGACGATGCGGTCTGGGCCATGAGCAACGCTGCGCTGGGCGAGCTGGTGGCCCAGGACCTGGAGCGGGCCGGAATCCCCCTCCAGGTCGCGCCGCGCCGCGTGGAGGTACGACGGCTGCGCCAGGCCTATCCGATCTACACCATCGGTTACGAGCGCTGGTTCGGCGTGCTCGATGAGTGGGTGGAGAGCCTGCCGCGGCTGCTGAGCTACGGCCGCCAGGGCCTTTTTGCCCACGATAACACGCATCATGCGCTGGCGATGGCTTATGCGGCGGCCGACTGCCTGGACGGCCCCGAGGTTCGCCGGGATCGCTGGGCCGAGTATCGTCGCGCGTTCGAGTCCCACGTCGTTGAAGACTGAGTGTAGTTTCCCTTTTCTCCCTGGCGAATCACAGGACATCGCATGCGGTATCTGGTTACGGGGGCGGCCGGCTTCATCGGGTACCACGTCGCGGCCCGGCTGCTCCGTCAGGGGCACGAGGTGACCGGCGTCGACAACCTCAACGCCTACTACGACCCCACCCTGAAGGCGGCGCGGCTGGCGCGGCTGAGCGGCACTGCGGGGTTCCGGTTCGAACGGATGGACCTGGCGGACCCGGGCGCGGTGCGAGCCCTGTTCGCGGGGACGCGGTTCCCCCGGGTCATCCACCTCGCGGCCCAGGCCGGGGTGCGCTACTCGCTGGAGAACCCACAGGCGTATGTGGACAGCAATCTCTCCGGCTTCCTGCACGTGCTGGAGGGTTGCCGGCAGGGCCCGGTGGAGCACCTGGTCTTCGCGTCGTCCAGCTCGGTGTACGGAGCCAACACCCGGATGCCCCTGTCGGTGCACCAGCACACCGATCATCCGGTTTCGCTCTACGCGGCCACCAAGAAGGCCAACGAGATGATGGCGCATTCCTACAGCCATCTCTTCCGGCTGCCCTGCACCGGACTGCGGTTCTTCACGGTCTATGGTCCCTGGGGGCGCCCCGACATGGCCCTGTTCGCGTTCACCAAAGCCATCCTGGAAGGGCGCCCGATCCAGATCTACAACCATGGACGGATGCGGCGGGACTTCACCTATATCGACGACATCGTCGAAGGGGTGGTGCGGATCGCGGAACTGCCCGCCAGCGCCGACCCGGCGTGGTCCGGCGAGCACCCCGATCCCGCGACCAGCCAGGCGCCCTATCGGCTCTACAACATCGGCAACGACGCACCGGTCGAGCTGATGGACTTTGTGCAGGCCCTGGAGCAGGCGCTGGGGACCCAGGCGGTGAAGGAGTTTCTTCCCATGCAGGCGGGTGACGTGCTGGCGACCCACGCCGATGTCGCGGAGCTGCGCGAGGCCACCGGTTTTCGCCCCGCGACCAGCGTGCAGGACGGCGTCGCGCGCTTCGTGGCGTGGTACAAAGAGTACTTCCAGGTCCGCTGATGGAGGCGCCGGAGCTCACGGTCGTCATTCCTTCGGTCAACGGCCTGAGCGATCTGATCGGATGTCTCGAGGCAGTGGACCGGCTGCGCGCGTCGGTCCGGGTGGAGATTCTGGTGGTCGACCGGATCGGCGGCGAGGTCGCGGAGACGGTGCGGCGGCGTTTTCCCCAGGTGACCCTGCTCGACGTCCCGGCCGGCACGACGATTCCGCAAATGCGGGATCTGGCCTTCCGGCAGGCCCGGGGCGAGGCCGTCGCGGTGATCGAAGACCACGTCATCGTTCCGCCCGACTGGGGCACCCGATTACTCGGCGCGCTCCGCGAGGGCTACGACGTGGTAGGCGGACCGATCGAGAACGCGGCAACCAGCCGGCTGCTCGACTGGGCCACCTTCCTGTGCGAATACAGCGCCTGCCTCCCTCCCTTGCCGGGCGGGCCCGCCGAGTGGCTCCCGGGAAACAACGTCGTTTATCGTCGCTCGCTGCTGGAGCGCTATCGCGGCGTGACCGCCGAAGGTGGCTGGGAAAACCGGCTGCACGACGCCATCAAAGCCGACGGGATCCCGCTGCTGTGTCGTCCCGACATCGTGGTGGGGCACAAGAAGCATTTCGGCTTCGCGGAATACCTCTCGCAACGCTACCTCTATGCCCGCTCCTATGCGGGAGCCCGCGTTGCCCGGGCGAGGGGGGGCAAGCGGATCGCCTACGGCCTGGCCGCGTTCCTGTTGCCGCCGCTGCTGCTCTATCGCACGCTGCAGCGGCTGGTGGCCAAACGGGTCGCGCCGGGGCTCGTACTGAAGACCCTTCCGCTGATCGGGATCTTCCTGCTGGCCTGGGGGTGGGGCGAAGTGGTCGGCTACTGGCTCGGCGCGGGAGGATCGCTCGCGCGGGTGCGCTAGCGGGGCGGAGCCGTCGGGGCTGGCAGCGGCATGGCTCCGAGCACCGGCAGCCGCACCACTTCGCCGGTCGCGCTGCTGCGGCGCACCGCGGCGGCGACTTCCACCGCCCGCAGGCCGGCGTAGCCATCGGCGAGCGGCACGCTGCTGTCTCCCGCGATCCGGGCGAGGAAGTCGGCCAGCTCCTCCTGGAAGGTGAGCAGGGCGGTCGACTGCCAGGAGCGCAACTTTTCCCGCAGCATGATCTCCGGATAGAAGCGGCGCTGTTTGCTTCGCGGGGCGCCGGGACGCTGCTGGGTGATCAGCAGATTCTGCATCGGCGCGTAGGAGCCGCGGACCATGCCGAGGCTTCCGTACGCCTCCACGTAGGTCTGATAGCCCTTCCATTCCGTCCAGGTGGCCTGATAGTGGGCGGGAATGCCGGCGGGACTCCGGAAGACCGCCACGGCGTTGTCCTCCGACCCCGGCACCTTCCAGATCGCCTCGGACAGCACGCCGCTCACCTCGGTGATCTCGCCCAGCAGCCAGCGGGCGACGTCGGTGGCGTGAATGCCGACGTCCATCATCGCCCCGCCGCCGGAGAGCGGCGCCTTGTATTGCCAATCCGCGCGGAAATTGGCGAGCCCGTCGTGCCCGCCGAAGACACGCAGGTGGTCGAGCTCGCCGATCCGCCCGCTCGCGACGGTCTCCCGTACGAAGCGGAACGCCGGGTAGTAGCGGAGATTAAAACCGACCGCGAGCACCCGGCCGGCCGCGAGGGAAGCGTCCACGATGCGCCGGCAGGCTTCCACCGAGTTGGCCAGCGGCTTCTCGCACAGCACGTGGTAACCCTGGCCGAGCGCCGCCACGCAGGCCTCTTCATGGAAGTGCACCGGCGACGAGACGATCACCGCGTCCATGGCGCGGTCCAGGAAGCCGGCGAGCTCGCTGCAAGCGGTCGCCCCCGAGCCGGCGACCGCGCGGCCGACTGCCTCCGGGGACGGGTCCAGGACGGCCGCCAGGTGCGTCGAGGGGTGCTCCCGTACCGTGCGGGCCCGCAGCTGCCCGATCAGGCCCGCCCCGACGATGCCGATGCGCATGCGATCTGGTCTTTCCGGTCGCGCCTTCGCGCTGCGCGTCCTGGTGAGGTGTTGCGGCAGAAAGGATAGGAGTCGCTGCGGAGCCACGCAATCGGGATGCCCGGCGGCAACGCCGCACCGGCCCGGAATTCGCTATGTTGTTTCCAATGCCCGATTCCACTCGCCTGCGGCTGTTTCTCTCCTGCTGGCTCGTGTACGTCCTGCATTTCGCCACGGACTTCGTTCGCGAGCACTACCTCGTCGTCAGCATGGTGGAGAACCACGCCTACCGGCTCGATCCCTACTACGGGCTGCACGTCGACATCTTTCAGAATCCGCCCGAAGCCCGGGTCCAGGGAGCCCATCACGGTGCCAATCCGGGCATCTCGTTGGTGGCGGCGATTCCCTACTTCGTGTTGCGGCCCGCGGTCGACCTCATCGTCCGGCGCGAGCTGACCCGGCGAGCCGCGCGGGGAGACAGCGCCGTGGTCTATCGGGACGACCGGCCCCGCCGCGTCGAGTTCTACCAGAAGATCAGACGCGCGGGACTCGATCTCCGCTTCGGGCTGGTGGCCGCGATTACCATGGTGTTCTGCATGGCACCGCTCAGCGCGGCAAGCGTCGTCCTGATGTACTGCGTGCTCGGCGCCCTCGGCCTGGGCCGCCGCGTGGCCCTCGGTCTTGCGGCCGCCTACGCCTTCGCGACACCGGTGTTCTTCCGCACCGCTTACCTCAATCAGAACCTCGCCCTCGGGGTCTTCGCATTCTTCGCGTTCGTGCTGCTGTGGAATCCCGGCGGGCTGGTCGCCTGGAGCGCGCGCGCGCGCACCCTCATCGCCGGCTTGCTGGGCGGCTTGGCGTTCCTCTGCGATTACAGCGGCGCGGTGCTGTTGTTGCTGCTCGGCATCTACGCCTGGTGGCGTCACTCCGAGGACTTCGGATTGGGCGGAGGCCTGCGGCAAAGTCTCTGGTACGCGGCGGGGGCGGTCCCCGGAATTCTGCTGCTCTGGCAGTACCAATGGGCGAGCTTCGGGAATCCGTTCCTGCCGCCGCAGAACTGGATGGCCCCGGTACCCTGGATCGAGGTGGGCTATCGCGGGGTGGGCGGCTTGAGCCCGGAGCTGTTCAAGCAGCTGTTGATCGACCCGCGCTTCGGATTGCTGCTCGTCATGCCCGTGTCGATCCTGGCAATCCTGGCCCCTTGGCTCGCGCGGCGAGCGAAGAGCCCGCTGGCGACGCGGGAGGGCGTGTTCTGCCTGCTGCTTTCCGCGGGCCTGATCGCGTTCTTCTCGACCGTGCAGTACACCCGGCTCCAATGGGTCACCGGAATCCGTTACCTGGCGCCGCTGTTTCCATTCCTGTTCCTTGCCGCGGTCCCCGCGCTGTTGCGCCTGCCCCGGTTGCTGACCTACGGGCTCCTGCTGCTCTCCCTGGTCATCAATTGGAGTCTGGCGATGGTCCGCGACCAGGGGACCATCCTGGGCAACGTGAAACGGGTGATGGTCGAGGGCTTCCAGCTGCCCTGGCTCACGGTGCTCGGCAAGTTGTCGGCACAGTATGTTCCCTGGCTGAAGGGAGCCGTATCGCCGCTGCCCCTCTTCGCCTGTTGCGGGGCCTTGCTCTGGCTGACCTGGAGGCTGCGGAGTCCCTGGAGCAAACTCGAGGAGACCGAGTAGCCGGTGGTATGGAGCTTGCTCATTCCTCCTGGGGTCAGGAGGGATAAAGCATTGTCAAATAGGAATTTGCGAAGAGGAGGCAGCCCCAGCCTGTGGTGGCGGGCCCCCCTCCTCGCCACAGAAAGTGTTGGCTTCGCGCCGCGGCCGATATTGCTACCGGACCACTCTCCGGGGCGGCCGCTGATGGGGGTGGGCATCATGGCGACAGCATCAAATCCAGTTCCCCCGGCGCCGAGAGCCGATTCCCAGGTCCTGGTGGACGTGGTGATCCCGGTGCTGAACGAGGCTCACGTTCTGGAACAGAGCGTCAACACCGTGCGGGCGTTTCTCGCCCGGCACGCGACCTGGTCCTGGCGGGTGGTCGTCGTCGACAACGGCTCCGTCGATGGCACGGACCGGGTTGCGCGGCGATTGGCGGAGGCGTACCCGGACGTGCGGTTGCTGCAGCTTCCACTGCGCGGGCGGGGCAGGGCGTTGCGGCAGGCGTGGACCCAGAGCGATGCCGACGTGGTGTGCTACATGGACGTCGATCTCTCCACCGAGCTGGCCGCGCTGCCCAGGCTGGTGGACGGTGTGCTGCACGAGGGCTATGACCTCGGCACGGGCTCGCGCCTGCTGCCGCAGTCCCGGACTACTCGCTCCTTCAAGCGGGAAGCGATTTCGCGGATTTACAACCTGATCGTGAAAGTCCTGCTGCGCAGCTCCTTCAGCGATGCCCAGTGCGGCTTCAAGGTCGTGTCGCGCTACGTGGTGCAGGACGTGGTTCCCCGCATCGAGGACGAGTCGTGGTTCTTCGATACCGAGCTGCTGGTGCGGGCCGAGCGGCAGGGCTATCGGATCATGGACCTGCCGGTCGAGTGGAACGAGGATGACGACAGCCGGGTCAAGATCGTCAGGACCGCCTGGGAGGATCTCAAGGGGATCGCCCGGCTGCGCCTGGAATTCTGGGGCCTGGCGCGCGCCGCGGCCCCCCGGCCCGCGGTAACCGAGCCCGCCCGGCGCGGTAACCTCACCCCTCCCTGACCCCGCCGAGCGCAGGCCATCCGGTGCCGCCCCCGCTTTTCCTCACCGGGACGAGCGGATTCGTCGGGCGAAGGCTGTTGAGCAGGCTGGCCGGGGCGGGGTATTCCGAAGTCCGTCTCCTAACCCGTGATCCGGCGCGCCTTGCCGCTCCCGGCGGCCTGCCGCCGACCTGGCAGGTGGTCCCGGGCGACCTCGCCGATCCGGGCGGGTGGGCCGGGGCCCTGCGGGGCACCGACACGGTGGTGCACCTCGCTGCCGCGACCGGCAAGGCCCGGCGGCAGGTCCACCTCGCCGTGAACCTGGAAGGGACGCGGAGGCTGCTGCAGGTTGCGCAGGCCGCCGGGGTGCGGCGCTTTCTCTACGTCAGCAGCATCGCCGTCGCCTATCCCGACCGCCCCCACTATCACTACGCCGAGACCAAGGCCGCCGCCGAGGGGCTGGTGGGCGCTTCCGGGCTGGAGTTCCTGATCGTCCGGCCCACGCTGGTGCTGGGGCCCGGCAGTCCGCTGCTCGCCAGCCTGCGCCGCTTGGCGCTGCTCCCGGTTCCGCTGATCTTTGGCAACGGCACGCCCCTGGTACAACCGGTGCACGTCGACGATCTGGCGCATTTGCTCGAGGCGGCGCTCGGACTCGCGGATTGGGGCGGTCACGCGATTACCGTGGGAGGGCCGGAGCTGGTGAGCATCGAGGAACTGCTGCTGCGGATTCGTGCCACGCGAAAGCCTGACGGGCGCGGCCTGCTGCACCTGCCGCTGGGCCCGGCCCGTCTGCTGTTGTCCCTGCTGGAGCCGATCCTGTTTCCCCTGCTGCCGTTCACGGCGGGCCAATTGGCGTTCTTCGCGAATCCCAGCGTCGCGGAGCCGCACGCGGTACTCGCCGGGCTGCCCGCGGCCGGGCGAGGACTCGACGCCATGCTCGACGCGGGAGGTTCTGCATGACCCAGGCCTCCCCGGCGCTCGAGCCGCTGGGGGTGGAGTGCCGGGTGTTTTGCCGGTACCTCGTGGCGCAGGAACCCACTCCGTACGTGCTCAGCTGCTACCAGCGCGCCCGCGCCCCGGGTTCCGAGGGAGCATTCCCCCTGGTCGATCGCGCGGCGCTTGCCCTGGCGCGCCGGGGCGCAGGCCCGGCGCGCGTCGCCGATGCCTACTCCAGGATGTTCCGTCCCTACGGGCCGCTGCGCCGGCGGCTCATCCTGTTGCTGGCCATCCTGGAAAACAGCCCGCCCAGCGACCGGCCGCTCAACGCGGCGCGCGAGGGATCCCGCCCCGCCATCGTGACGGGCATGGTGCTCACCCTGCTGGTGGGGGGAGTCTGCCTCCTCGCGGGAATGCTGTTGCTCGGACCGCTGCATCTGGCGGGCAAGCTGGGCGGCGCGACCCGGTGAGCCGGATCCTGGTGGTGGGTTCGGGTGCGTCGGGGGTGCATTTCGCCCTGACGGCGCTGGAGCGCGGGCACGAAGTCACCATGCTCGACGTCGCGCACCAGCGGCCCGCGCCGGTGCTGCCCGCCGCCACGTTCGATCAGCTCAAGTCGGAGCTGCCGGACCCGGTGGCCTATTTTCTCGGCGAGCAGGGCGAGGGAGTGGTCTATCCGGCTCCGGAGGGGTCCTACTACGGCCATCCGCCCAGCAAGCAGTATGTCTTCGACATCCCGCGAGGCTTCGCGGCGCGGGCGAGCGCGATGGAGCCCCTGTTCAGCTTTGCGCGCGGGGGATTCGCCGAGGCCTGGACGGCCGGTGCCTACGCGTTCAACCGGACCGATCTCCAGGATTTTCCCTTCGGGTACGAGGAGCTCGAGCGCTGCTATGTCCGGGTGGCGCGACGGATCGGGATCGGCGCGGTGGCCGACGATCTGGAACGGTTCATTCCGCTCGGCGAGGGCTACCTCCCGCCGCTGCCGTTCGATCCCCATTCGCAATGGCTCTGGGATCGCTATCACGCGCGGCGCGAGCGGCTGCAGCGATCGCTGGGTTTTTACCTGGGGCGGTCGCGGGTCGCGACCCTCAGCCAGCCCCAGGGCGACCGGCAGCCCTGCGCCCAGCTGGGGCGCTGCCTGTGGGGGTGCCCCAGCGAGGCGATCTACACGCCGGTCGCCACGCTGCGGGAATGCCTAACCCGGCCGCGGTTCCGCTACGTGCCCGGGGTGCTGGTGCGGCATTTCGAATTCGACGCAGCGGGCCGGATCACCCGGCTGATCGCCCGCCGCATCGCCGACGGGGAATCGCTGGAGTTCGAGGGCGAGCTCGTGGCGCTCGCCGCCGGCGCGCTCGCCAGCTCGAAGATCGTGCTCGACTCGCTCTATCGGCGCAGCGGGAGACTGGCGGTGTTGCCCGGCCTCATGGACAATCGGCAGGTCCACGTGCCGTTTCTTTCGCCCCGCATGATCGGCCACCCGGTGCGGACGGCGAGCTACCAGTACCATCACCTGGCGATCGGTATCGAGCGCGCGACGGCGCAGGACTACGTGCACGGGCAGATCACGACGCTCAAGGCGGCCTCGATCCACCCGATCGTACAGAGTCTGCCGCTGGATTTGCGCGGTGCGCTGGGGCTCTTCCGGGCCATGCGGGCCGGCCTGGGGGTGGTGAACCTGAACCTGGCGGACCGCCGCCGCGCGGACAGCTATCTCACGCTCTGCCCGCTGGCTGGAAGCGATGAAACCGAGCTGCAGATCCATTACGCCGATGACCCCTCGGAAGCGGCCGAGATTCGGGAAGCGATCCGGATTCTCAAGCGTGCGCTCTCGGCGCTCGGGTGCTTCGTGCCCCCCGGCATGACGCGGGTCCGCCCCAAGGGCGCGAGCGTGCACTATGCCGGAACCTTGCCGATGTCCCCGTCGCCGGGCGAGTTCAGCTGCGATCCGGCGGGTCGCAGTCACGACTTCCCCAACCTCTACATCGTGGACGGGGCCGGTTTTCCGTTCCTTCCGTCGAAAAACTTGACGTTCACGCTCATGGCGAACGCGACGCGGATCGCGGAGCGCATGTGAGAGCGCCCTAATGCAGGGCGGCCTTCGCTCGGTTGCGTGACTTTCGCCACGCCGCCAGGAAATGGGGTTGCCAGCGGAGCGGCCAGTACTCCATCTGCCACGGCCCGTCGACCCGGAACCCTTTCGCGAGGTTCGCGGGATCCCGGAGCCGAAGGTTGGGAGCGGGATTCGGCGTGCACGGAAGCGGTGCATCCCAACAGCGCTCCTTGGCGACGTTGAGCCGCAGGCCGCTGCGGGTCTGGTAGCTGCTCAGCTCGGCCTGTCCCTCGAGGGGCTGAACCAACAGCCGGTCGCTGCCGGGCCGGTTGAAATTGTCCTGCAGAATGACGCGCAGCGGGCTCGCCTCGTCGCGGTGCAACCGCCTGGTGGAAATCAGGGGGCTCAGCAGGACGGGAGAGAGCCCCAGCGCCGTCGCGGCCAGCAGCACGGCCCCCGGGGTGCTTCGCCGTGCGCGCCCGATCCACAGGCCGAACACCTGGCTGCACGCGAGCGCCGCCAGCGCCCACAGGTAGGGCACCACGTAGCGTGGCTCGGGAGCGATCAGGAACCAGGAGGTCACCGCCGGGACAATCGGCAGCACCAGAAGCCAGGCCCGCAGGTTCGGGGCCGGCTGATCGTCCTGAGCGCGCCGCCGCAGGACGAGCCAGGCGACCACGGCCAGCAGCGTGAGCGCCAGCGGCAGCGCGATCCGGTAGGGATCCTCCAGCGCGTGACCGGCCCATTTGTCGAACCAAGCCTCGACGCCGGCGGTTCCCGCAATCACGGGCAGGTTCCGCGTTGACCCCCGGCCGGAATGCACGATATAGGCGAATTCCGCCTCCGCATGTTCCGCCGGAACCCGCCATTCCACCGGCGCTCCCGCCAGCGTGGCCGGGAAGAGGGGATAGCCACTGAGCACGATCCCGCGGCCCGTCCAGGCGACCGCCAGGGCCACTACGGCTCCGCCGGCCCAGCGAAGCGTGCGGGCGCGTCGTGCCGGGGCGGGCCGGCTGCCCGCCAGCCACAGCACGATCAGCAGGGGAAAGCAGACCGCCGCGAAAATGGCGGCGTTGGTCTTGAACGTGACGGCGAGGGCAAGCAGCCCGGCGATCGCCACCAGGCGAAAGTCGGCTGGACCGGCCTCGTCGCCGTCGCTCATCCAAGCGTAGCAGGCCGCTGCTGCAACCAGCACCACCAGCGAGGTAGGCACGTCGGTGACGAAGCTGGTGGCGCCACCGTACTGAGCCAGGTTCGCGGCCGGCGCCAACAGCAGGAACTCGAACATCCGCCGGGGCTGCCGGCTCCCCGCGAAGAGCCGCGCGCCCGCCACCATCGCCTGACTGAGCAGCACCAGGATCAGCAGGCCGTTGGCCAGGTGGTTCGAGCGGCCATTCCAGGGCCCCGCGCTCAACATCGCATCGAACAGCAGGCTCGAGTTGTTGAAGGCGAGCGGCGCGTGCAGGTTGCCGATCCCGGGAACCGCGGCGAACTGCTCCGCCCAGCGGACCACCTGGATGTGATAGAGGGCGCTGTCGTAGTTGTCCAGCGCTCCGAGGGAGAGATTGGCGATCCAGAGCGCGGTGAGCGCGAGCAGCACCAGGAAGCGCGGGGAGGGGCGCCAGTCATCGGCGGCGAACAGCCCGGCCAGCGCCGGCCGCGCAGACCAGAGGCCGATCGCCCCAGCGCCGAGAGCCGCCAGGGCAGTCCACCCGGTGATCGGGAGAAAGAAGTTCCAGCCGAGCAGGAGGAGCGTGACGCAGGCGAGACCGACCCAGAAGCTGAGGAAGCAGTCGTCGAGCGAGACGGCGCGGAGCCCGAAGGCCCGGCGCGCCGCGAGACCAACGCCGGCAATCGCTGCAGCCACGAGCACCTGCGTCAGCAGGATGCTCAAGGTGCCCAGGAGGAGTCTCGGCAGCACGCGTCGGTCAGTGCCCTTGCAGCGGTGCGGCTCGCCGGACTGCGCTGTCGAGAGCGGCCCGCAAACGCTGGAGCTGGGGTCGGGTGGCCGGGTGATCAACCAGGTTCGCCAGCTCTCCGGGGTCCTCACGGTAGTCGAAGAGCTCCTCGCCGCCCAGCCCGTCGCGCACGAAATGGAAACGGTCGTCCAGGATCGACTCGAGCCAGGTCCGCGCGTTGCGCCGACCGGAGGCGTGCAGGTCACCGGGCGGCATCGCGATCATCTCGGAAATCGGCGGCCGTAGGGCTCCCACAGAGTTAGACCCCCAGAGGGATTCGAACGACCCCCCCGGCAGCAGGCCGGGACCACCGGACAATGCGAGGATGGTGGCCGGGAGGTCCAGCAGCGAAACCGGCTGGGCCACCCGAGTTCCCGCCGGAATTCTGGCGGGATAGCGCAGCACCAGGGGAACCTCGAGCACCGGTAGGTAGAGTGAATTCGCGTGACCGTGCAGTCCGTGTTCCCCGAACAGCTCGCCATGGTCGGACGTGACGACGAGGATCGTCCGATCCAGGACGCCTTCCGCGCGCAGCCCATCCACCAGGCGGCCGACCTCCCGGTCGAGATAGGCGATGGTCCCGTCATACCGGTCCATCGGCGCCGGAGCGGCGGCGAAACGGGTGCGGAACGCGTCCGGGGCGTGATAGGGCTCGTGCGCGTCGATGTAGTTGATGAAGGCGAAGAAGGGGCGGTCGCTGCCCAGACTGCGCTGCCAGGCCAGGAAGTGGTCGGTGACATCGCTGGCGGGCCGCTCGATATTGGCGGGCACCCGCCCGCCCCGGAATTTGACCCTGTGGATCGCCTCGACCAAGTCGCTGCGCGATCGGACGTTCTGGAATTCTCCCGGCATCACGGCCCGGCTCAAGGGCGAGTGCAGCAGGATCAGGGAAAGCGAGCGCGGAAAATCGTCGTAGTGAATGAAGCCGCGTGCCAGCCCGGACTCGAACGAGGCATAGAGAAGGTTACTCACGAATCCGCCGGTGCGATAACCTCTGCGTCGCAGCTCCTCGGTGAGCAACCCGGGCCGGGGCGAGAGGGGCTGGTACCAACCCACGTTCAGGCTTCCGCTCCGCTGCCCGGTGAACATCGCGGCGTGAGAGGAGAGCGAGAAGGCACCCGGTGCGATGGCGCGCTCGAAGGCCACCCCCTCGCTCGCGATGCGTTCGAGCTCCGGACTGGTTCGGCGGGCATATCCGTAGAGCGAAAGGCTCCTGCTCCGGACCCCGTCGAGGATCACGAGCAGCACGTTGGGTGCCCCGCTCGCCGCGGCCGGCACGGATGCCATCGCGCGAGCCTCGCGTATCGTCCTCACGCTCTGCGCGGCCAACGCGGCCAGGCCGACCACCGCAGCGAGGCCGAGCGACAAGGCCCGCATCCGCGCGTGCCATTGGGCAGGGACCGCGCGGGCCTGCCGGGCGATCACTACGGCGAGGCCGAGCGCCACGACCAAGTCAAGCCAGGTGGGGGTTTCGCGCATCGGCAGCAGCAGGCCGGCGACACACAAGAATTCGAAGCTGCCGATCGCCCACGGCAGCGGAAACGGCCGCCGGAGCAGGGTCGCGGCCGCCAGGAACGCGAGCGCGACCGGGAGGAACACCAGCAGGTTGGCGAGCGGGGCCATCCAGAGAAAGTCGGGCGCGACCCAAGTCAACTGGTGGAGCCCCCACATCTGGAACGCCGCGGTGGCGGCTTCGATAGCGCCGATCAGCAGCGCGAAGGCGAGCGCAACAGGGAAGATGTTGCGGGCGCTTTCCCGGACGACGCTCGGCAGGGAACGGCGGGAGTCTGCGCGACTCACTGCTCTCCCACGATGAGATGGCGATCGCCGTAGGTCGGCAGGACACTGACCCGAGGATAGTGCCTGCCGACAGCGGCGCGGGCGGCGTCGAGCGTGTATCCCGATCGGGCGGCCAGCCCGAGCTGAGCGGCACGCGGGTCAGTGGGCCCAACGAACTCGACCAGGAGCACTCTGGACTGGTACGACGCGAACGCGTCTGCGAGGCGGTCCAGGGTATAGTCGGAATGCCGCACCAAGTGATGGACCACTCCCAGCGCCATGGTCAGGTCCGGGGCGAAGCGTGCCGGGGCGGCGGGGAACTCGCTGCCGCCCAGGCCGAAGGACGGGGTCGGACAAGCCGCGTCCATCAACAGAGGTGTCAGCGGGAGCTGGCGGCTTCGAGAGGTCTCCGCCAGCCGCGCGAGGCAGCTTTCGTCGATGTCGACCGCCACGACCCGGGCATCCAGTTCCGTGGCCGCGATGGCGTAATGGCCGGTGTTGGTGCCCAAGTCGACGACCCGATCTGGCCTAGCCCGCCGGAGTACTTCG
>Ga0255310_10000021_pt1 | contig 26903 bp, 24 predicted proteins | sample EtOH1_T0_E1_meta_FD_201359 | JGI IMG/M metagenome (GOLD analysis project Ga0255310, IMG submission 201359) | Sandy soil microbial communities from University of British Columbia, Vancouver, Canada - EtOH1_T0_E1 | ecosystem: Engineered > Artificial ecosystem > Sand microcosm > Unclassified ...
ATTGGGCTTGGAGGTGTACGGGCCGAGCTGATCGTTGACGAAGACGATCCCCCGCTGCTGGCCTGGATAATTGGGATCGGCAACCCAGATCTTGGCCGGCTCGCTGGCGTAGGCGACCAAGGCGTGCGCCGCGCCGGCATTCCCCTGGCTATCGATCTCGCGCACGTCTACCAAATGCGGCTCTCGTGTAACGGCAAACGCCAGCACGAGCGAATAGAAAGAGAGCCGGTCCTCGGGAACGCCGGTCTGCTGGGCGATTGCGGCCATCTGGCGTTGGGCTTGCCACAGGGGGTCGAAATCGAGCCAGCCCTGCGTCCAGGTGGCGAAGTGATAGCCGCGCGGGTTATCGGGCCAGAAGCCCTGGACCGTGTCGAGCCGACCAAAGAGCGGTCCGCCTGGCGACCTCTGGCTCAGGTAGTACCACATGGCGCTGACGGATTGACCGGCACAATGTCCTCCTGGCGCCATGTACGAGCCATAGTTCACGAATTCCCAGTCATCCACTCCGGGAGTGAACCCGCTCGAGAAGCTCGCTGCCAGCGACGCGCGGCTGGCCTTGATCACGACGATCCGGATTCCACCCACGGTCACGGCCGCCGAGCCCGCGCCGGGGATAGCCGCCGGCGCGGCGCGGCGGGCCAAGAGGCCGGAGTTGAAGTGCCGGCTGACCACGCTGAGCATCGTGGCACTCTCGCCAGCAAGTGGAAGGGCCTCCAGCCGTCCGGTTGCGTCCGACATGAAGGCCATGGCGAACGCGGCGGGGTCCCTGGCGTACGGGATACGGAGCACCAGGAGGGAATCGGCATAGCCGGTCTGGTCGCTCAGAATCTCGAGCACGGATCCGACCGCCTGGCCGAAGCGGAGCGTAGGAGCCGCCTGACTGGGCCGCGAGGTGATCGCCCAGTGCGATGGCCCAGGGTAGGCGCCCGCGGGGATGCTGAGCGCCAGGCCGTCGAGCGGGTCTCCCGCCTTGTGATAGCTGATGGTCCCCCCGCCGGCGCCGATCGTGGTGTCGGCGAGCCTGACTTGCGGGAAGACGCCTTGCGCGGTGAAAAGCAGGGGGGGCAGTGAGCCGACGTTCGCGCGGAGCCGGTTTTCTCCCTCGGAGGGACCCAGGGTCCAATCACCCGGCGAAGCGGTACCATCAGCGCCGGTAGTGGCGGAAGCCTGCTGCACGCTGCCGCCACCCGCTTCTACCGTGAAGGCCACCGCGACGCCCAGGAGCGCGCGGCCCTGCGCATCGCGGACCCGCACGCTGGGCCTGATGGCAACCGGGGCGCTGGGAGCGCCGCTCTGGCCATCGCCGGCCGAGAGGCTCAGCGACGCCGGAGCTCCGGGCGGCGGGGGGGGCGCGACACTGTCGCCGCCGCCGCCACACGAAGCCAGGAACAGCAGGCCGAGCAGGCCGGGAATCGGTCGGCGCACGGGGAACCCCGCAGAAGGAGACATTCCTTCACGCGCGAATTCCCCTCAGACCGGCTCAGGGCGCCAGGCGCGCCTCCGGGGGGAGCGAATCGCGGTAGCCGCAGGCTCCCTGGCGATTGCCGGTTTCGCACAGGGTCACCAGACCACGAAGTGAGCGGATCGTCCGGGGATCGGCGGCGCCAAACACGGACCGGTAGCTCTTGAACGCCGAGCTCAGCAGCGTCTCGCCCTCCGCGTAGCGCCGGGTCTGCACCAGCAGCGCGGCCAGCGCCACCTCGACATCCGCGGTATTGGTGCTTCCCGGCGCCAGCTTGGCGCGGCGGATGGCCAGCGCATTGCGGAGCCGCCGTTCGGCCTCGGGCAGCTCTCCCATCGCGAACAGGATCTGTCCCTCGATGCTCTCGGTGCGGGCGAAATCGGGATGCCCCGCCGGGAGCGGTACGCCTGCGAGAATTGCCTCCGCCTTGCGCGCCGCCTCGAGTGCTTGCGCCTCATCGCCGCTGGCGTGGAGGGCACGCGCGAGGTTGACCCAGCCATACGCGACATTCGGGTGGGTCGGGCCGAGCAGCCGGGAGAAGTGGGCGATCTGTTCCCGGGCCAGCGGCAACGCCTCCGCCGGCTTGCCGCGATTGATGAAATCCACCGCCAGATTGCCGAGCGTAAACCCCTTCTCGAAGAACTCGCGCGGCCGCAGGCGGTCGAATCCCGCCAGGGCCGCGCGATAGACCGGCTCGGCCGAGTCCAGCTTGCCCTGCAGACTCAGCACGATGCCCAGGTTGCCCAGCAGGACCGCATTCGCGGCGCTGATGCTGTCGAAGCGCCAGCGATGCTTCGCGGACGCGCGAATGAACGGCTCCCCTTCGGCTGGACGTCCGGCACTCGCCAGCGTGGTGCCGAGATCACCCAGGGTGCGGCCGTAGTCATCGGATAGCGAATCGCCGGCGGCCCGGAAATGCGCGAGGGCCTGGCGCATCGAGCGCTCCGCTCCCGGCAAGTCGCCGGCGCCGGAAAGGGCCATCCCGATCTCGTGCTCGTCCTTCGCGACGTCGACGCTCGCCGCTCCCTGCAGTTGGAGGTGCAGCGCCCGGGCGCGCTCGAGCTGCCGCGTCGCCTCAGCGAGCCGCCGCAGCGCCTGGTTGGCCCTGCCGAGGGTACGCAGCACGTCGGCCAGCACATCCGGCTGCGCCGCGAGCTCGCGTTCGGCGCGGCGCCCCGCGGCGTCGAAAATGGTGCCGATGGTGGTCTGGGGTCCGGGGCGCTCACCGGTGGAGTACCAGCTGGGATCCGCGGCGCCGAGCATGTTCTGCAGGAACAGGTTCATCCGCTCGGCTTTGGCCCGCTCCAGCTGGGCCCGGTCCCTTTCGTGCCGAGCCACCCTGGCTTGCCAGATGGTGGCCCCCAGCCCGGCGAGCAACGCCAGCATCGCGGTGGCGCCAGCGGCAACCGCGGTGCGGTTCCGCCGCACGAATTTCCGCAGCCGATAGCCGGCGGAATCGGGCTGCGCCAGCACCGGAAGCCCCGCCAGATAGCGCAGCAGGTCCTCACCCAGCTGCTCCACCGAGGCGTAGCGGCGCCCCTGCTCCTTGCGGAGCGCCATCAGCACGATGCTGTCGAGCTCGCCGTGCAGGGTGCGCTGCAGCCGCCGCTCCCCGCTGGCGACCACGGCGCTGGGCGGTGGCGGAGTCGCTTCGACAACGCGGCGGCGGGTCTCGGCGGCGCTCGGCTGGTCGTAGGCGAACGCGTGGCGGCCGGCCAGCAGCTTGTAGAGCACCAGCCCCAGGGAAAACACATCGGTCGCCGTGGTGACCGCCTCGCCCCGAACCTGCTCGGGGCTGGCGTATGCGGTGGTGAGCGGGATAGCGCCGGGTTGCGTCAGCCCCTCGCCGTCGCTGCCGTCATCGTCCCGCAGCAGCTTCGCGATGCCGAAGTCGAGCAGCTTGACCGTGCCTTCGGCAGTCACCAGGATGTTGCTGGGCTTGAGATCGCGATGGATGACCAGGTTGGTGTGGGCGTATTGCACCGCGCCGCAGACCTGGCGGAAGAGCTGGAGCCGCTCCCGGACGTCCAGCCGCCCGGTGTCGCAGTACTGATCGATCGGGCTGCCTTCGACGTACTCCAGCGCGAAATAGGGCTGGCCCGTCTGGGTGACCCCGCCGTCGAGCAGTCCGGCGATGTTCTTGTGCTCCAGCCGCGCGAGGATCTGCCGCTCGTAGCGGAAGCGGCGCAGGATCAGCTCGCTGTCCTTGCCGCGCGAGATCGTCTTGATGGCGACCCGCTTCCGGTAGTGGTCGTCGTCGCGGTAGGCCTCGAACACGACGCCCATGCCACCCTGACCCACTTGCCGGAGCAACCGGTAGGGACCCACCCGGTCCCCGGCCACCGGCAGCGCGGGGGCCGGCTCTCCCGCCAGCTCCTCCAGCGAGATCGTCGCGGGCCGCTCGAAGCGGTCGTGCTCCTCGCTGAGCGCTGCGAGCAGGCTGGCGACTTCCTCCCGCAGCCCGAGGTCGTCGGGCGTGGCGGAGGACACCCACTGGTTGCGGGAGTCGGAGGGCTGTTCCAGGGCCGCATCGAACAGCGCCTTCACCACCCGCCACCGCTCCGGAGTCATGCTCATACGGGGATCACGCGCAAAGCGGCCCCGACGCGGCTCATGATGCGCTCAGCTCGCGCTGCAACCAGGCCTTGGCGGAGAGCCAGTCGCGTTTGACGGTGGCCGGGGAGATTTCCAGGGATTCGGCGGTTTGCTCGATGCTCAGCCCGGCGAAGTAGCGCAACTCGACCAGGCGGGCCTGGCGCGGATCCAGCGCTGCCAGGCGCTCGAGCGCTTCGTCCACCGCGAGCACCTCGTCGCTATCGGGCAGGCTCCCCGCGACCTCGTCGTCCAGGGTGATGGGACGGCCGGCATCGCGCTTCCTCGCCCGGCGGCGGCGGGCGTGGTCCACCAGAATCCGGCGCATCGCCTGCGCCGCGATGCCGAAGAAGTGGGCCCGGTTCTGCCAGGTGGTGCGCCGCTGGTCCACCAGCTTCAGGTAGGCCTCGTGCACCAGCCCGGTGGTCTGCAGGGTATGATCGGCGCGCTCGGCGCGGAGGTAGCCGGCGGCGAGGACCTTGAGCTCGTCGTAGACCAGCGGCATCAGGCGGTCCACCGCGCCGGGAGCGCCGGCCTGCGAGGCCAGCAGGAGCTCGGTCAGATCGCTCATGGGCCCGGGACCTACCCGGTCGGCGCCCCCCGGATGCTGGCCAGCACCCGGCCCAGATCCAGATGGCGGCTCTGCGCATGCAGCTCCGACTGGACCCGGGGCAGCAGGCCCTCCGCCTCGGCCCGGAAGCGCTCGAACAGCTCGCGGAGATCGGCCGGGGAGAGCTTGCGGCCCTGGGCGTAGTACTGCTTGGCCGCGTGGCCCAGGGCGTAGGTCGTCACGAACGACACCCCGGCGCCCGCCACCAGGCCCGCCGTCCCCCCCACCACGCCGCCCAGCACCCGCCCGAACATCCCGCGGCCCAGCCCGCCGAGGATACGGCGGGCCACCCCGTCGAGCACTTGCCCCGCGGCCCCGATGCCTAACACGCCGAGCAGATCTTTGATCTGCGCGTTGTCGAGCTTCTGCCCGTAGTCCGCGCCGATCCGGTACACCAACCGCATCTGGATGGGGATGATCGCCAGCGATGCGATGTTCTGCGGCAGCAGCTCCAGGGCGCCCGCCAGCAGCGCCTGCTGCCGGATCATCGCCTCCAGCGCGGCGTCGTGCGACACCGCCGGGATCCCGGCCTGCGACGGGCGCGGCGCCTCCGTGGCAGGGGACATCGCCACCGCGGCCGGGGTCGGCCCGGCCAGCGGGGCCCGCGACAGCGATTCGGCTTCCCGCTGCACTTCCGCGAGACCGGCGTCGCTCAGCTCCATGGCCTGCTTGAGCTGCTCGAGGAAGGCGCGTTCGCTCGGGTTGGCCTCGCCGTCGGCGTACACCATCGCCACCGCCATCTCGTAGGCGGTCAGCCGTGCCTCGGGCGAGGCCAGCCTGCGGGCGGCCGCGCCCGCGGTCAGCTCCCCGCGCTGGACCCGCGCCACCAGCTCGGAAATGTCCTGGCCCCCGAGCCGGGCGGTAATCCTGGCAAAGTGCTCCTGCTCTTCCGGCGTCCGCTCGCCGTCCGCAAGCGCCGCGAGCAGGCAGATGGCGATGACGGGTTCACGATCCTGTTCGTGCATGCGCGCTCCTTCGGGGTACGGCAGGCTCCGATAACCTAACACCCGCGCAAATTGACCGCGCCCGCGGCATCAGGGTAGCTTTCCCGCCGGTGGAAGGGGAGTAGCTCGTCCGCCCGCTGGCGGACCGCGGAATCGTCAACACTGCCGGCTCCGGCCGGCCCGGTTCCCGGGGCTCCGGAGGCCCGTACCTCCGGTTCAGAGCGAGACCTTCGTCGGCCGCCCGCAGGCGGAGACGAGGTCTCGCTTTTCGTTTGGGAGGAAACCCGTGCTGTTCTCCGGCCGCTGAGGTGCCCCAGCATGAAGCGTGGGTGTGGATCGGCTTCACCGCCCTGGTTGGTGCCTTGCTCGTGCTCGACCTCGGCGTGCTCAACCGGAAGTCGCACGTCCTCAAGGTGCGGGAAGCCACGCTCTGGAGCGCCGGCCTGGTCGCACTCGCGCTGCTTTTCGGCGCGTTTCTGCTCTGGCGGGAAGGCCCCCAGTCGGCCCTGGAGTACTACACCGGGTATCTGATCGAGCTGTCCCTCAGCGTCGACAACCTCTTCGTCTTCATCCTGATATTCCGCTACTTCCAGGTGCCGGCGGCTTCCCAGCCCAAGGTCCTCAAGTGGGGCATCATCGACGCCATGGTGATGCGGGGCCTGATGATCACCTTGGGCGCCCTCGTGCTGCGCCGGTTCTCCTGGGTGATCTACATCCTGGGCGGCGTCCTGCTCGTCACCGCGCTCCGCATGTTGCGCCAGAGTGAGATTCACGTCGAGCCGGCCCATAATCCCATGGTGCGCCTGGCCAGGCGGTTCCTGCCGCTCAGCGACCGCTACCACGGCAACGCGTTCTTTGTGCGTGCCGGACGCGGCTGGCTGGCCACGCCCCTCGTCCTGGTGATCCTGGTGGTGGAATGGACCGACATCATGTTCGCCATCGACAGCATCCCCGCGATCTTCGCGGTAACCCGCGATCCCTTCATCATCTATACGTCTAACATCTTCGCGATCCTGGGACTGCGCGCCCTCTTCTTCGTCCTGGCCGACGCGATGGACCGTTTCGTGTTCCTCAAGCAGGGCGTGGGGTTCATCCTGGCGTTCGTAGGTCTGAAGATGGTGTTGAGCTACTGGATCCACATCTCGACGCTCGCCTCGCTGGCCGTGATCCTGGCCACGCTGGGACTGGCCGTGCTGTTCTCGATCCTCAAGACCCGGCGCGCGCCGGCCTGACGTCCTACCGTCCTACCGTCCTACCGTCCTACCGTCCAACGACGTAGCTTGAACGGCGGGGTATTCCCCATGTCCGCTTTTCGATCTAGCCGCTCCGTCCTGCTCGCGCTGTTGCTCGCCGCGCCTGCTCCGCTCGCGTCCCAGGCCGATACGGCCAAAGTGCTGATCGCCGGCACGGTGATCGATCCGCTGCGCCAGCCGATCGAGGGCGTCGAGGTGCGGGTTATTGGAACCGAGCTCACGGTCATGACCGCGCCGGCCGGCACGTTCCGCCTCTACGCTCCTCGAGCGAAGCAACTGCTGGTCCAGTTTCGCCGCCCCGGCTACAACGCCCAGCTGCTCAAGCTGGACGGCGAATGGAGCGGCACCGTACTGCTGCAGCCCGGCGCGTTCAAGCTGCCGGAGATCGAGGTGACGGCGCGCTACGCCAAGCCGGCCAAGTACGCCGGAACGGCCAAGTACGACGACTACTTCCGCCGCCGGCGCATCGGCTTTGGTGAATTCGTGGATCGGGAGGAAATCGAGCGCAGGGGGGCGCTCGAAACCACGCGGCTGCTCGAGGGCAGATCGGGCATCAAGGTGCTCTACCCGCATGACGAGGTGGCCAGTGGCCGCTGGATCGGAGCAATCGTCGCGTTCGCTCGCTGCAATGAGTTCCCGCCCAAGATCAACGTCTATATCGATGGGCGAAAGCTGATCCCGCGAACGACACCTGACATGATCGGCTCGAAGTCGGTTTTTATGACGCTTCGCGAACCGCCCGACCCCGCAGAGAACGAACGGCGCAGGGAGATCCGGGCCATCGTCGGCGAGATGCTCGACCGCATCAACCCCTCCGACATCGAGCTGATGGAGATCTTCCGCGGCCCCTCCGAGCTCCCCGCCGAATTCAACGACGGCAACTGCGGCGCCATCTCCATCTGGACCCGCCAGGGGGGACGTTAGCGGCCTCTTGTGTCACCCGGCATCGCGTCCTACCGTTTGAGCCATGACCTCTCATACCCACTATCTCTGGTTCGAGACCAGGCAGCGCCAGGAAATCATCGACATCACCGCCGAGGTGGAGGAACAGCTCGGCAAGAGCGGAATCCGCGAAGGGTTCGCCCTGGTGTCCGCCATGCACATTTCGGCATCCGTCTTCGTCAACGATCACGAGAGCGGACTCTGGCACGACATTCTGCACTGGTTGGAGCATAGCATCGCCCCCTGGGACCCCGACCGCTACCGGCACAACGAAACCGGTGAGGACAACGCCGCCGCCCACCTGAGGAGTCTCACTGTGGGGCACGAGGTGATCGTTCCCGTCACCAAGGGCAAGCTCGACCTGGGCCCCTGGCAGCGAGTGTTCTATGGCGAGTGGGACGGGCAGCGGCGCAAGCGAGTCATCATCAAGATCCTCGGGGAGTGACCCCGGCTCGTGTCGGTTCGACACGTCCGCTTCCGGACACCCGGGCGGGGCGCGTTGGGGGGTAAGGGGTTGGCCCGGGCCGCTCGCGGCACGTCCCGTGCGGAGTGGGTCCCGCACCATGCTCCGCCTTACCCTGCTCTCCCTCGCGCTGGCGCTTGCCGCCTGCGACTCGCCGACCGGCCCCAGCGATCGGGAACAGCTGTTCCAGGCCCGGGCGCGCTGGTACACCCAGGGGAGTGACAGCTACAGCTTCGAGATCAATCGAGGCTGCTTTTGCGTCCTCGCGGGCCGCCGGGTTGCGGTGACCGTGCAGGGCGGCGCCGTGGTGAGCGCCGAATACCTGGACTCGAACCAGCCGGTCGAGGCCACTTTGCTAGCCTACGTTCCAACCGTGCCAGACCTGTTCGACCTGATCGACGACGCGTTGAACCGCAACGCGGTCTCCTTCGTGGCCAGCTACGACCCGACCTACGGCTACCCCACCAGCATCGAGATCGACTACTCGGCGACCACGGCCGACGACGAGATCAGCTTTACCGCGCGCGACCTGACCCTGCACACGGCGCTGAGCGGGCGGCCATGAGACGCTGGGCCGGCGTGCTGCTGGCGGCCGGCGCCGCCTGCTCGGCCCCCAGCGACGAGAGTCAGGGCCCGCCGCCCCTCCTCACCCAGTTGCCGCGCACCCTCAGCGCGCCGGAAGCCCTCGTCATCGATGCCGGCAACCGGTTCGGCTTCGACTTCTTCCAGCAGGTTCGCCGCGGCGCTCCCGACAGCAACCTGTTCCTTTCGCCCTTCAGCGCGGCGATGGCCCTCGGCATGACCTTGAACGGGGCGGCGGGCACGACGCTGGATTCCATGCGTGCCGCTCTACGGCTGGGCAGCGCGCCCCTCGGCGAGCTCGATGCCAGCTATCGCAGCGTCATCGACCTGTTGCTTGGGCTTGATGAAAGCACCGAATTCCGCATCGCCAATTCCATCTGGGCCGACGCCGGGTTCCCCTTCCTGAGCGAGTTCCTCGCCGCCGCCCGGCAGAGTTTCGACGCGGAGGTGCGCTCCCTCGATCTGCAGGCACCCGCCAGCCTCGCCACCATCAACGCTTGGGTGCGCGACAAGACCAGCGGGAAGATCCCGGCGATCCTCGACCGGATCGACAGCGAGGAAGTCATGTTCCTCATCAACGCCATCTATTTCAAGGGGAAATGGCGGCTGCTCTTCGATCCCAAGCGGACCCGTTCGGCCCCCTTCCACGCGGCCGACGGCACTGTCCAGAACGTGCCCACCATGTCCCTGGAGCCCCAGACGCTCCGCTACGCGTTCGGCACCGACTACCAGGCGGTCGAGCTGCTCTACGGCAACGGGGCGTTCGCGCTGACCATCGTGCTGCCCATTGGGGGGAAGACCCTGGCCGAGCTGGCGGGGAGGCTCGACGCGGCGCGCTGGGAGGAGTGGACCGGCGCGCTGCACGAGGCGAAGCTCGGCCTCACCCTGCCCAAGTTCCGGCTGGAATACAAGCGCGAGCTCAAGGACGATCTCTCCGCCCTGGGTATGCGGATCGCCTTCGATCCCGACCGGGCCGACTTCAGCCGCATGGCCGATCCCGCCGCGGGCCACCTCTTCATCACCCGGGCCACCCAGAAGACCTTTGTCGATGTCAATGAGGAGGGCACCGAGGCCGCCGCGGTCACCTCGATCGGGATGGGCGTGACCTCGCTCCCGCTCACCATCGAGGTCAACCGGCCGTTTCTGTTCGTGCTGCGGGAGCGGCTCTCGGGAACCATCTTCTTCATCGGGCAGATAACCCGGATTCCCTAGCGCTACGCCGAGGCCGCCGCGACGCTCGAGGACACCACGCGGTTGCGCCCCAGCGCCTTGGCGTGGAACAGGCGCGCGTCGGCGATGTGGATCAGGTCGTCGGGATTCTCCGCATCGGTCGGCCAGCAGGCCACTCCCCCGCTCACCGTCACCCGAACCCGCTCGTCCCGCTTGGGCAGTTTGATCAGGTCTTCCGCAATCGCGACGCGAACCGCCTCCAACCGGATGCGTGCCTGGTTGAGCGTCGTCTCCGGCATCACCAGCACCATTTCCTCGCCGCCGTAACGCGCCACCAGGTCGCTGCGACGCACCGCCCGTCGCACCACACCGGCCACCCCTTTCAGCGCTTCATCTCCCGCCGCATGGCCGTAGGCGTCGTTGAAATGCTTGAAGCGATCGATGTCCACCATCGCCACCGCGAAGGATTTGGAGTACCGCTTGGAGCGCCGGATCTCCGCGGCCAGGAATTCCTCGAAGTAGCCCCGGTTGTAGAGGCCGGTGAGCTGATCGCTGTGCGAAAGGCTGCGATGGCGGCGCAGCCGCAGCACTACCACGGTCGCGAGCACCGTGAACAGGCCCATGATGATGAGCCGCGAGATCTGCTCGCTCCAATAGAAGTGCCCGTAGACCCAGGGGGCGTACTGCGTCGAATCGAGATTGTGGAACAGTGCGACCCACAGCACGACCCCGGTGTATTCCAGCATCGCCACGACACCCGCGATGACCGAGAGTCGCATGTCGTACCGCAGGCAGGTGGCGCCAATGGCCAGGAAGTAGCACTCGAACGCCACCTTGCTGTTCACCGCCTGGTGGGGATCGCCCAGCAGACTGAACCCCAGCAACGCGGCGGTAACCAGCGTGACGTCGAGCAGGCTGGTGCCCAACGGAAGCCAGGGCTCCCGCCGCTCCCGCCGCACGATGAACCAGGCCGCCAGCGCCAGGAGGAAGCCGACCCCGATCACCACCAGGCCGACGAGGTGGGTCGGCCGTTCTTCCACCTGCGCGAAGATCAGGCTGGCGAAGGGAATCACCAGCAGCGCGAAGGTGAGGCCGAGGCGCACCCGGGCAATCAGGGCCTCGGCGCCGCTGCCGGCGTCGAGCAGGAAGGCCTCCGGCGGCGACCAGAATTCGGCGAAGATCTCGCGCAGATCGCTGAACGCGGTTCCCATTACATCAGCCGGTACTTGGGGCCGCTGCCGCCTTCGCGCGGCAGCCAGCGCGGCCCCAGCACGTCGGTGGCCTTGCAATCGACGCAGTTGGGGGGATTGACCCGCAGGCCTCCCTCCGCGGTGCGCTCATACACCCCGGCGGGACACACGTGCGAATAGAACTCCGCGAGTTCGGGATCGATCTCGTTTCCGACCAGCAGATGGGAGGGGATGGTATCCCGGGTCGCGTTGCCGGACTTGAAGACCGCATCGAGCTTGCTGAACGTCAGCCGTCCGTCGGGAACGAACGGCTCGGCCGGCGCCGGGTGACGCGCCTCGGCCGCGTCCTCGCGCACCGCGATTCGCCCGCCGGGGAACGCTCCGCGGGTCAAGCTGAGCAGTCCGTTTTCGAGCCCGGCCAGGACAAAACCGTGCTTGAACGCCAGCCGCATGTTCCGGGTTCGCTTGAGATCATCGACAATGTAGCTCCTCTGCACCAGGCCGTCGTACCCGGCCAGCGCGGCGCCCGAAGTATCGCCCTTCCCGAGCGCTTCGAAGGCGGTGCGGGCCGCGAAGATGCCCGACTGCATGGCGTAATGAATGCCCTTGAGCGAGGGCACATCCACGAACCCGGCACAATCACCGGCCAGAATGATGCCATCACCGCTCGCCCGGGCCGCCAGGCTCCAGTACCCCCCCTCCGGGATGGTCTTGGCGCCCCATTCCAGCAGCTCCCCGCCCTCCAGCACCCGGCGGAACAGGGGGTGCAGCTTGAGCCGCTGCAGCAGCTCGTGAACGTCGAACCCGGCTGGGCTGGCATCGAGCCCGGCGACGATGCCGAGCGCCACCTGCTCGGGCCCCATCGGGTAGAGAAAGGTCCCCCCGAAGGCGTCGAGCGGAAGCGGCCAGCCCAGCGTGTGGACCACCCGATCCAGGGGGCGGCGGACCCGCCAGACCTCCTTGACCCCCAGCGCGAAGATTTGCGGGTTAGGGCTCGTGACCCCTTCCCAGCTGCGCCACGCCTGCGACAGGGCGCCCCGGGTCCCCTCTGCCAGCACGGTGACCCGGGCGGTGAGATCGGTGGGCTCCTGGTACCCTTCGCCCGGCACGCCGTTCCGGTCGAGCCCCGGCGGGACGGTGCGGACGCCCCGCACCCGGCGGCCCTCGACCAGCAGCGCGGCGGCCGGGAACCCGGCGAACAGGTTCACCCCCAGCGCCTCGGCGCGCTCCCCCAGCCAGCGTACCATCTCGGAAAGCGAGGCCACCGAGTTGCCGTGATTCCGCATCGTGGGAGGCGTCGGGATCCGTACCCCGCCGCGCCGGGTCAGCAGGCGGACTTCCTCGCGTTCCACTTTCTGGCGGAAGGGGAACTCCGACTCGGGCATGCCGGGAAACAGCTCCCGCAACGCGCGGGGGTTGACCACCGCCCCCGAGAGCGAATGCTCGCCCAGGGCCCCGGCCTTCTCGAGCACGCCGATGTTCAGCTCGCGCCCACTCTCCCGGGCCAGCGTGGCCAGGTGGATAGCTCCCGCCAGACCGGCCGGACCGGCTCCCACGAAGAGCACGTCCAGCTCGATCGCGTCGGGCCCGGGGGGATCGGACCGGATCAGGCGATCGAGCGGAAGCGGCGGCTGATGGCGGAGGGGTACGAAAGACGCCACGCGGGCAGCTCCAGGCAGTCGCGGTCTGCGAGGGATCGGGACGGGGCGGAATATAGCGGCCCGCCGGCTCAGATCGTTTCGAGCGTCACGGAAAGGTTCGCCGCCGCCACCGAGTGGGTCAGCGCACCCAGCGAGACGAAATCGGCGCCGGCCTCGGCGAACAGCCGGATGTTGGCCGGGGTGATCCCTCCGGTGGCCTCGATCGCCACCTCGGGCCGCAAGGCGCGCGCGCGCTCGGCCCACTCCCGCACCACCTGCGGCCGCTGGTTGTCGAACAGCAGGCGGTCGGCACCGGCGGCGCAGGCTGCCTCGAGCTGTTCCAGCGACTCGACCTCCACCTGGCACCCCAGCGCCCCCAGCTTGCTGCCTTCGCGCAGCGCTTCCGCCAGCGTCCACCCGGACTCGCGCAGCACCCGCCAGTGGTTGTCCTTGATCATGACCGTGTGCGCCAGGTCGAGCCGGTGGACCTGGCCTCCGCCAGCCACCACGGCGGCGGCATCGAACAGGCGGAGCCCGGGAGCGGTCTTGCGGGTGTGCAGCACGCGGCAGCCGGTCCCCGCGACGGCGTCGACGCAGGCCCGCGTCAGGGACGCGATGCCCGACGCGCGCTGCAGCAGGTTGAGCAGCGCTCGCTCCGCCCGGAGGATCCCCCGCAGGCCGACGCCGATCCGCCCGACCGGGCGGCTGCTCACCAGCTCCCCCTCGGCGGCGAGCCAGTCGACCGTGCAGCCCGCGCCGCGGGCGACCGCCGTGGCATAGCGCAACCCGGCCAGAACCCCGCGACCATGGAAGTCGATCCGCGCCGCGGCCAGGCGGTCGACCACAAGACTTGCCTCGCTGGTGATATCGCGCGGCCCGTCCTCCGCGAGTACCAGCCGCGCGATCCGCTCAGCGTCCGCCGACAGATCCGGCAGCTGCTCGGGAACCATCCTCGTGTTCAAGGCTCGGCGCGGGCCTTCCGGACCTCCTCGCTGAGTCGTGGCACGATCTCGAAGAGATCGCCCACGATGGCATAGTCCGCCAGCTTCATGATCGGCGCATCTTTGTCCTTATTGATCGCGACGATCACTTTCGACGTCCGCATCCCGGCGAGGTGCTGAATGGCGCCGGAAATGCCGACCGCCACGTAAAGCGTCGGGCTCACCAGTCGTCCGGTCTGCCCGATCTGGTCGGTGGGATCACGCCACCCGTCATCGGTCACGGCGCGGGTCGCCCCCACCGCGGCGTTACCGAACGCGGCGGCGAGCTCCTCGATCAGCTTGAAGTTCTCGGCTGCCTTGAGCCCGCGTCCCCCGCTCACGATCACCGGAGCCTCGCCCAGGTCGAGCTTGGCCGCGCCGCGTTCCGCGAGGCCGGTGACCAGCACCCGCGCCGCGGCCGGGTCCAGCGCCGGCGCGGCCTGCTCGACGGCCGGGCTGCGAGCTGCTTCGGCGGCGGCGATGGCGCCGGGCCGCAGGGAGAGCAGTGCCGGGGTCCCGGTCAGCCGCAAGGTCGCCAGCGCCTTCCCGATGTAGGTCGGGTGCCGGGCGATCAGCGCTTCCGCTTCGAGCGCGAACTCGGTGACGTCGGCCGCGAGCCCCACCTTGAGGGCGGCCGCCACCCGCGGGGCGAGGTCGCGGCCCTGGGCGGACGCCGGGAAAAGCCCGGCCCGATACCCCTGCGAGCCGAGTCGCACCGCGGCCGTCGCGGCGAACACTTCCGGGTTGTAGCGCTCCAGCGCCGGGTGCGCGACGACCGTCACCCGATCGGCGCCGTACCGGCCGAGCTGCTCGCAGCAGCTTTCGATGCCGGGAGCGCCGATCAGCAGCGCGTGGACTTCACCGCCGCCGGATGCGTCGGCCGCGCGGCGCGCCGCGGTGACGGTCTCCAGCGCGACCTTGCGGAGCGCGCCGCCGCGCGTCTCGGCGAAGGCAAACAGGGTCGCCATCAAAGCACCTTCGCTTCCTGGCGCAGCAGCCGGACCAGCTCGGGCACCGCATCGGCACCTTCGCCGACGATGCGCCCTCCGGTGCGCTCCGGGGGAAGCTCCAGGCGCTCCACCGTGAGGTGGACCGGGCCCAGTAGGGCGGGCCGGACCTCGATCGGCTTCTTCTTGGCCGCCATGATCCCCTTGAGCGACGGCAGCCGCGGCCGCGCGATGCCCTCGTCGATGCTGAGCAGCGCGGGGAGCGGAAAGGAAACCGTCTCGGTCATGCCTTCGAGCTCGCGATGCGCGGTGCCCTTGCCGGCCGCAATCTCGAGCTGCGACACCGCGGTGACGCAGGGCAGCCCGAGCAGCTCCGCGGTCATCGGGCCGACGCAGGCGTTGCCGGAATCGGTCGCGTTGCGGCCGAAGAGGATCAGGTCATAGCCGGGGTCTTTGAGCTCCGCCGCGAGCGCATGCGCGATCGCCAGCCCGTCGAACGGGATCGACTCCGCCTGCAGGTGCACCCCTCGGTCCACACCCATGCTGAGCGCCTTGCGCAGCATCTCCTGGGTTCCCTCGGGACCCAGGCTTACGGCCACCACCTCGCCCGGGCCCTGTTGCTCGTTCAGCCGCAGGGCGACCTCGATGGCGTACCCATCGAAATCGCTGATATCGAACTTGAGTCCGCCCGTGTTGATGGATCGCTGGTCGGGGGCGATGGCGAAGCGGGATTCGGTGTCGGGAACCCGTTTGATGCAGACCGCGATTTTCACTGCGCAACCTCAATCAGCCGAACGGGTTATGGAGACGGCTCGAAGCAACGGAATCTAGCCGCGCGAGCCGGACCGGTCCACCGGCACCGCTCAGCCACCGCCCAGCCGCCCCTGCATGGCTGCGTGGTCGGGCCGCACCGAGCGGGATCCCGCCCACAGCACCAGCGTCAGCAGCAGGCAGACGATTGGAATGGTGTAGAGCGCGCCGTGGATTCCCTGCGCCCGCGCTGCGGCGGCGGCCAAACCCGCGCGCGCCGCGCCCGCAGCGAGCCCATCGCTCAGCACTCCGAACCCATACAGCCCGAGTGCGGTCGCGAAGTAGAACACCAGGAAGTAGACCGCCATGGCCGTCGCGCGGCGGGCCGGCTCCACCACTTCCTGAATGGTGGCGTAGACGGTGGAGTAGTAGGTGTACAGCAAAAGGGTACCGGGAAACATGAAGAGCATGAATACCCAGATCGCGCCGGGCGGCTGCCGCAACGCGAGCCACAGCGCGGGAGCCGCCAGCAACAGCGCGCCGGCAGCGAGCCGCAGTCGCTGCTCGACGCCGCGGCGCGCCACCCGGTCGCCCAGCCAGCCGCCGGCGAGCATGCCCACGCTCCCCCCGATCCCCACCAGCAGCGCGTTGAACCGGCTGGCGGCTGCGATGTCGAGTCCGTGATAGCGGATCAGGAACGAGGAGAGAAAAGCGGCCAGCGCATAGAGGATGAGGTTGATGAGCGCCCCGGACAGCATGATCCAGCGCAGCGTCGCTATCCGGACGATCGCCGCGATGGCGGAGCCGCGCAGCACGGGAGCCGCTATCGGCCGGCCCTCGGCCGCGCCCCGCGGGGGCTCGGGCAGCGCCAAGGCCAGCACTCCCAGCAGCACCCCCGGCAAGGCGGCCACGAAGAGTGCGGGACGCCAGCCCCCGGTGAGGTGCACGATCGTCCCGCTCACCAGGAAGGACGCGCCGGTGCCGAGTGGGAGACCTAGCATGAAGAGGGAGATCGCGCGGGAGCGCTGCTGCGAGGGAAACAGGTCCCCGAGCAGCGAATTCGCGGCGGGCGCGCAGCTCGCCTCGCCCACGCCGACACCGATCCGGAACACGAACAGCGAGGCGAAGCCCCCCGCGATCCCCGAGAGCGCCGTGAACAGGCTCCAGACGATCGCGCCGACGGCGAGAATCACCCGCCGCCGGCCGCGGTCCGCCCAGTGCCCCAGCGGAATGCCCACGACCGCGTAAAGGAGGATGAACGCGGTGGTGAGCGAGCCGAGCTGGCCGTCGCTCAGCTGCCACTCGACTTTGATTCGCTCGCCGATCGCCCCCACTACCTGGCGATCGTAGAAGTTCATGAAGTTGAGACCGAACAGGAGCGCGAGCGCGAAGGCCAGGCGGCCCCGGGTCAGCGAAGTGCGCTGCTCCACGGCGGCGTCAGAACGCGCTGAGACCGGTGATGTCCTGTCCCAGGATGAGCGAGTGCATGTCGTGGGTCCCCTCGTAGGTGTACACCGACTCGAGGTTCGCCAGGTGCCGCATCGAGTGATACTCGACCAGGATGCCGTTGGCGCCCAGGAGCCGGCGCGCTTCGCGGGCGCAATCGCAGGCCATGCTCACGTTGTTGCGCTTGGCGAGCGACACCTGTTGCGGCGTCATGCTGCCCGCATCCTTGAGGCGCCCCAGCTGCAGGGTGAGGCACTGTGCCTTGGTGATCTCGGTGAGCATGTCCGCCAGGCGCACCTGCTGGATCTGGGTGCCCCCGATGGGCTTGCCGAACATCACCCGGTTCTTGGCGTAACTCACCGCTTCGTCGTAGCAGGCCATCGCCGCGCCGATCGCCCCCCATGCGATCCCGTAGCGCGCCTGGGTCAGGCAGCTGAGCGGGCTTTTGATGCCACCGCTCTTGGGCAGGATCGCGTCCTTGGGCAGCCGGACGTCTTCGAGGTGGATCTCGCTGGTGTCGCTGGCGCGCAGGGACAGCTTGCCCTTCTGGTCCTTGGCCGCGTAGCCCTTCGAACCGGTCGGCACGATGAAGCCGCGGATGGACGCGACGTCGTCGATCGCACCGGTTTTTGCCCAGATCACCGCCACGGTGGCCTGACTCCCGTTGGTGATCCACATCTTGGTGCCGTTGAGGACCCAGCCATCCGCCGTTTCCCGCGCGGTGGTGATCATGCCGCCCGGATTGGAGCCGTAGTCCGGCTCGGTCAGCCCGAAGCAACCGATCTCCTTGCCGGCGGCGAGTCGCGGGAGCCAGTGCTGCTTCTGGGCCTCCGAGCCGAAGGCGAAGATCGGGTACATGACCAGCGCACCCTGGACCGATGCGAACGAGCGGATCCCGCTGTCCCCCCGTTCCAGCTCCTGCATGATCAGCCCGTACGCGACGTTGTTGAGCGCCGCGCAGCCGTACTGCTCCGGCAGGTTGGCGCCCAGCACGCCCAGCTCGGCGAGCCCGGGAATCAGCTGTTTGGGGAATTTGCCTTCGATGTAGCAGTCGCCGATCACCGGCATGAGCTGCTCGTCCACCCAGGCACGCACGGTATCGCGGACGGCGCGCTCTTCCTCGGACAGCAACCCTTCGATGCGATAGAAATCCACCCCGTCGAAGCCCATCACCACCTCGCGAAAGGAGCGGTCAGCGAGCGGGAAAGGTAAGGTCGTCATCCAGCCGGCGCACGGCCCGGCGATCGATGCCCATGCCGGCGCATTGCCCGCGGAATTCCGCGTCATGGGCGAGCCGGCGGCCCGTCTCGGCCTGCCACTGGTGTACCATCTCGTGCGCGAGGGTCTCCCGCACCTGGCGCCAGCCGTCCCGGCGGAGGTGGCGCCGCGAAATCCGGATTTCGGCCGGCGCGCCGGTCGAGTCGGCCGGGCGGAATTCCCCCAGCCGCCGGCGCATCCGCGCGGAGAGCCGCAGCGTCACCCGCCCCAGTGCCCCGCCGAAGTGCCGCGCGTTGAGCTCCGCGAACAGCTCCGCCAGGCGCGCCAGGATCCGCTGGTCTCCCGGGCGCGGCGGATCGACCGGACGGCGGCGCGCCCGCACCGGCGGCACGTGGGCATGCACCGGAAACGCGATCAGCAGACGCTGCGCCTTGCGCCGCTCCGGGCGCGGCATTCGCGGCTGGGCCCACAGCGCGATGGCGGCCACTACTTCGTCCGGCGCCATCGCGTAGCCCCGATGCACTCGCAGCGCACCGCGCCCGGTGAGCGAGACCAGAACCGTCCGGTTGGCGTGGGGGATGATGTCGATCGCCCTCGGAAGCCCAGCGGCGTAGAGGCGGGTCTCCAGCTCCAATTGAGTCGCCGCCGTCACGCCCTTCGCACCCGCGCGAAGCGCTGCAGATCGGAGGCGACGAAGCGATGCGTCGCGCGCTCCCAGCGATGGTGCTGGATGCTGATCGAGTCCTGCTCGATCGCCACCAGGTTGAATGCCGAGGGGCGGTCACCCCGGCAGCGGTCGGTGTGGGTTCCCGCGGTTCCCACCACGAACGCGTTGTCGAGCTGGCCGCAGCCTTCCTGGTGGTCGTGCCCGCACAGCACCAGGTCCGCCCCGCTCTGGAGCAGCGCGGCCTGCGCCTGCCGCCAGCGCGCCAGGCCCATCCGGCCCGAAATCGCTCCCCGCAGCAGGTTGTGGTGCATGACGATGACGCGCGCCGCGTCCGGCGGGGCGCCGGCGAAGCTCCGCGCCACCCGCGCGACCTCGGACGCGGGCAAGTGTCCCTTCACGGCGGTGTCGTTCAGGTTCCAGGTCATCGACCCGAATGCCACCCCGTGGCTGGTGAGCGCCGCGGCGAGCACGGCGCCGGGAAGCTCCAGCCGGGGGGACAGCTCCGGCCCGAAGTAGCGCCGGTATTTCCGGTAGCGCCGCGCCGAGCCGAGCAAGCCGAAGGGGCTGCGCCACCACTCGACGTCGTGGTTGCCGGGGATCACCAGGGTCGGGGAGGCGCGCCCTACCTGTTTGACGAAGGCGAGCGCTCGCTGGAATTCGCCATGGCGGGCGCGCTGGGTGAGGTCTCCCGAAATGACGACGGCGGAGGGACGCAGCCCGGGAATCAGCGCCTCGAGCGCCTCGATCTGGTCGAGCTGGGCGTCCCGGCCGAAATGCAGATCCGATACATGCGCGAGGGTGACCGCCGTCACCACACCACCCTGACCCGGTAGCTCAGCACCGCCTCGCCCTTGGCGGGGACTCTAACCCGGAAGCGCGTCCGCGTGCTGGAGAGCTTCTCGGCGGGCAGCGAGCTCGACAGCACCGACCACTCCCCGCCCCGTTCCTCCAGCACCTCGACCGTCGCGACGCTGTCCTTCGCGTTCTTGAGGGTCACCCGGTAATCGGCCGTGGCGATGGTGCGGGTGGAGTCCCGCCGGGTGGAGTAGCTCATCTGCACCCGCGTCGCGGTCAGGTCGAACGCCGAGCCCGCCGGCAGCCGCACGTCGCTCCCGGGGGCGATGTGCCCGGCCGAGGACTCACCGATCAGCTGCAGGCGACCGGCGTCGTCCGCCTCGTAGATCCGGTAGCCGCCCTGCGGCAGCGGGAGGTCGCCGAACGCCGTCTTGGCCTGGCGCTTGAGGGTGTACCACACCTCGACCGGCACGCCGCTCTCCTCGTTGCCGTATTGCGGCAACGGCCCGTAGAAGCTGAGCTGTCCGCGCACGACGTAGGCGCGCTCCCAGGGGGCGGTCGCCGGATCGAACAGGGCGACCCCGCTGGTCACGCCGGGATCGAGGGAGATCCGCCCCGGAATGGTGTAGAGATGCGCCTCGCCGATTTGCTGCTCCCCCGCCGCGCCCTGCGCCATGTCGGCCATGGCCTTGGCTTCGAACCGCTCCATCGGCCGCGGGCCGGAAATCGCCCGGCCCACCGAACCCGCCAGGAGTTGCACTTCGGCGTCGACCACCCGCAACGAGGTGGAGGGAATCGCGGCCTGTCCGCTCACCCGGGCCGTGCCCCGCCCCAGGATCACCGTGTAGGCCGCGTTCCAGGAAGCGCCCTGCGTGAAGTACCCCAGCCGCAGCGAGCTGCGCGCCGCCGCGCTGCGCACCGCCAGGGCGAGGGTGGGATCCGGGAGGACCAGTTCGGCGGGGTAGAGCGGCATCCCGGGACGCTGGAAGACGATGCGCCCGTCGCTGAGCTTGAAGCGCTCGGGATTGACGCCCACCACAGTGGCAGTGACAGTGTCAGTGGCAGGATTGCCTGTCCGGCCGGTCCAGAACCTGAGCGACTGGCCGACCGCGCGGCGCATGGTGTTCTGCTCGTCCACCGATTCGTCGTAGGCGGCGCCCAGCAGCACGACCCCCGAATCGAGGGCGAACACGCTGGCGGGATCGAGCCCGCCGAGCGAGAGCCGGTGGTTGCTGACTCCGGCCGCGAGAGCGACCGGCAGGGTGCGGCGCACCAGCACCCGGCCGTCGTTGTAGATGGTCAAACCGGTTTGGGCGGCGAGTGAAGCGGCCGAGAGGCACGCCGCTGCCACTGCCATTGACACTGACACTCGACGTCGACGCATGGAAGGATTCCTCATTTGCGCAGCACCTCCATCGCGATCTGGGTCACGATCCGGCGCACCAGGAACATGGTGCCGATCGCGATGGCCGCGACCCAGATGCGGCTGACCGGCCCCAGAGGGATCCGGAGCCATGCATATCCTATCACCAGCAGCGCTGCGATAAAGGAGATGACCCGGGCCAGCGGCCTTGCACGCCGCCGGAGCTCCGCCTGGCAGTCCGGGCACAGGTCACCCCATTTGAGGCCCGCCACCCGGCGCTCGCAGCGCGCGCAGGGTGCAGGCGGCCCGGGAGGCTCAAGCGAGACGGGCGACAACCGCATCGCCGAACTCCCGCGTGCCGGCGGTCCCTCCCAGGTCGCGGGTCCGGATCCCGGCGTCCCGGATGGTCGCGATGATCGCCCGGCGCACCCGCCCCGCCGCCGCCGCCTCGCCCAGGTGGTCCAGCAGCATCGCCGCCGCGAGCATCTGGGCGGAAGGGTTGGCGATCCCCTTCCCCGCGATATCCGGCGCGCTGCCGTGCACCGCCTCGAAGATCGCAATGTCCTGCCCCAGATTGCCGCCCGGCGTCAGCCCGAGCCCGCCCACCAGCCCGGAGATTTCGTCGCTGAGGATGTCGCCGAACAGGTTGGTGGTGACGATAACGTCGAACTGCTCCGGCTTGAGCACCAGCTGCATCGCGCAGTTGTCCACGATGTATTCGTTGGCGGCCACCCGGCCCTCGTATTCCTCCGCGATGGCGCGCCCCACTTCGAGGAATAACCCGCTCGCCATCCGCAGGATGTTGGCCTTGTGGACGATGCTGACCAGCTTGCGGCCGTGCCGGGCCGCGTACGCGAAGGCGTAGCGGATCACCCGCTCGCAGGCGTAGCGGGTCACGATCGCCTGCGACACCCCGACCGCGTGGGGATCGTCGCCCACCTTGATGAAGTGCTCCACGCCCGAGTAGAGCCCCTCGACGTTTTCCCGCACCAGCACGATGTCCACCCCGTCGTAGCGGCCGGGCTGGATCGTGATCGCGGGGCGCAGGTTGGCATAGAGCTCGAAGATCTTGCGCAGCTCCACGTTGACCGAGCGGAACCCGGCGTCGACCCCGATCGGCGTCGCCAGCGGCCCCTTGAGCGCGGTCTTGCGCCGCCGGATGCTCTCGAGCGTCGCCTCGGGCAGCGGATTGCCGCCCGCCTGGAACGCGGCCACGCCGGCCTGCTGCACGTCCCAGCGCAGCGCGGCGCCGGCGGCGGCCACCACCCGGACTGTCTGCTCGGTGATTTCGGGCCCGATCCCGTCGCCCGGGATCAGGGTCACGTCATGCGTCATGGGGCGGAGGGGTCCGGCGGGAACAGCGTCGCGAGCGCGGCGCGGTAGGCGGCGTCCGCCGTCTCGCCCCGCCCGACCGCGAGGGTGCGCCACACCACCCGACCCAGCCGGCCATCGGCCAGCACGGCGGCGAGCTGCACCACGAGGCTGTCGCCCCCGCCGGGGGAGAGATAGAGCGAGGCGGGAATCAGCGCGTAGCGCGCGCCGCCCGAGAGCGCGAGGAGCTGGCGCACGTAGTTGCGCATCGGATCGGGCAGGTCCTTCAGGCCCGGCGAGCGCATCACCGACTGCCCCATCTGGTCGGGACTGGGGAGCATTCCCGGCGCCCGCCGGGCGGTGTTTCGCAGCGCGGGTGGCAGAACCCAGGTCACCTCGGGGGCCCGCTCCATCAGGACGTCGGCCAGGAGCGAATCCGCCCAGAGGATCAGGGTCGCCCGCGCCTTGGGACCCGCGGTCCCCGGCACCCGGGGATCCCCGACCACCATGGTGAGCGGGAGCACCGCCACGCCCTGGCCCGCCAGGCCCGCCACCGCAAGCGGAATGGCCGGCACTTTGGGCTTGATCGGTTTCTGCTGCCCGAGCGTGGGAACGGTGAGGACGGTGAGGACGGTGAGGACGGTGGAGACGGTGCGCAGCATGGAGGGAAACCTAATCGGATGGCCTGCAGCACTGCACGAACTATTCCAGGGAGAGACCCCCGTCCACCACGATGGTCTGCCCGGTGATGTGGCGCGCCTCGTCGGAGCACAGGAAGGTGATCACCCGGGCCACGTCCTCCGGCTCCGCGATGCGGCCCAGCACCGAGCTCTTGCGCGCCTTGTCGATCACCTCGGGCGGCAGCAGCTGCAGGCGCTCGGTGCGAATGAACCCCGGCGCAACGGCGTTCACGTTCACGTTGCAGGGGCCCAGCTCCACCGCGACGGCGCGGGTCAGCCCCTCGAGGCCGGCCTTGCTGGCCGCATAACTGGCGACGCCGAAGCCGGGCCGCCCGGCCAGGTGCGAGCTGACACTCACGATCTTCCCGAAGCGCTGGCCCCGGAAGATCGGCGCGACCGCGCTGGTGCAGTTGAAGGCGCCGGTGAGATTGGTCTCGAGGACCTCGGCCCATTCGGCCGGGGTGAGCCGCCAGTGGGCGCCGTCGTTGGCGACCCCGGCGTTGTTCACCAGGTAGTGCACCGTCTCGAATTTCTGCCGCGCTTTCTCGATGAAGCGATCGACCTGCGCGCGGTCCCGCACGTCGCAGCAGTCCGCGTACACCCCCACGCCCATCGAGGACAGCGCGGTTTCGGTCAACAGCGCGGTCTCCCGCACGTCGCGCCCGGGCAGGTCCACGAAGCAGAAGGCGACGTTGCACCCCAGCTTGCCGAACTCGATCGCCACGGTGCGCCCGAGCCCGGTGGCGCCACCGGTGACCACCGCGACCTTGCCGCGGAATCCCGTCAGCGCTTCGGCCTGCGGCTTGGGCTGCTCCAGCACCGCGCCCGACGGGCGCGCGGCAGGGCTGCGCCACGAGGGCGGATCGTAACCGGCGGAGGCCATGGTGGGCCGAAGCTACGGAAGCCACCGGGTGGCCGCAAGCCAGCGGGGCATGGAGCAACCGCTTGCGGCACCGTACATTGCAGCCATGCAACGGATGATCTGGGTGCTGCTGAGCCTGCTTGGCGCCGGGGCCTGGGGGGTGATCGCCCTGCACCGCGGCGAGAGCATCAGCGCCGCCTGGCTGGTGCTCGCCGCCGTGGGCACCTACCTGGTGGCCTACCGCTTCTATTCGCGCTTCCTCGCGCGCACCGTCCTCGGCATCGACCCGCGCCGGGCCACGCCGGCGGAGCGACTCAACAACGGCCGCGATTTCGTGCCGACCACCCGCTGGGTGCTGTTCGGGCACCACTTCGCCGCGATCGCCGGCGCGGGGCCGCTGGTGGGCCCCGTGCTCGCGGCCCAGTTCGGCTACCTGCCCAGCACCATCTGGATCGTGTTCGGCGTGGTGCTGGGCGGCGCGGTCCAGGACTTCGTGATCCTCTTCGGCTCCATGCGCCGCAACGGCAAGTCGCTGGGCCAGATGGCCAAGGAGGAGATCGGGCCGGTCACCGGGCTCTTCGCGATGGTGGCGATCCTCGCCATCATGATCATCCTGCTCGCGGTCCTGGCGCTGGTGGTGACCAACGCCCTCAAGGACAGCCCCTGGGGCATCTTCTCCATCCTCTGCACCATCCCCATCGCGCTCGGCATGGGCGTGTGGATGCGGGTTATCCGTCCCGGCAAGACCGTCGAAGCGACCGTGGCCGGAATCCTGCTGCTGATTCTGGCCCTGGTCGGCGGGCGCTACGTGGCGCAGTCGCCCAGCCTGGCGCCGCTCTTCACCCACGGCGGCATTCCCATCGCGTGGGGGCTGATGATCTACGGGTTCATCGCCAGCGTGCTGCCGGTGTGGCTGTTGCTCGCGCCGCGCGATTACCTCTCCACCTTCATGAAGATCGGGACGGTGCTGCTGCTCGCGATCGGCATCCTGATCGTGCTGCCGCCGCTCCGGATGCCGGCCCTGACGCGCTTCGTGGACGGCAGCGGACCGGTGTTCGCGGGTAAGCTGTTTCCCTTCGCCTTCATCACCATCGCCTGCGGGGCCATCAGCGGCTTTCACGCGCTGGTCTCCAGCGGTACCACCCCGAAGATGATCCGGCGCGAGGACGACGCCCCCCTGATCGGCTACGGCGGCATGCTGATGGAATCGTTCGTGGCGATCATGGCGCTGTGCGCCGCCTGCGCGCTCGATCCCGGGGTGTACTTCTCGATCAACGCGCCGCTGAGCGCCCTGGGCCCCACCGTGCAAACCGCCGCGGAGCACATCCGCCAGTGGGGCTTCACCGTCACGCCCGAGCAGCTCACCGCGCTCTCCGCCTCGGTGGGCGAAGCCTCGCTACTGGGCCGGGTCGGCGGGGCGCCGTCCCTCGCGGTCGGCATGGCCCACATCTTCAGCGGCGCGTTCGGCCAGCAGCTCATGGGACTGTGGTATCACTTCGCCATCATGTTCGAGGCGCTCTTCATCCTGACCACGCTCGATGCGGGCACCAGGGTGGGTCGTTTCATGCTGCAGGAATTTCTCGGCCACCTCTGGGAGCCGCTGGGCCGGACCTCCTGGTATCCCAGCAACCTGCTCGCTTCGGGACTGGTGGTCGTCGCGTGGGGGTACTTCCTGGTGCAGGGCGTGCTCGATCCGCTGGGGGGAATCAACTCGCTCTGGCCGCTGTTCGGGATCAGCAATCAGCTGCTCGCCGCCGTCGCGCTCTGCGTCGGCACCACCATCATCATCAAGGCGGGCAAGCTCCGCTACGCGTGGGTGACGCTGCTGCCGCTGGCCTGGCTGCTGGCGGTGACGCTCACCGCGGGCTGGCAGAAGATCTTCGCCCCCGATCCGCGACTCGGCTTCCTGGCCCACGCGCGCGACACGGCGGCCAGAATCGCGGCGGGCACGCTCGATCCCGCCAAGGGCGGGCGCATGATGTTCAACGACCGGATCGACGCGGCCCTCGCCGGCATTTTCATGACGATCGTGGTGGCCCTGCTGCTCGCCTCGATCCGGGAGTGGATCGCGGTGGCCCGCGGCCGCAAGGCGGCGGTGCTCAAGGAGGCTCCCTACGTGGAGACGGCGTATGCATAAGGTGGGGTCGGCGGAGACCGTGGGGTCAGGGGGGTCAGTGGGGTCGGGGGGGTCGGGGGGGTCGGGGGGGCCGACCGCACCGACCTCACTGTCCGCACCGTCCGTCCTCACAAAGCTCCGCAGTGCCCTGAAGCAGGTTGTGGGCATGCCCGACTATGCCCGCTACCTCGCGCACCGGCAGGAAGCCCACCCCGGTTGCCCGCTGCTCAGCGAGCGGGAGTTCTACGATCAATACATCGCCATGCGCTACGGCGGCGGAGTCACCCGATGCTGCTGAGACCCTTCCTGCTGACGACGCTGCTGGCGCCGTCGGCGCTGCTCGCGCAGGGCGAGCGGATCCTCCTGCGGACGACCCCCGCGCCGAACCAGACGATCCGGGTGGTCATGACCCAGGATCTGCTGTTCGACATCGAAATGGAGGTCGCCGGCGGGACCGGTCCGACCCGCATGGTGGGCCGCATCAACTTCAGCGGAACGCAGCAGGTCGGCGCCCCGGACCGCGAGGGCCGAGTGACCGCTCAGCTCACGACGGACGAGATGAGCATCAACATGACCCTCAACGGCAACGCCGCCCCGTCGCCGCCCGACCAGATGAAGGGCAAGGTCTTCACCATCGTCTACGATTCCGCGGGCAAGGTGCTCGAGGTCAACGGGCCGCCGGAGCTCGGCGCGAGCGGAGCCAGCGCCAAGGACATGATCACGGCGTTGAGCCGCGCCCTGCCGAGCGGGCAGTTGGCCGTCGGCGATACCGTCACTCTGCCGGTGTCGATTCTCGTTCCGATCCCGATCCCCGGCAACGCGCCCGCACAGATCGGGACCCGGGTCACCTCCAAGCTGGTCGCGATCGGCCGCGAGGGCGGCGATCGCCTCGCGAGCCTGGAGCAGACCACGGTGGGGGA
>Ga0255310_10000022_pt1 | contig 26145 bp, 27 predicted proteins | sample EtOH1_T0_E1_meta_FD_201359 | JGI IMG/M metagenome (GOLD analysis project Ga0255310, IMG submission 201359) | Sandy soil microbial communities from University of British Columbia, Vancouver, Canada - EtOH1_T0_E1 | ecosystem: Engineered > Artificial ecosystem > Sand microcosm > Unclassified ...
GGCAGCAGAAACCGCCGTCACCCCTATCCCGGCGGTGGCGGCTTTATTTCATGCCAACCAAACGGGACTAGCTCGCTAGATTAGCCGTGATGTAATTGATCGCATGACCAACGGTGGTCAGCTTTTCTGCTTCTTCATCAGGAATTTCGCACTCGAATTCCTCTTCCAAGGCCATGACCAACTCGACGGTGTCGAGAGAATCCGCCCCAAGATCGTCAACAAACGATGCCGCTGGATTAACTTCGTCTTCTTTAACGCCAAGCTGCTCGATAATGATCCGCTTGACCCGTTCCTCAATGCTGCTCATATCTTAATTAACCTCCGAAAAGGATGTTCCGTGTACGCGGGCGCCATTGTAGAGAAAAGCCGCCCACCTTGCTACCAATCAAGAACTACGTCAGGAACCAAAGCCCCAACATGCCGAACCAAATAATCGTTTACTTACTCAAATGCCGAGACCACACATTTTGAATAAGCGTACGTGTCCATCGCCGCGTAAGATATCCGCTTCCGCGCCGCAAGGCTACTCCAAACGCACGCGAAACCGGCAAAAAAATATCTAAAATAGAAAAATTCAGCTATATCATATACATCCCGCCATTCACATGCAGGGTGTCTCCGGTGATATAAGCGGCATCTTCAGACGCTAAAAAGGCCACTGTCTTGGCAATTTCTTCTGGCCGGCCCAGTCGCCCCACTGGAACTTGCGCCAAAATAGCCGAACGCTGAGCTTCGTTTAACGCCTCGGTCATGTCCGTTGCAATAAACCCAGGCGCCACGCAATTCACCGTGATCCCGCGCGAACCCACCTCTCTGGCCAAAGACTTACTGAAGCCGATCACGGCGGCCTTGGCCGCTGCATAATTGCTCTGCCCTGCATTACCCATCACCCCAACCACGGAGCTAATGGTGATAATGCGGCCCCAGCGCGCCTTCATCATCGGTCGCAGACACTCCCGCGACAGCCGAAACACCGAGGTCAGATTGGTGTCCATAATGGCCTGCCAGTCATCATCCTTCATGCGCATCAACAATCCGTCACGGGTGATGCCGGCATTGTTCACCAGGATGGCCGGCTCGCCGGGGCCATTCTTCAAATCCCCCAGCAAAGCCTCAATTTGATCCGCCTGAGAGACATCCAATACCTTGCCTGCACCAGAGGCGCCTGCAGCTTTCAGCGCCTCGCTAATTTTGGCGGCGCCCGCTTCCGTTGTGGCCGTGCCAATCACGTGTGCGCCACGCGCAGCCAGCTCCATCGCAATCGCCCGGCCAATACCTCGGGTTGCTCCCGTCACCAGCGCCACTTTACCTTCAAACATTGTGATCTCCTTATCAATTAAACCAACGACAGGCCTTGATCCAGACTAGCGGTATCGAACACCGGCACGATGGATGTTTCCTTTTCGATGCGCTTACCCAACCCCGCCAGTACTTTGCCTGGACCGGCTTCGATAATCGCTTTGGCTCCCTGCCGAACCAACCCCTGATAGGTCTCCACCCAACGCACGGGGTTATGCAGCTGCTTAACCAAAGCGTCACGAATAGCGGCGGGATCCTGACGGATCTGGCCATCCACATTATGAAGCACCGATATTCGCGGGCGCTTAACTTCAATTTTTTCCAGCTCATCCGCTAACTTGCGCGCCGGTGCTTCCATCAAACGACAATGAGACGGCACACTCACCGACAACAACAGCGCTCGACGAGCGCCGCGCTCGGTCGCTAAGACAATGGCACGATCCACCGCCGCCTTGTGACCGGCAATGACGATTTGCCCCGGAGCATTAAAGTTTACCGCCTGCACAACATCACCCTGAGCCGCATCAACACAGACACCGGCTACCGCCTCATCATCCAAGTTGAGGATGGCCGCCATGGCGCCAACACCCACCGGCACGGCTTCTTGCATTAACTCACCGCGTCTGGCCACTAAAGCCACCGCTTCAGCAAAACCTATCGACTCAGCACAAACTAAAGCTGAATATTCACCCAGACTGTGACCGGCCATAGCTATCGGCTGTGCGCCACCGCGCTCCTGCCAGACTCGCCAAACTGCCACACCGGCCGCCAGCAACGCCGGCTGGGTACGCTGAGTCTGGTTCAGTTGATCCTCTGGCCCTTCCTGACACAGCGCCCATAAATCGTAGCCAAGCACCTGACTAGCCTGCGCGAAAGTCGCTTTAACCACGGGATAAGCTTGGGCTAAGTCAGCCAGCATACCAACAGACTGAGAGCCTTGCCCCGGGAATACCATGCCAATAGACATACTGAGAATCCTTCTCTTGTGTTGATTTCCTGACAACCTTACCGCCGACACTGCGCTGATCGTGCGCCACTCTTCACCCTGGTTACCGGGAAAAGCTTGGTAAAGCGGCACAGGTTAAGCCAAAATACTCGAATGGAAAACCACATCTGTTCAATTTTTTGCGACTCTAACCTATCCCTGCTATGAACAATATCTGGAAACCTCATATCACGGTAGCTGCGGTAATCGAAAATGACGGCCGATTTCTGCTGGTACGTGAGGCTGTGGGCGGCCGGGAAGTTTTCAATCAACCGGCCGGACATCTTGATCCGGATGAGACCCTCTATCAGGCCGCCATCAGAGAAACGCTTGAGGAAACAGGCTATCGATTTGTTCCGGAATCCCTGGTGGGCATCTACCAGTGGCGCAGTCCCGGCGAGCAGCGCAGCTTCATCCGCTTCGCTTTTACTGGCCGCGCCGAACCTGACCCTGCCGTGACAGGGCTGGACCCCGATATTCTCGGCATTGAATGGCGCAGTCGAGAAGAAATCATCGCGCTGGGAAATCGAGCACGCAGCCCGCTGATTCTTCGCTGTGTCGATGATTTTCTGGCGGGACACCGTTACCCCTTAGCGGCTCTCAGCGCCGTAGATTATTGATTAACAGCCGACTCATGACAAATCAATCAAAGCAACGAGTCATTATTGGCCTGTCCGGCGGCGTGGATTCTTCGGTCGCCGCCTGGCTTTTGCTGCAACAGGGTTATTCGGTGGAAGGCTTGTTCATGTCCAACTGGGACGAGGATGACAGCTACTGCACCGCCGCTCAAGATTTTCAGGACGCCCGCCAGGTTTGTGCCGAATTGGAGATTCCTTTGCATCGGGTAAATTTTGCCACCGCATATAAGGATCGCGTATTCAGCCACTTTCTCGCGGAATACGCAGCGGGTCGCACGCCTAATCCCGATGTGTTGTGCAACCGCGAAATCAAGTTTGACCTCTTCTTCCATCACGCCAGGCGGTTAGGCGCGGACTGGATCGCCACCGGGCACTACGCCCGCCTGGATCACAGCAAGCGCACGCCGCGTCTGCTAACAAGCCGGGATCGCCAGAAGGATCAAACCTATTTCTTGCATGCGGCCCCAACGGCTGCCCTGGCCCGCACCCTTTTCCCCTTAGGCGACCTTATTAAAGCTGAAGTACGTCAAATGGCTACCGACGCCGGCTTTGCCAATCATGCCAAAAAAGACAGCACGGGCATCTGCTTTATCGGTGAGCGTGACTTTACCGAATTTCTCTCCCGTTACCTGCCGACTAAACCCGGAAAAATATGCACACCGGAAGGTGACGAACTCGGCTTTCATCAAGGGATCATGTACTACACGCTAGGTCAGCGCCAAGGGTTAGGTATAGGCGGACAGGTTCAAGGCAACGGTCGGCCGTGGTATGTTGCCGACAAACAAGTCGACTCCAACACCCTGATCGTCGTCCAGGGCGATGATCATCCCCTGCTCTATCACGACGTGGTTATCACCGAACCCGTGACATGGTTAGCCGGGAAGGCCCCCAGCAACCCGCTGCACTGCCAGGCCAAATTGCGTTATCGTGGGCAAGCGACTAACTGTCAGATCGATATTCATCCGGAAGGCTACCTGAATGCCATTTTCGACCAGCCGCAATGGGCGGTCACCCCCGGCCAGTCGTTGGTGCTATACGATGGCGAGGAATGCCTGGGCGGCGCAGTAATCACAACTCGCGACTGGCGTCATTGACAGCCGGCAGCGCAAAATTTAACCCAGACGAGGCCAGATTAGGCATGAGTTACTCTTACAGTGATCAGGCGCTCAGCCTGGCCGGCCTGCTGCAGGCGACTACGCTGGTGGATCAGGTAGCCAATACCGGCAAAGCGGATCAGGCGGATATTGAACCCATCATCTCCAGCCTATTCAGTCTTGAGCCCGAAACCGCCGCGTCGGTCTATGGTGGCCCACAACGGCTGCGCCTGGGACTTCAAGTATTGCTTGAGCAGCTTGGTCGACAACGCCCAAAAAACATTATCGCCCGGGCCTCCGCCGCAACCTATTACGCGTTCGCCGCTATGCAGCTCGAAAAATTACTGGACGCTCAGCCCGATTTAACTCGCCGTCTACTGGAAAATCTTCGTCGACTTCAACACACGGCTAATCATCTGGGACCTACCCACGAGGAAATCGTCACTGAATTGGCGGAAATCTACCAGCGTACCGCCGGTGAAGCCGGGCCACGAATCACCGTGCGCGGCAATCCAGTTCATTTACGCGAAACCAAAAATGCGGCGCTGATCCGCATGTTATTACTAGGCGCGGTCCGCTCCGCTCGATTGTGGCGGCAATGTGGTGGCAGTCGATTTGGTTTGTTGCTGAATCGCCGGCGCTTAATCGAAGCCACCCGGCAGCTCCAAGGAACCTTGGGCGACACCACCCACTAATCGAGGCCGTCATCACAAACTTTCTGCCGCCCATCCAGTTTGCCGGTTGCAGCTGGGGAACGGTTACGGCACAATGCCACCGGCGGTCCGCCCTGCGGATCGTCAATCAGATTAAGTAGCTAAGAGAGGCTTATGTCGAAAGAAGACATGATAGAAATACAGGGTAAGGTCGTCGAAACTCTGCCCAACACGACGTTTCGCGTGGAGCTGGAAAACGGCCATCTTGTGACGGCCCACATTTCCGGAAAAATGCGTAAGAACTACATCCGCATTCTTACCGGTGACAAGGTTACTGTTCAGCTGACCCCTTACGACCTCACCAAGGGACGCATTGTCTATCGCAGTAAATGACGCAGGCAGAGATTTCTGCCCGGCTATCGCTTATCTGCGCCCTAGTTAACCCCGACGCATCAAACTACAGAAGCAGGCTCGGTCTCAAATTCCAGCACCAACCCGCCGCTGCGGACCTGCACAATCACATGACCACCGACTGAGAGACGCCCAAACAGAATTTCGTCCGCCAGCGGGCGCTTGATGTTTTCCTGGATCACTCTGGCCATAGGGCGAGCGCCCATTTGGGCATCGTAACCCTTCTCCGCCAACCAGGTACGCGCATCAGGCGTTACCGTCAAAGTAACTCCCTTGGCTTCCAGCTGCACTTCCAGCTCCATAACAAACTTATCCACCACATGATGGATAGTCACCGGATCCAGTGACTTGAACTGCACAATGGCATCAATGCGGTTACGGAATTCCGGGGTAAAGATTTTCTTGATAATTTCCATCACATCGCTGGCGTGGTCCTGACCCTTAAAGCCTATGGATGCGCGCTGCATTGCCTCCGCACCGGCATTAGTCGTCATTATCAAAATAATGCTGCGAAAATCGGCCTTACGCCCGTTATTGTCGGTCAACGTCCCGTGATCCATCACCTGCAATAGCAAATTAAACACATCGGGATGAGCCTTCTCGACCTCGTCAAGCAATACCACCGCATGGGGGTGCTTTAGCACGGCATCGGTCAGCAATCCGCCCTGATCAAAGCCTACGTAACCTGGGGGCGCACCAATAAGCCGAGAAACGGTATGGCGCTCCATGTATTCAGACATGTCAAAACGGATCAGCTCGACGCCCATCAAACTGGCCAGCTGACGCGACACCTCCGTCTTCCCCACACCCGTCGGCCCCGCAAAGAGAAAGCTGCCGATAGGTTTGTCAGGCTGCCCAAGGCCTGAGCGCGACATTTTGATGGCATTTGCCAACATCGCAATCGCCTGATCCTGACCGTAAATAATCAACTTCAGGTCACGCTCCAGCGTTCTCAGCATCTCCTTATCGGAGCTGGAAACCGTCTTTGGCGGTATCCGTGCCATCTTGGCGACAATGTGCTCGACATCTCGAACCGTCACCGTTTTTCGGCGTTTGGTGGCGGGCAGCATACGCATGGCGGCACCTGCCTCGTCGATAATATCAATGGCCTTGTCAGGCAAATGGCGATCAGTGATGTAACGAGCCGACAAACGCACTGCCGCGTCTAAAGCGCCCAGGGTATAACGTACCTGATGGTAATCCTCAAAACGCTTCTGCAGACCTTTCAGAATAGCCACGGTCTCATCCATCGTCGGCTCAGGAACATCAATTTTCTGGAAACGCCGCGCCAAGGCCCTGTCTTTCTCGAAAATACCTCGATATTCCTGATAGGTAGTCGAGCCTATACACTTGAGATCGCCCGACGACAGCATCGGTTTGAGCAGGTTGGAGGCATCCATCACTCCACCAGAAGCCGCTCCCGCGCCAATGATAGTGTGAATTTCGTCAATAAAAAGAATCGCGTTTTTTTCTTTGCGCAATTGCTGCAACACGCTTTTCATGCGCTTTTCGAAATCACCACGGTATTTAGTGCCCGCCACCAGAGCACCCAGATCCAGCGCATAAATCACGCTGTGGCGCAGCACGTCGGGAACTTTGCCCTGAGTGATCAGCCAGGCCAAACCTTCCGCGATGGCTGTCTTGCCAACCCCCGCCTCACCCACCAATAGCGGATTGTTTTTCCGCCGCCGACATAACGTTTGAATAACCCGTTCCACCTCAATTCCACGGCCTATCAAGGGGTCTATACGGCCCTTCCTCGCCCGGTTGTTCAAGTTGGTCGCGTAGGTGTCCAGAGGAGCTTTGCTGGCCTCATCACGGTCCGCCGTGTCTGCATCATCAGAAACGTCTTCGGAATCATCACTATCAGAAACCTTACGGATGCCGTGAGAAATGTAATTCAACACGTCAAGCCGGGTCACTCGCTGCTTGTTCAGCAAATACACCGCTTGCGCATCCTGCTCGCTAAAAATAGCCACCAGGACATTAAGTACAGTAACTTCTTTTTTGCCCGCCGATTGAACGTGAAAAAATGCCCGCTGCAGAACCCGTTGAAAACCTAGCGTGGGCTGGACATCCTGAGTTTCGCTGGAATCCATAATCGGCGTATGCGCCGCAATAAATTCACGCAGCTCTCTGGCCAGTACCTCCATGTTGGTATTGCAAACCCGCAATACCTCAATCACCGTGGCATTGGTGAGCAAAGCCAGCAGCAAATGCTCAACAGTAATGTACTCATGACGTCGCGCCCGCGCCTCACTGAAGGCTGAATTAATTGAAGTTTCTAGATCTTTGCTCAACATAGCCGCTCTCTCCGAACCCGACTGACCACGGATCCATTAGGAAATCTCTTCTAGAGAACATAACAAAGGATAGGCACTCTTACGAGAATATTCGTTCACCTGCGACACTTTTGTTTCCGCTATTTCCTTTGCATACGTCCCACAAACAGCCCGGCCCTCAGTGTGTACGCGCAACATAACCTGGGTTGCTGCGCCGCGATCCATACGAAAAAACACTTCCAGAACATGGACCACAAACTCCATCGGAGTATAGTCGTCATTAAGCATCACCACCTGAAACAAAGGAGGCTGCTTGGTCTTTGGGCGGGCTTCTTGCAGAGCCGTCCCCGAACCACCCGATTTTTCTTTTGGATCAGGCGTGTCCACTTGAAGCACTCACTGCGATAACCTGCCCCGGGCAGCCCAACTTCCGAACTGAGTTTTGATGATGAAACAAAGTATTTTGAACCACCGAAAGTGAACTCCTCTTGGAAGCTCGAAACTTGCCCTACAGCTTAGTTTGAAATTACGGCGAATTTTCCAAACTCGCAAGTCCCTCTGGCTACTAATGAGCAGCTTTTATCAGGAAATGGAGAAAGCACGGGCAATCAACCTGCCCTGAGAAGTTCTGTGAGCTGTTTGAAGCTTCTGTACTGGTTAGATCATGGGGACTAACGGAGACATTTCAACACGGGGAATCGAAATATTTCTTAAAATTTAACCAGCGCTGAACCCCAGGTAAAGCCACCGCCGAAAGCATCCAACAACAGCATATCACCCCGTTTAACGCGGCCGTCACGCACTGCCGTGTCGAGGGCCAAGGGTATCGATGCAGCAGACGTATTACCGTGAAACTCAACCGTCATGATCACCTGCTCCATGGGAAGGTCTAGGCGTTTGGCGATTGCCTGGATAATCCGAGTGTTTGCTTGATGGGGAATCAACCAGTCAATGTCTGATTTGCTCAGTCCATTAGCCTGTAGGGCCTCTTCCACGGCTGCACCCAAAGTCGTCACAGCAACCTTAAAAACTTCAGCACCCTTCATCTGCAGGTAATCATTGGCAATCGTCCGGAAATTCTTACCCGGACCGGAAGGGAAGTAGAGGAGATCTTTATAGCGTCCATCCGCGTGCAAATGCGTACTGATGATGCCTGGCTCGTCTGATGCCGTCAGAATAACGGCACCGGCACCATCCCCGAATAAAACGCAGGTATTGCGATCCGTCCAATCAATGAGCGAAGTAATTTTCTCTGCGCCAAGCACAAGTACGCACTTTGCATTGCCGGCACGGATAAACTGATCAGCCACACTCAGGGCATAGATAAATCCTGAGCAGGCAGCTTCGAGCGTAAAAGCAGGAATGCCAAATACGCCTAAACGCTCTTGAAGAAGCACCGCCGTGTTGGGAAAAATCTGATCGGGTGTTGTGGTGCCCATGACGATCAAATCCAACTCTTTGGCATCCATCCCCGCCATTTCCAGCGCTTTGAGGGCGGCTTTTTCGGAAAGATCACAGACCGTTTCGTCGTCGCCTGCCACATGACGTTGAGAGATGCCTGTGCGAGCACGTATCCACTCATCACTGGTATCGACCATTTTCTCCAGGTCACTATTGGTGACCACTCGAGCCGGTAATGCCGAACCTGTCGCAAGGATACGCGAATACATCCCTTTAGCTCTCCGTTACTTCTGTGTCTAGGTGATCGTTTGTTTTTATATCACTGTTAAAGCCGGCCATGGCGGCAACGATTTGATCCTCAATACGCTTAGGCAGTGCATGCTCCACTTCTAGAACAGCTACTTTGACGGCGTTGGCAAAACCCAAAATATCTGTGCCGCCATGACTCTTAACCACAATGCCCTGTAAACCTACCAGGGTGGCGCCGTTGTATTCACGGGGATCCATCTGCGCGCGTAAGCGGCTCAACACGGGGTAACTGATCAGTGCAGCTAACTTACCGTACCAGGATTTGCTAAACGCAGCTTTGATAAAGCTGCCCAAGAGCTTGGCAACACCTTCGCTGGTTTTTAGCGAAACATTACCAACAAAACCATCACAAACAACAACGTTAACGTGTCCGCTGAAGATTTGGTTGCCTTCGATATAGCCGACATAATTCAAATCGCTTTGACGCAACAACTGTGCCGCTTTCTTAACCTTTTCGATGCCTTTAACTTCTTCCGAGCCAATATTCAGCAAAGCTACGGTCGGTCGGTCGATGCCATGCGCCTGCTGGACAAGCGCGGAACCCATCACCGCAAACTGGTATAGATGCTCCTCGCTACAATCCGCATTGGCGCCTAAATCAAGCATATAAGTCCAGCCGCTGAGGGTAGGCATGCGCGTAATGATCGCCGGACGGTCAATGTGCGGGATCATTTTCAGAACCATCCACGAGAACACCATTAGTGCCCCCGTGTTGCCGGCACTAACAATCGCATCCGCTGCGTCATCACGCACCAAGTCAATCGCTACTCGTAAAGACGAGTCACGTTTGCTGCGCAAAGCCTTGGACGGTGATTCATCCATCCCTACGACTTGCGAGGTATGACGCACCCGAATTCGGTCGTTGGCTGGCATCTTAAGCCTAGCCAACTCGGTCCGAATTGCTGTTTCGTCGCCAACAAAAATCAAGACAAGATCAGGATTGATTCGCCAAACGTCCAACGCCCCAGCAACGGTAACCGCTGGACCAATGTCCCCACCCATCGCATCAATGGCAATTGTAACCTGGCGGCCCATTAATTTATCCGTTTTGATATGTTGCCTGAGCGTAGCAGATTATATAACCGTTGAGTTAATTATAAGCTGGAAGCCTATCCGAAACAGCAGAGGGTGATTTATTCTCCGGTTTTGATGAGAATCTTCCGTCCGCGATAGAAGCCGTCAGCCGTCATGTGGTGACGATGATGAACTTCGCCGCTGGTGCGGTCGACTGACAAGGTAGGCGCGGTGAGCGCATCATGAGAACGGCGCATGCCGCGTGTGGAACGGGTCCGACGACTTTTTTGAACTGCCATAAACTAACACCATTAGCTAAATTAGAGTTTTCGATCATACCATTTGGGCACGCAGGCATCACGCTGCAAATATGCCACCACTCAACACCTTACTTCACAAACCCAGACAAGGAAGAAAAGGGATTTTTCTTTTCTTCCTCAACCACTTCTTCAATCACTTCACTGTAACGGTGAGCCGGCGCTTCGCAAGCCCCCTCAGGGTGCAGGGCAACTACCGGCAACGCCAAAAGAATCTCGTCCTCAATGATTTCAGACAAGTCGTGCGGGTCTTCCGAGACCAGTAAGGGATCAAACCCATCCCGCACCCTCAACGCAGCGGCTTCACTCCCGACGCACTCTAGGGCCACGGCGCGACCCAAATTTACACGCACCGGCTCAAGACATCGCTGGCACTGCAGGGTTAGAACCACCGCCCACGTACCACAAACAACAGGCCGTCCATCGTTGTTACGGCAAAAACTGAGTTCGTACTGAACTGCTGCGTCAGAATCACTGGGTGATGCCCCAAACAACAACGAATGCAGGCGCGAAAAGTCGCCCACAGGCACACGCCCGGCCAGCGTGACCCCTTCCGCGACAGCACGCCAAATATCGACCTTAGAAATGCCTGTTGAAAACATAAGTCGCGTATCGTAATTAATTGGTATCGTGCTTGTCAAAAATCTTTGCAATTTATCTACAAAGCTAGCGAGTATTTACATGCCAAATATTGCACCCATTATTCTAGCTTCATCTTCGCCCTATCGGCAGCAACTGCTTTCGCGACTGGGCTTACCCTTCAGTTGGTTGTCGCCGGAACTTGATGAAACGCCCTTACCGGGCGAATCTCCGAGCAACCTTGTGCTAAGACTTTCCGCCGCCAAAGCAAGAAAAATTTCTCAGCAACACCCCAGCGCCGTCGTTATTGGCTCTGACCAGGCCCTGGAAAATCGGGGTGAAATTCTTGGCAAGCCAGGCAATTTCGACCGCGCCTGCGAGCAATTAACCCAGCTTTCCGGGCAAACCGTAACCTTTCTTACCGGCTTATCCGTGCAATGGCTGGCCCAAAATATCAGCTATACCGATTTGGTAACCACCACGGTAACCTACCGGCTCCTTGGCCTTGAACAGATTCATCGTTACCTTGAGCGTGAAGCACCCTACGACGCCGCTGGCAGCTTCAAAAGCGAGGCCTTGGGCATTGCCCTATGTCAGCGAATGCGCAGCGACGACCCGACCGCACTGGTAGGCCTGCCTTTAATTCGTTTAACTGACCGCTTACTGGAAATGGGCTTTGAGCTATTCATGCCCAAGGAGTAAAAATTGACGCCCTTAGCAAGGACGCCTAACATTAACACGTTCTTGATTTAGAGAAAAAATTAATCAGCAACGCGCCAGGAGTCCACAGTGCGGTCATCCACAGACTCAGCCACCTCTAAGCTTGACGGGGGAATGACTGATGACATCAAAGCAATGCTTGGTCATGCTGAAGAGGCGGCCGATCTACTGAAGGCCATGGCTAACAAAAATCGCCTGTTGATTTTATGCAATCTGTTAGCGGGTGAACTGTCCGTGGGCGAACTACAGAAACATCTGAATCTGGGGCAATCCGCGCTCTCGCAACATCTGGCCTTGTTACGCAAGGACAACCTCGTTAGTGCACGCCGGGAATCGCAATCCGTTTATTATTCATTAGCCGGCAATGAGGTAAGGCGGATGATACAACTTCTGCACGACATCTACTGCACTGAGCCGACAATATCCACACCCGGCCCACCAAAATCCTGCTGATTTGCGACTATTTACCGGCGCTTAGTCAAACTTCGGCGAGCTGTTATCCAGCCTTGGGGTGAACCGCACCAGCCGGCTGAAGCCATCCTGATGCAATACTGCTGACGCCAGAGAATAGGCAGAAATATCAATTAAATTACACAACCGCAGTCGGATACGATCCACCTCACCCGACGCCCAGACTTCAATCTGACCGGTGACTGAAGACTCAAGCAATAATCCCTGCTGCTGCAATTTTCGCTGAAGTTGCTCAGAAACAGGATTCGCCGTGTCGAATATATGCACGCCAGGCCCTGCTAAATGCTCAATATTTTCTCGAACCCAAGGGTAATGAGTGCACCCCAAAACTACGGTATCGACCGTTTGCGCCAATAATCGCGATAAGTAAGCTTCGGCTAATTGCCCGGCCGCCTTGAGATCTTGATCTGCGGATTCGATAGCTTCCACCAAACCGGGGCAGGCTTGAGTAAAAATCTTCGCTGAATCAGCATGCTTGGCGACCAGCGCCTGATACCTCAAGCTGGAAGCGGTAGCTCTCGTAGTCATCACACCCACCTGGCCATTACGACTGCGCGCCACCGCCGGCTTGATCGCCGGTTCCACACCAATGACTGGCACGGTAAATCGTAACCTTAGCTCATCAATAGCAATGGCGGTCGCTGTGTTGCACGCCACTACAATTGCTTTGGCGCCACGCGACAATAAAAATTCGCTGCACCGCAAAGCCCGATCCAGCACCTCAGCTTCTGACTTGCCCCCGTAAGGAAGATAGTGATTATCCGCAACGTAGACAAAAGATTCGCGTGGCAAATCCCTGACTAAAGCCTGCAGGATGGTTAGTCCCCCAATACCCGAATCAAAGACGCCGATAAAGCCCGCGTTTTTTGGCATCACACGAAATAACTCAGTTATAGCGGAACCAAAAAATGGCCGGCCGCCGAACAGTCGGCCATAATTTAACCAAGCAAACCCTCTTGTTACGCCGACAACTTAAGCACCGGGCTTAGGCGCATAGGCAGCGCACCAGCCCTTGGCGGCAACGCCTTTACCCGGAAAAATATTGCAGGGCCCCCAATCCGCCTTGGCATCCGCCGTGTACTGAATGCAGGTGCGGCAAATCTGCTTATCCGAGGTGCGAGCGGGGCTTTTCACCGTACTCGCGTCATGCACATAACTAAGTGCCTTGGCTTGGGCATCGTTGGGATCCAATTTGGGCGCGTCGGCCGCAATGGCTGATGAGCTGGTCCCGACCAAGGGCAAGATTGCCAGGCCCGCTGTTGTTTGAATCATGAAACGACGCCGACTGTTATTGCAACCAGACTGACTCATTGAGGATATTCCTTCTGATATGACTGACGGTTGATGGCTAAATATTGTATTTAAAGGCGCCAATATGATCACCGATTTCAACCGCCCGATGCAATGTTGTTTAATGATTAAAAACATCAAGGGTTGCTGATCCTGAATAGTGACGGCATACTGCCCGCAACATGAATAAAGCATGGTACAAACAATGAGACGAAAACATCATTTCCTGAGAGTGCTGGTTTTTCTCTCGCTAATTACTGGAACCTTGTCCGCCTGCGCTCAAATCGGCCCACACAACCCTCGATCAGAAATCAACTCACAGGAATCGGCGCTGCGCCAGGAAATACTCACCAGCGCAATGGCGATGATAGACACGCCTTACCGCTACGGTGGTACTACGCGCAGAGGCTTCGATTGCAGCGGTTTTGTGAGTTATGCCTATGGTCAAGCAGGCATTCGCCTCCCAAGAACGGCACAGGAACAGCAACGCAGCGCAACACGCATTGCTACAGCCGATTTAAAGCCCGGCGACATGGTGTTTTTTAAATCAGGCCGACGTATCTCGCATGTTGGTCTGTATGTAGGAGACGGCCGGATGGTCCACTCTCCCTCCAAAGGTGACCGAGTTCGTGTCGACCAGATTCACGCCGGTTACTGGGGCAAACGTTACGCTGGCGCGGGGCGTGTCCTAGTTGACTAGGCGTCGACCGGCCACTTGTGCGTCAAAAATAAAGCCGGAGCTGATCGCTGCCCTATTCAGCAACCATCAACTCCGAGCGGCAGCCAATTACTTCAATCGTGAGAATACCAGGGTGCCATTGGTGCCGCCAAAGCCAAAGCTGTTCGACATCACATGATTCAATTTGACGCCGTCTCGACGCTCACGAACCACAGGCAAGCCTTCCGCCAACGGATCTAAAGTCTCGATATTAGCTGACGCGGCGATAAAATCATGCTCCATCATCAACAGGCTATAAATGGCTTCATGAGCGCCTGCGGCTCCCAAAGAATGACCCGTTAACGACTTCGTTGATGAGAATGCGGGAACCTGATCGCCAAAAACGTCCCTTAACGCCTGCAGCTCCTTCACATCCCCCACCGGGGTGCTGGTACCATGAGTGTTGATGTAATCCAACTTGCCTGGCACTTTCTCCAACGCCATTTTCATGCACCGCACTGCACCTTCGCCCGACGGCTGCACCATATCGGAGCCATCAGAAGTAGCTCCGTAACCGGTCACTTCGGCGTAAATACGAGCGCCACGGGCACGGGCATGCTCCAGCTCTTCCAGTACCAACACGCCACCACCACCGGAAATAACGAACCCGTCGCGGTTAGCGTCATAGGTTCGAGAAGCCTGCTTTGGTCGATCATTGTAGCTGGACGACAACGCCCCCATGGCATCAAACATGACCGTAAGCGACCAATGCAGCTCTTCACCACCGCCAGCAAACACAATATCTTGCTTGCCCATCTGAATCAGCTCAGCTCCATGACCTATGCAATGGGCGCTTGTGGCACAGGCAGAGCTGATGGAGTAGTTCACACCCTTGATGCCAAAGGGTGTAGCTAAACAAGCCGCCGTGGTGCTGGCCATGGTACGCGGCACCATGTAGGGACCCACCTTACGCACCCCTTTTTCGCGGAGCAGATCAATGGCCAACACCTGGTTGGCTGGAGAGGCGCCGCCGCTACCGATGACCAAGCCTGCACGCGGATTGGACACCATCTCTTCCGTTAATCCTGCGTCGCCAATGGCTTCGCGCATCGCGATATAGGCATAAGCAGCCGCATTTCCCATAAAGCGCATGACTTTTCTGTCGATGACTTCGGCGGGGTCGATTCTGAGAGGACCATGCACATGGGAGCGAAACCCAAGTTCCTGGTACTCTGGGCTGAATTCGATGCCACTGCGCCCGCCGCGCAAAGACTCCAATACTTCCTGCTTATTAACGCCAATGCTGGACACAATGCCCATGCCGGTGACGACAACTCGTCTCATAATATCCCCTCTCCGTATGATCAATTGCGGCAACCTCATCGGGGGCTCGCAAATCCACGCTCGTTAAATCGTTACCTTACGCACCACCATCTTCAACAATTAAGATGATACTCCTTAAAGCTTTTGAGCTTAACTATTACCTATCCATTCCGCACTCACTCAGGGTTAATAAACAACCCAACCCGCAAATCGGTGGCTTGATAGATCACTTTGCCATCAACCTCCATGGTGCCGTCAGCAATACCCATAACCAGCTTTCGCAGAATGACTCGTTTCATGTCAATGCGATAGGTCACATTGCCGGCGGTTGGTAAAACTTGTCCACTAAACTTTACCTCACCAACACCCAGCGCCCGACCTTTGCCCGGCGCGCCCATCCAGCCCAGATAAAACCCTACCAGTTGCCACATGGCATCCAGGCCAAGACAGCCGGGCATGACAGGATCTTCCTGAAAGTGGCAAGCGAAAAACCAAAGGTCTGGACGAATATCCAGCTCAGCAACCATATGCCCCTTATTATAAGCGCCCGCTTCTTCATTAATTGCGGCAATGCGGTCAAACATCAGCATGGGCGGCAAGGGCAGACGAGCATTGCCCGGCCCATACATTTCGCCCCGCCCGCAGGACAGAAGCTCATCATAGTTATAGCTGTTCTTTTTGACCACACAGGTCTCCTTGGAATAATTTAGCCAGAGCAAGCGCATTAGGCGTCGAGGATAATTTAGATGCCCCGCCGCCCATCTTGATAGGGTCAGGGCGCCAGCCGTTCTAGTTCCCAGCCACCTTCTTGGCAGCGTCGATAACGCAGGCGATCATGCAGTCTGTCTGCACGTCCCTGCCAAAACTCCACACTGTTTGCCAGTAAGCGAAATCCGCCCCAATGCGGCGGACGGGTAACAGTCGCTTGTTCGAACTGCCGCGTCAACTCCTCAACCCGCTGATCCAGGCTTGCTCGATCAGGTATCACACAACTTTGAGGGGAAGCCCAAGCACCGATTTGACTGGCCCTGGGGCGAGAAGCAAAGTACTCATCCGACTCATGCTGCGCAACCTGTTTTACTACGCCTTCAACACGAACCTGACGAGCCAGCGCCGCCCAGTAAAACAAAATCGCAGCCTGCGGATGGTGCTTGAGATCATCACCTTTTCTACTGTCGTAGTTGGTAAAGAATACAAACCCGTCGTCCGCGTAAGACTTGAGCAGAACCACCCGGGCCGACGGCCGACCATCGGGAGATACGGTCGCCAACGTCATTGCCGCAGGCTCGATCACACTCGAATCTTGAACTGCTGCGTACCATTGCGCAAACAAAAACATGGGTTCTTCAGGAGCATCTTGCTCTGATAATGTAGAATTGAATGCGTCGGACATAGGCAATTAACCGAATAAAAAGTGGTAGATTATAGTTTGACTACTCTTTGAGAGTCCATGACTACAAAGCACCTACGGGACTGATCCGCTCCTTATTTAAAGCCAACGACTGACCGTAAATACTCAAGGCTCTGGCTTGTTTTTTGCCCCCCGTTCCTTCACCATTGCGCCGGCAAAATCTTATCTTTATCTTCGTAATTCTGTACCCATCCACAGCTTGAAATGAGGACGCAAATATGAGCGATACAGGCGCCAAAGCAGCGCTATTATTTGACCTTACCCCAACGGACGAACAGCGTTTAACTAGGGAAACCATGCAACGATTTGCCGAAACGGAGTTGCGCAAACGCTCTCGGCAAACGGATGAGTCTCGCAAAGTGCCCGTCGAGGTTCTGCAACAGGCGCACGAGTTAGGCATCACTCTGCTGGCTATCCCCGAAGAATTCGGTGGCGCCGGCTCTGCCCGCTCCCCGGTCACGAATGCGCTAATCGCCGAAGATCTTGGCAAAGGTGACCTGGGCCTGGCTTTAGCGGCTCTGGCGCCCTTAGGTGTAATTAATAGCTTGCTGGATTACGGTTCTCAAGCCCAAATGGCGAAATATTTACCGGCATTTGCTGAGGAAAAATTCAAGGCAGCCGCCGTTGCCATCAGCGAACCTCGTGTTACCTTTGATGTCTCCGATATCCAGACCACGGCCACCAAAAACGGCGATGAGTATATCTTAAACGGCGTCAAATCGATGGTTCCTCTTGCCACTCAGGCAGAGCTCTTCTTGGTCATCGCCAAAGTAGAAAGTAAGGGCGCGCAAGCCTTCATTGTTGATCGCAATGCAGCAGGTTTGCGCAGCGAAGACGAGCGTTATCTCGGCTTGGCTGGACTGGGCTTGGGCGCTGTGTATTTGGAGAATGTCAAAGTCGGCGCCAACGCCCTATTAGGCGAGAGTGAAAAGACGTTTGATTACCTGCGTTTTGTTACGTTAAGCCGTCTGGGCGTAAGTGCTGCCGCGCTGGGCACCTCTCAAGCGGTACTGGATCACACCAGCGTCTACGTCAACGAACGCGTTGCTTTTGGCGAACCCATCTCACACCGTCAATCCGTCGCCTTCATGGTGGCGAATATCGCCATAGAGCTGGAAGCGATGCGCCTGCTGGTCTGGCGCGCCACCTCCCGACTGGAAAATGGCTTGGATTACCACCGTAGCGCCCACCTGGCAAACATCAATTGCGCCGAACGAACGATGCAAATCGGTACCGATGGACTGCAGTTGCTGGGTGGTCATGGCTTTATCCGTGAGCACATGGAAGAACTCTGGTACCGGGCCCTGCGTGGCGTAGGCGTATTGGAAGGTGTCTTCCATGTCTAAGATATCCCATGCACAAAGCCTAGTCGGTTGAATTCACTAAAGGATCACCAACAATGATTTACTTGGAATTACCCCCAAAAATTGAAAATATGCGCAAGATGGCAAATGGCCTGGCCAAATCCATGTTCCGCCCTATCTCTCGTAAATATGACCGCGCTGAGCATGACGCTCCTAAAGAATTGGAAGCCTTCAAAAACATGATGGGCAGCGGCGGCATGGGCGGCCTTGGCGGAGACGCCAAGAAAGATAAAAAAGAAGAAATCCCCGGCATCAAAAATGGCAGCAACATGCTGGCCATTCCTGCCATGATCGAGATGTGCTGGGGCGACGCGGGCCTTGCCATGTCGATTCCTGGCCAAGGCTTGGGCAACGCGGCTATCCAGGCAGCCGCCACCCCCGCGCAGAAAGAAATATTTGGCAAGGTTTGGGCCGCCATGGCTATTACCGAGCCCAGCACCGGCTCCGATGCCGGCGCCATCAAAACTACTGCAAAGCGAGATGGCGATTTTTACGTCATTAATGGTGAAAAAATCTTCATCACTGGTGGCGGGCGTGCCACCCACATTGTGGTATGGGCTAACATTGATCTTAGCAAAGGCAAAGCAGGCATCAAGTCTTTCGTGGTGCCCAAGGATCTGCCTGGTGTCGAAGTCGCCCGTATGGAAAAGAAAATGGGTATTCGGGTCTCTGACACAGCAGCCATCAACTTCGTCAATGTCCGTGTTCCCAAGGAAAATCTCTTGGGTTCTGAAGAGATTAAGGACAAAAAAGAAGGTTTTGGCGGCGTCATGCAAACCTTCGACAATACTCGCCCCGCCGTAGCAGCGATGTCGCTGGGTGTGGCCCGCGCCTCTTTAGATCTCACCAAGGAACTGCTGGCTAAGGAAGGCGTGTTGATCGATTACTCGACTTCTCGCTGGAAGAATGACTCGTTACGCGCCGAAATCGAATGGATGGAATCGGAATGGGAAGCCGCCTATCTTCTGACTATGAAAGCAGCTTGGATGGCCGATAACGGCGTGCCGAACTCTAAAGAGGCCTCCATGTCCAAGGCTAAGGCCGGCCGGGTAGGTAATTATATTGTTTTGCGTTGTGTCGAACTTGCACGCAATGTCGGCTATAGTGAGAAACAACTTCTGGAGAAATGGGCCCGTGATCAAAAAATCATGGATATCTTCGAGGGGACGCAACAGATCCAACAACTTATCGTAGCCAGACAAATTCTCGGGAAGAGCTCCTCAGAATTAAAGTAGGGCGAAAAACCCATCAAATAGGGGGGGTGCTAATAGTGCTCCCCTTTTGATTCAGCCGTTTTCTAGAAAAAAGCTCGCTTCAGAGCCGTTAGCAAAAAATAAGTAATAATAATGTGTGCCATGAGGCAACGAGGGGCATGAATAGTTCACCACATATACCAAGCACGCTGGAAACTGAACCTCCCGAGTCAAGGTTATTAAGCACAGAACCTCAGTTCGGCTACAGCAAAGATTCTGCTCAAAGCTTTAATCGTAAGCGCCGCCTTGCTGTTATTGCATCGGTTATCGGCAGCTTCTTCTGGCTTATCGTCGCGGTTGTATGGTTCTGGATGGAGAAGCTGCAACTTACAGCGACAACCTCAACCCACATAATTGGTCTATTGGTTATAAGTTTTGGCATCTCAGCCGCCAGCTATGTCTATTTTAAAACCAGCCTCTGCCAGAAGTACCCGCTGTCATTCTCCCGGGTCAACTCTCTAATTGCGACGGCTAATTCCTTGTTGATGCTGCTCTACAGCATCATGGACAGTTTCGGTCCGACAAGCGCAGTCAGTATCGTTCTAGGCATGCCCACGTTATTGGCATTTTTTGGTCTGACTCACGGCGGCTCCGCCACGATATTTTTTGGTTCTTTCTTAATTCCGATCTACGTCGTTACTTACGCATTAATTACACCTGCGCCGCTTACTTTGAATGGCTATCAATTCGCCATTGGAACATTAATCTGTGTGTTTTTTACGTTCTTGATAGCCGGGGTTAATGAACTCAACAGGCGAAATCAATTCACCCTGATTAAACTTCTTAACATACAACGTCGCCAGGTCACCATCATCCAGGCGCAAAAAGACGAGCTTGACCGAAAAACTACGGAATTAACCACATACAATGAAGTGCTGCGACAGATCTCACTGGTGGATGGGCTCACTCAGGTAGCCAATCGCCGGTGTTTCGACGATATGTTACGTAAGGAATGGGTGCGGGCAGTGCGACATTGGCAAAATCGGCAGGCCACAGCCGAGCATCTGCATGGAGCAAGTCTTGCACTCATTCTGGTCGATATTGATTACTTTAAAAAATATAACGATCATTATGGCCATTTAGCCGGTGATGAATGCCTGGTCGTCGTTGCGGATGCTATTCGCCGCGCTACTCTGCGGTTAAATGATTTGGCAGCTCGTTATGGCGGAGAAGAATTTGCTGTTTTGTTACCGGAAACAGACATCGATGGTGCTGAGCAAGTTGCTAACCGTATTCTGGAATATCTCGACAACCTGGCCATTCCCCACCCTGCCTCGGAGATTGGTAATCAGCTCACCGTCAGCATCGGAGTCGCTCATGTCGCCAACTTTGAAGGCATCAGCGAAAAAGATTTAATCCGACTCGCTGACAAAGCTCTGTACGAAGCCAAAAGCCAAGGGCGCAACCGCGTGATCATGACGTCACGCAGTTAACAGTAAAGCAGCTCTAGATTCCACGCTTAAGCAATTCAGACTCCAGCTTACGTGCATCCTGCGCAAAGCGGCGGATGCCGTCCGCAAGCTTCTCTGTTGCCATAGCATCTTCGTTCATTGCCCAACGGAAGCCCTTTTCATCAGCGAGCAAACGCTCAATCTTTTGATTTTCAAGCATTGAGACAGTCAGTTTCTGACTGACCGGCGCATCATTACCGCGCAGCTCATTCAATAACGACGGCGCCACTGTTAATAAATCACAACCCGCCAACTCCAGAACTTGAGAGGCTTTACGGAAGCTGGCACCCATAATTTCTGTCGTATAACCAAATTTCTTGAAGTAAGCATAAACACGGGTGACAAAGAGCACGCCAGGATCTTGCGCGGCGGGATAATCAGCAACGCCGTCATGCTGCTTATACCAATCGTAAATTCGGCCTACGAAGGGTGAAATAAGCGTAGCTTTTGCTTCCGCACAAGCGACCGCCTGGGCCAATGAAAACATCAACGTCATATTGCAGTGGATGCCTTCTTGCTCCAGGATCCGCGCTGTTTCGATGCCTTCCCAGGTGGCCGCCAGCTTGATCAGAACACGTTCTTTGCCAACGCCAGCTTTTTCATACAAAGAGATCAGTCGATGAGCTTTGGCCAGACTCGTCTTCGCATCAAAGGACAACCGAGCATCTACTTCTGTAGATACCCGCCCCGGAATAATCTTAAGAATTTCAGTCCCAAAATTGACAGCCAGCTTATCCATTGTCGCATCAAGCCGTTGTGCTTGATCGGCAGATTGGCTGGCGCCATAACGCACGGCATCGTCTACAAGATGAGTGTATTCCGGTGAGGTAGCCGCCGCCAGCAGCAGGGTTGGATTGGTCGTTGCATCGGTCGGTCGATATTCGCGAATTGCCGAAATTTCACCCGTATCAGCCACCACTGTGCTGAATTTCCGTAATTGTTCCAGCTGATTCATGGCCACAAACCCACCCAAAAAAGACAAGTTATCAACAGCCTTCAGACGATATTCAAAAAGGCATCCCTACACCGACTCGGAGTGCTGGCGATTTATACCATCCTTCTTCACTATTGGCTAGGATGCGCTATCGAATCAACAAAATAAGCCGGAAAAACATTTATGCCCCGGTTAACTGCATCCTTCAGCAACCAGCGTGCGCATTTTTTCTCGTTCGGCATCAAGATCTTTATCAACAAGCCACTGTTGTTTATCCTGCAGGAACACTCTTGGGGCATTCGCAAATTTTTGTATGCGCGTGCGCAGGCGATCACAAACTTCTGGTGACAACTTGGCCTTTTCAGAAGCACCCGCCGTTGCCTGCTGGCTTGCATCGAGCTTTGCATCATCGGTTTGCATATCTTTTGCCGTTGGCACATTCTCGCCACCCATAACGTTAGGCACTGTCCTGACGACTTCAGATTGAGATTCTGCCGGTTTTTTATCGCCATAGTGTACCTGCCCGGCATCGTCCACCCAGCGGTAGACCTCCGCCATCAGCGCAGTAGAACTGAGCAGTGAGATCATGATCAGCGCACGGGTCAGCTGAAAAACTATCTTCATTCGTCCTCCCCCATCGAACTTTCGGGCCGATCTATTGCCTTGGCACATACGTCACACACAGACCAAGATCAGGCTAATAAATTATCAGCACACGAAGCAATCCAAGGGTATTGCCCAGCTCTAAGGTAGGTTTTTCCCGAAGAAGCAGGCCTGTCAACGAACGAAAGCGAGGATTTTTTCAGCCGCCGCTTTATAGCCGCCTGCCTGCCTGAGAGTTTCGCCGTATTGTTTGGCGTTGCGACGATAGTCTGGATTATCGAGAATATCCCTGACCACCCGCCGTATCGAGGCTGGATTTATATCGCTGGTCGGTAAGGGCGTCGCAACGCCCAGCTTGGCCAGGCGCCGAGCGTTAAATGCCTGCTCAACCTGTTGCGGAACCACAATCACGGGCACGCCGTAATACAAGCCCTCATTGAGACTATTCATGCCCCCATGAGTGATAAATACATCAGCGCGTTTCAACACCTCCAACTGCGGGACAAAATTACGTACCGTAAAGTTACTCGGAATGGAGCCTAAATCCTCCAGCCGAGTATTTTTACCGACGGACATGATCACTTCTAAATCAGCCGTCTCACCCAAGCCCTGCATAACGGTTTTATAGAACCCCACGTCCATGTTATGGATAGTTCCCAGCGAAACATAAATCAGTTTTTTGCCTTCATAACGACTGAAATCCATATCGGAGCTATCCCGCCCTTCTGGGATCGACGCGCCCACATAGTGGAAATTTCCGGGAATTCTATCGGCAAATGGCTGATATTGGCGCGTGTTAAACACGATATTCAAATCGCCAACACAGGCAAAAAAGTCGAAGATATGGTAGAAAATTCCGCGCCACTGCACACCGATTTGCTCGAATAAATCTTTGGCTACCCGCCGCGCCCAAACAATTAGGCTGGCCCCAGGAATCAGCACAGAAAACAGTACATGACTGGCAAGACGCCAATCACTCAACATCAACCAGTGCGAACTCACCAAGGTGGTGATGATAGTGATACCGGGGATTTTTAGGGATTCGGCGAGATATTTACCCCAAACACAGCAGGAATCGTAAACGATATAGTCAGGAGCGTCCTTTTTTATCTGCTCCAGCATCGGCACCAGCGCATCCAGCATTAAGTCGATTTCTGTCTTCGCCATTGTCAGAATATCGGAGGCCGTTGCAGCGGTGTGGTGGTAGGTGAACCACTGATCGTAGGTGCGGTATTCCGCGCCTAATTTTTCGAATTTTGCGCGAGTATCCTCGCCGGCGTAGTAAATGACCTGCTCACCCTTAGCGATTAATTCACTGACCAATCCAACCGTTGGGTTGATGTGCCCGCTAGCACCCGGCAGATTAAAAAAAATGCATTTAGCCATCTTGAACTTCCTTGCTCTGGTATCAGCGCCAAATAAATTTAGATCTAATTCGAAGCGCCTAAAATATCGAGGTATATAAACTTCTCACTAAAATAAACTGAGTCTCTCCAGACTATACACAAAAAGAGCGGCATAAGCCGCTCTTAATTTAAACTAATTTCTATTAAAACAAAAAATTAACTCTCGGTAAAAAAACTATTTATTGCCTTTGCCGGTTTTGGCAAGCCCGATAGTTTTACGTTTTTCACTGCGAGCGGCGCTCGTTTTTGCCACTGCACGGGCAGGCGGCTTATCGACGCCAGCAACGGGCTTCGCTTTGCGTTCGCCTACAGGTTTACGCGGGATTTTTGGCTTATTTTCGGTCTCGGCCATAGGACGTTTGGAGGGCTCGGGCTCGGGCGTGAATCGAGTCGACGGGCTGGCCGACCCACCGGGGCGAGAGATATTGAGCTGCCGACCAACCACCCAAATCTTTTTCAGGGTGGCAAACGTATCGTTCGGTATGCCGGCGGGTAGATCGACAGTGCTGTATTCATCTTGAATTTCAATACGGCCAATGAATTTGCTGTCTAATCCCGTTTCATTAGCAATGGCGCCCACCAGGTTAGCCGGTTTGACGCCATGATTACGCCCAACCTCTACGCGAAATGTTTCCAAATCGCCGGTCCCAGCCTGTTCACTGCGATCACGGCGCTTGCTGCTAAACGCTGGCCGATCAGTGATGGAGAAGTCAGCGCGAGCTGGGCGACGTGGTCGGTCACGATTATTGTCGTCAAAGCCAGCTCTCTCTGAGATACGAGCTGGCTCGGGTCGACTTGGTTTTAGCAAGAAAGGTTCGCCACCGTTCAGCAATACGGCCATAGCCGCTGCAAGATCCAGGGCTGAAAGATTTTTTTCTTCGGCGTATTCGGCCAGAAGTTTGCGGAAAAACTCCATACCTTCTTTATCCATGACTTCGCCAACTCGCTGCTTAAAGCGTTGAATTCGCTTGGCATTGACCTCATCGACGCTGGGTAGCTCCATGGGCTCAATGTGTTGACGAGTCGCTCGCTCGATGGCTTGCAGTAAACGCGCTTCCCGCTGCGCCACAAACAGGATTGCTTCGCCGCTACGTCCCGCCCGACCGGTCCGGCCAATACGGTGGACATAGGCTTCGGTGTCATAGGGAATGTCGTAATTGATGACGTGACTGATCCGCTCTACGTCCAAACCACGCGCCGCCACATCAGTAGCCACCAAAATATTAAGCTGGCCGGACTTGAGTTTGGCAATGGTCTGCTCACGCAAATTTTGCGGGATGTCGCCATTCAGTGGCGACGCAGGGTAACCTCGGCTTTCCAGTGCTTGGGCTAAATCCAGGGTTTCGGTTTTGGTGCGGACAAAGATGATGACGCCGTCATAATCAGCCGTTTCGAGAATTCGCGTCAGCGCATCCAATTTGCTTGCCCCAGCGACACGCCAGTAACGCTGGCGAATTGTCTCTGCCGTGGTGGTGCGGAGCTTGATGGATATCTCTTCGGGATTCTTCAAGTGACGCTGAGCAATGCGTTTAACCTGGGCAGGCATCGTGGCCGAGAACAACGCAATCTGACGCTGCGACGGGGTTTGCTCAAGTATCCACTCAACATCATCAATGAATCCCATGCGCAGCATTTCATCGGCTTCATCCAATACCAGGCATTGCAAGCCGGTAAGATCCAAGGTGCCACGCCGCATGTGGTCCATCACTCGGCCGGGGGTACCCACAATGACCTGCACGCCACGTTTGAGCATGCGCAGCTGATCGCCATAGCCTTGCCCGCCGTAGACAGACAATACTTGCAGACCCGTCTGGTGAACGGCATAACGGGTAAATGCCTCCGCCACCTGTATAGCCAGCTCGCGGGTTGGCACCAGCACCAGCACCTGCACACGCGGCAGTTTGAGATCCATACGAGACAACAAAGGCAAAGCAAAAGCCGCTGTTTTTCCGGTTCCCGTCTGCGCTTGCCCAAGCACATCACGGCCAGCCAGCATATGAGGAATGGTGCGAGCCTGAATGGGCGTAGGGGTTTCGTAACCCAGCTCATTCACAGCTTTTAGAACAGGTTCGAGTAGGCCGAGCTCAGAAAACGCCGGCAAGTCAGACACAACAGAGGTCATGGAAACGTCACCAAATATGAAGATACAAGGGGAGAAGCAAACAACCACAAATCAAGACGCGGTCGATGTATGAGACCGCTGATCATACATTAAAAGGCCTATCATTAACAGCCCGGCTGATATTTCCGTTCAGTCTTCTGGTGCGGATCCCTGGCGA
>Ga0255310_10000023_pt1 | contig 24833 bp, 22 predicted proteins | sample EtOH1_T0_E1_meta_FD_201359 | JGI IMG/M metagenome (GOLD analysis project Ga0255310, IMG submission 201359) | Sandy soil microbial communities from University of British Columbia, Vancouver, Canada - EtOH1_T0_E1 | ecosystem: Engineered > Artificial ecosystem > Sand microcosm > Unclassified ...
GACCTACCTTCGATCGCAAGGGGCGCGCGGTGGCGCGCAGCCGCGGTGTTTTCGCCAAAACAACGTCGCTTGCCGTCCCGCCCAAACTCGCGATCCGGGGTCATTCATGGCAGCCAAGGCGAAAGAGGCGGACGTCGAAGAAGACGAAAAGCCGGAAGAAGAAAACGAGCAGTCGGCATCAAAATCGAGGTTCAAGTTCATTCCGACGTTCAAGCTGCCGCCGTTGAAATGGATGATCATCGGTGGCGCTGGGCTGTTGGTGCTTATCGGAGGCGGAGGGGGCGCCTACTATTTTTTCAAGGGCTCCAGCCACAAAGAGCCGCAGGCCGCGGCAAAACCGGCGACATTCGTCGATCTGCCGGACGTCCTGGTGAACCTTTCGAGCTCCGCCGGCGACCGAACACAATATCTCAAGGTCAAGATCGTTCTTGAACTTTCGGACTCGAGCCTTGTGCCGCAAATCCAGCCGTTGATGCCACGCGTCATGGACGCTTTCCAGACGTACCTGAGGGAATTGCGGCCGACCGATCTCGACGGCTCGGCAGGGCTCTATCGCCTCAAGGAAGAATTGACGCGCCGTGTCAATGCTGCAGTTGCGCCGAACCACATTACGGCCGTGCTGTTCAAGGAAATCGTCGTCCAGTGAGGTTGCGAAGCGAATAGACGCAGGCGGCTCAGGCAATGGCGACAAAAGACCACCAGATCGACCAAGACGCACTCGCGGCAGAGTGGGGGCTCGCGCTGGAATCGGATTCCGGCGCTGCTCCGACAGGCGCGGATGCGACGGCTGCCGCGTCTGCCGATGAAGCGGCCGCGCAATGGGCCGCCATGGCCGATGATCCCGGCGGGCTTCAATCCGCAAAGGGCGGTGCTGAACGTATTCTCAACCAGGAAGAAATCGACAGCCTGCTCGGCTTCAGCCTTGCCGATGTCTCGCTCAACGACAATTCCGGCATCCGCGCCATCATCGACTCGGCGATGGTCTCCTACGAGCGGTTGCCGATGCTGGAAATCGTGTTCGATCGCCTTGTGCGATTGATGACGACCAGCCTGCGCAATTTCACTTCGGACAATGTCGAAGTTTCACTTGATCGCATCACCTCGGTCCGCTTCGGCGACTATCTCAACTCGATTCCGTTGCCGGCGATACTCGCGGTCTTCAAGGCCGAAGAGTGGGACAACTTTGGTCTCGCGACTATCAATTCAAGCCTGATCTATTCGATCATCGATGTGCTGCTCGGCGGTCGCAGAGGGCAGAGCACAATCCGTGTTGAGGGCCGACCCTACACCACGATCGAGACCAATCTTGTGAAACGCATGATCGAAGTCGTGCTTGCCGACGCCGAACTCGCGTTCAAGCCCTTGTCTCCGGTGAAGTTCAACATCGACCGGCTTGAAACCAATCCGCGATTTGCTGCGATTTCCCGGCCCGCCAACGCTGCAATCCTCGTCCGCCTGCGCATCGACATGGAAGACCGAGGCGGCACGATCGAGTTGTTGTTGCCCTACGCGACCATCGAACCGATCCGCGCCGTCCTGCTGCAGATGTTCATGGGCGAAAAATTCGGGCGCGACGAGATCTGGGAAGGCCATCTGGCGACCGAAATCGGCCAGGCGCGGATCGGCGTCGATGCCGTACTCTATGAGGCGCGCCTGCCACTGCGCCGCATGATGGGTCTCAATGTCGGCGACACGCTCATGCTCGAAATAAAGCCCGAAGCGATGGTCACGGTTCGTTGCGGCGATATCACGTTGACCGAGGGCCGCATGGGACGTGTCGGAGATCGTGTCGCCGTTCGCGTTGCCAAGCCCTTGCGTAAGCCGCGCACGACCTTCGCCATGTTTGAAAAGGCTGATGAAACAACAACCACTACTCCATTGGAGGTACCGTGAGCTACCACTACGGTTTTTTGGTCGAGACCATGGTCTCGATTCTGCTGTTGCTCACGATCTTGTACTGCGTCCGGCTCAACAAGCAGCTTCGTCTCCTCAAGGCTGACGAGAATTCGCTGAGGGCAACGATCTCGGAGCTGGTTACTGCCACCGAGATTGCCGACCGGGCCATTGCCGGGCTGAAATCGATGATGCAGCAAGGTGAGCAGACCTTGAGCCAAAAGCTCGAGCGGGGCGAGGCTCTTGCCGCCGAGCTCGATCTTCATTTGAGCACAGGCAATCAATTGCTGGCGCGATTGGTGCGCATCGCGGGCGTTACGCGGCCGGTTGGTGAATCGCCGGCCGTGCAGGATGCCAAGGCCGTGGCGGCTGCTGCGCAGGCATTTGCTGATCGGGCCCGCACGCGATTGAGCGATCAGGCCGCATGACCCGTTTTGCGCGCGACGTTCGGCTTATTCCGATCGTGCTGTTTGCCACGATCAGCCTGCTCGCGCTCAAAGTGTCCGGCCTGGTCTTTGACGGCGGCTATACCTTGGCCGAGCGTTTGCAGGCACGATACCGGGGCGACCTGCAAATTACTTCACGTGAGAGCGTGCCCGATCAGCCAAAGATCGTTCTGACTGAAAAGTACGCCAAGCCCGGAACGGCTGGGCCGAGACAGCCCTGGGCCCAGGAAATGTTCGGTTTCAAAGGGGGCAACGCCACCGACGTCACGGGTTCGGTGGGAGCCTCCGAGGAAAAGCCGAGCGATCCGGCGCTGAAGATCAGCGACAAACCGCCGGATCCGACCAAGCTGGAAGTCGCCGGCGCGGCGATCCCACTTGAGCCTGGGCGCATTACCTCGCCCGGCGAGCGCGCGGTACTCGAGCGTCTACAGACCCGCCGGCAGGAACTCGACACGCGCAATCGCGAGTTGGAAATGCGTGAAAACCTGCTGAAGGTGGCCGAAAAGCGGCTCGAAGCGAAGGTGTCCGAGCTCAGGAATACCGAAAGCCGCGTCAATACCGCGATGGGGACGCGCGACAAGGTGGAGGCTGAGCGCTTCAAGAGCATCATCACAATGTATGAGAATATGAAGTCCAAGGATGCCGCCCGAATTTTCGATCGGCTCGACATGAAGATCTTGGTCGACGTCTCCACCCAGATGAATCCCCGCAAAATGTCGGAGATCCTGGGACAAATGTCGCCCGATACCGCGGAGCGGCTGACCGTCGAGCTTGCCAACAGGGCCAGCGCCCAGCCCAAACCACAAAGCCCCGACCAGCTGCCGAAGATTGAGGGCAAGCCGACCGCCAACTGATCGTGCCGGCGGGCTCCACGGTTAACGCCCCGTTAAACGCCCAACCTTAGGCTGTCGTGACCGGCGCTCTTGCCGGCTGGAACCGCTCATGACGTTTTGGCCATTCCGGCTTAAGCGGCTGTTCGCGCACAGTCCGGAGCGCACGCGGCCGGCTGGCCGGGGCAGGTGGGCGCCCCTCGTATTTTTGGCGGGACTGGTTTTTTTCGGGTGGCCCCTTGGCGCGCGCGCGGACGAACCGATCAAAGGCGAGGTCAAGGCAATCACCGATGGCGGCTTTGTGCGGCTGCTCTTTCACTTTGATCAGGCCGTCGAATCCAATGTCCGCGTTTCCGGCGCAATTATCGTCATCACCTTCAAGAAGCCAATCGCAGTGGCTGTCGAGAAGCTCAACTCGAGCGCTTCCGGATTTGTAAGTGTTGCGCGCCGCGACCCCGATGGCGGCGCAATCCGAATTGCGTTGGCGCACAAAGTCAAAGTCAACAGCATCGCGGCCGCCGAACGACTCTACGTCGATCTGCTGCCGGACAACTGGAATGGCCCGACGCCAGGTCTGCCGCAGGAGGTGATCGACGAGCTTGTGCGCCGCGCGCGCGAGGCCGAAAGCCAGCTGCACCAGCAGAAAATTGCCGACAAGCAAAAGAAGCCCCCGCTGGTCCGCGTCAAGGTGGCGGCCCAGCCCACGTTCATTCGCTATATTTTCACGATGCCCGGCACCGTCAATGTCGTGCCCGAGCGTGCCGACGGGAGGGTCACGCTCAATTTTGATCAACAGGTCAACTGGGATCTCGCCGACACCAAGGCGTCGCTGCCTCCGACATTGAAGTCAGTCGAGTCCGAGGCCGATTTCGACACGGTTGCTGTCGTCTTCACGCTCAACGGGACGCCGCAAGTCCGGACCTTCCGCGAGGACCGTAGCATCATTGTCGACATTGGACTCGATGGCGCGGCTAAACCTAAGCCAACAGAGGGCAGCGCAAAGCAGCCGGTCGTGGCGGAAGGCCCGTCCGCGATCGCGCCGCCGCAAACGGCGCCAGCCAAAGATGCAATTCCGCCGGCTGCACCGAATCCGCCGGCATCGCCGGCGCCGGTCGCGGCTCCGCCCGCTGAGGCAAAGCCCCCGCAGGGCCCGCAAACCGCTCAAGAACAGCCGAAGCCTGTCGAGACTCCGGCGCCACCCAGGGAGGCGCAAGCCCCGGCACCACCCGCCGAGGCCAATGCGACATCTGAAGCCGCCGCGCCGTCACCTCCTGCGGCCCCTGCAGCAGCTTTGTCTGCGCCCGCCCGGTCTGCCGAGGCTGCCGCGCCGGCACCCGCACCTGCGCCGCCCGTGGAAATGGCAAGGCCGTCTCAGCGCGCGCCAACTGCAGATGCCCAACGCCCGCCCCCTAATCCGAATGCCGTGGTTGTGGCCGGCGTTCAGCAGTCCGGCGAGACCACGCGCATCGAATTTCCGTTCGCGGTGGCGACGCCTGCAGCGGTTTTTCAGCGCGCGGATACGTTGTGGCTAGTGTTCGACACGCCAACGCAAATCGATCTGGCCGCGATTCAGGCCGACAACGACAATGGCGTGCGCGAGGTGCTGTTCGAACGGGCAAAAGACGGGGTCGCCACTATTCGCCTCAAACTGACCCGGCCAAGGATGAGCAGCATTGTCGCTGACGGGCCGACGTGGATCGTCACGATTGCCGACACGGTGACAGCGTCGACCAAGCCGCTGACCGTCGCGCGCAGCATCGTCGGCAAGAATCGTGCGAGTCTCGCCATTCCGTTTGACGATCCGCGAGCCATCCATGATGTCTCGGATCCGGACATCGGCGACCGACTGCTGATCGTAACCGCGCTTGCGCCAGCGCGTGGCTTCCTCAAGGCGCAGGATTTCGTCGAACTACGCGCCTTGCCGTCAACTCACGGCGTGGTGGTGCAACCCCTTGCCGATGACATCACCGCAGAGCTCGGAGCTGACAAAGTCAGCATCAGCAGGCCGGCTGGACTGTCCTTGTCGGCGACTGCGCTGGGCCAGCAGCCGCTCGCGACCAATTTCCGGGCCTACACGTTCGACACCCAATTGTGGGGCTATGACCGCGACGCTCCGTTCAACGCGCGGCAGGCCGAACTGATCCGGCTTGCCGCTGCGGCACCCGTGTCGAAGCGCCGGCACGCCCGGCTCAATCTTGCGCGCTTCTACTTGGCAAAGAACATGGCTCCTGAAGCCAAGGCTGTCCTCGCCGTAGCTCTCTCGGATCAGCATTCGGACGATGTCACCGGCAGTGTACTCACGGCTGTCGCCGACGTAATGCTCGACCGGCCCGAGGAAGCGCTCAAGGTTTTGGCCAAGCCGCAGGTGGGAAACCAGCAGGATGCGCCGGTCTGGCGCGCGATTGCTCTGGCTCGCCAAGGAAAGTGGGCTGACGCGCAGAAGATTTTCAAGACCATCAGCGCCGCCATCGGTGCGCTGCCGATCGAGTTGCAGCGTATGGCTATGAAGGAAGCGCTGCGCTCGGCTATTGAGGTGCGCGACTTTAATAGCGCCACCAGGGTGGTCAACGAGATAGAGACCGTTGGTGTTACCCCGGACCTTGAGCCGATGATCAATGTGTTGATCGGCCGGTTGTACGAGGGCCTGGGACGCAATGAGGACGCGCTCTTGAGCTATCGTGCGGCGGCGATATCGGGCAATCGCCGCGCGGCGGCGCAGGGGCGGCTACGGGAGATCGCGCTCACCTTTGCGACTGGCGGAATGGGTCGCAAGGACGTCATCAATGACCTCGAAACACTGACTACGGTGTGGCGCGGGGATGAAACGGAAACCGAAGGCCTCAAGTTGCTTGCGCATCTTTATACGCAAGAAAGCCGGTACCGCGATGCTTTCCATGTTATGCGCACGGCCCTGCTTGCGCATCCCAACTCGGACCTGACACGCAAGATCCAGGACGAGGCCGCTGCCACGTTTGAAAGCCTTTTCCTGGGCGGGAAGGGCGAGGCGTTGCCGCCGATCGAAGCTCTTGGCCTGTTCTACGATTTTCGTGAGCTCACTCCCATCGGTCGTCGTGGCGATGAAATGATCCGCAGGCTTGCGGACCGGCTGGTTTCGGTCGATCTACTCGACCAGGCAGCCGAGTTGCTCCAGCATCAGGTTGATCACCGGCTACAGGGGGCCGCGCGCGCCCAGGTCGCAACGCGGCTGGCGGTTGTCTATCTTATGAATCGCAAGCCCGATCGTGCGCTTGCCATATTGCAGAAGACCCGAGCCGCAGAACTTTCCAACGACCTGCGCGATCAGCGGCTGCTGATTGAAGCACGTGCCATGTCAAATCTCGGGCGGCACGATGTGGCGTTGGAACTGATCACAAATATCGGCAGCCGCGAAGCAATGCGGCTGCGGTCCGATATCTTGTGGGCCGCGCGCCGTTGGCGGGACGCGGGCGAGCAGATTGAGCTGCTTTACGGCAATCGCTGGCGCGAATTCGCGCCGCTCAATGACATCGAACGCTCGGATATCCTGCGTGCGGCGATTTGCTACGCTTTGAGTGAGGAATCAATCGGGGTCGCGCGCCTACGCGAAAAATACGAAGCTAAATTCGCTGATGGCGCCGATCGGCGCGCTTTCGAAGTTGTGACCGCGCCGATCGGGGCAAGCGGAACCGAATTCCAGGATATTGCCAAGAAGGTTGCGAGCGTCGATACGCTCGATGCATTCCTTCGCGACCTAAGTGCGCGCTATCCGGAGGCTCCTGCGGCACCGCCGGCCGGAGCAGCCGTTGAGGGGAGCAGTCCAGCGGCGGAGTCAGAGGCAAAGCCCGCCACGAACGGTGCGGCAGCTGGCCCTGCTACAAGAACGGGACCAGACAATCGCAACGCGGCATCCTCGCCATTGCCTCCGAACGCCCCGACTGGCGTGCCGCTCAAGCCCGACAAAGAGCCAACCGGCTCGATCTCGCGCCGGATAACGCGCGCGACCGCCCGCTGAACGAAATCCTCGCTCTGTCACGCATGCGGCGCCGGGTCGTGGCCTGAGACCGCGCGCTCGACATCAATCCAAGACAAGGCGTGGCAACCAGAGCGAGAGCTCTGGAATATAGGTGACCAGAAAGAGCACGATCACCATCGGGATGTAAAAGACGAGAATGCTCTTCGACACGGCTTCCATCGAGACTTTTCCGATCGCGCATCCGACCACCAGCGTGGGCCCAACCGGCGGCGTCAACAGGCCGATGCCGAGATTGAGAATCATGATCATGCCGAAGTGCACAGGGTCGATGCCGAAGGTCTTGATAACCGGCAGAAAGATCGGCGTGCAGATCAAAAGCATCGGCGCCAGATCCATGAAGGTGCCGAGCACCAGCAGTAGGATGTTAACCAGCAGCAGGAAGGTGTACTTGTCGTTGGCGACGTTGAGGAAGAACTGCGTCACCTTCGCTGGCACCTGCATGATGGCCATCATGTAGCCAAACGCCACAGAGAAGCCGATCATGATCATGACCATGCCGACAGTGCGCACCACGCGGCCCACGAGCAGCGGCAGCTCGCTCCACTTGTAGTCGCGATAGATGAGCATTGTGACGAGGAAGGAGTAGATGCAGGCGACGGCGGCGGATTCGGTGGGCGTGAACACACCGCTCAGAATGCCGCCGATGATGATAAAGACGGTGAGCAAGCCCCAGAACGCCTCCACCGCGATTTTGACTGCGCGTCGCAGCGGGATGACCTCGCCCTTAGGGAAGTTGTCCCTGTGGGCGATGTAGAAGCACAGAAACATCAGCGATAAGCCAAGAAGCAGGCCGGGGATGATACCGGCGATGAACAGGTGCGCGACCGAGATCGTGCCGCCGGCCGCAAGTGAGTAAATGACGGCGTTGTGGGAGGGCGGGATCAGCAGCGGCTGCAGCGAGCCGGCGATGGTCACGTTGACAGCGAACAATCGCGGGTAGCCATTCTTGATCATCTGCGGGATCATCACCGAGCCGATCGAGGCGGTATCGGCAACCGAGGAACCCGAGATGCAGCCGAAAAAGGTGGAGGCCAGGATGTTGACCAGCGCCAGTCCGCCACGCAGGAAGCCGACGAACACCTTGGCGAGGTTGACGAGGCGCTCCGCCATGCCTCCTTCCGCCATGATACCGCCAGCCAGGATGAAGAAAGGGATTGCGAGCAGCGCAAAATCGTCCATGCCGTCGGAGGTTTTCAGCATAACCGCTTCGAGCGGGAGATCGACCCACAGGGCCGTCAGAATGGCAGCAAGGCCGAGGGCATAGGCCACCGGCATGCCGAGCAGGCATAGAACGGCAAAGCCTCCCATCAGGATCAGCATGTCCATCGGTGCTACTCGGTCGTGATGGTGCTGAGGCTCTCGGCGTCGGGCTCGGCGAACAGGTTGGAGGTCCACAGGCGCTCGATGACGAAAAGCGCGGTGACGACGCCGCCGATCGGGACGGGGAGATAGGACAAGCCCACAGAGTACCAGGGGAAATCCGCGATCGACTGGTACCAGGTCGTCTCCACCAGCTTCACGCCCCACCAGAACATGAAGAAGTTGGTGCCCATCATACAGGCCTCGATCAGCCAGCCGACGGCGAGGCGAGGCTTGCCCCGCAGCATCATGGGGAAGACGGCAACGCCGATGTGCAGGTTCTCACGGTAGCAAAGTGCGGCGGCCATAAAGGAGAACCAGATCATGAGCAGCACAGCGGCCGGCTCGGGCCAGGAGGCCGCGGAGTTGAGCACATAGCGCGTGAACACCCCCCACGGGATGATCAGCGTGATGACCACGAGACAGATCCCCGCGATCACCATGCAGCAACGGTGCAGCGCGTCCATGCACCGCACGTACAGAGACTTCATGATCCAAGCTCCTGAAAGGAAAAGGCCGGCTCGCGCCTCAAGGGAACGGCCGGCCTCTCGACTAACCGCGCAGGCGGCTCACTTGACGTCCTGGATGCGCTTGATGAGATCGGCGTGCTGCGCACCGTATTTGTCCCACACCGGCTTGACCGCGGCTTGGAACGGCTTCTTGTCGGTAACGTCGTTCACAATTGCCCCGGCTTCGGTCATCTTTTTGAGAGATTCTTTTTCGCGGTCGTACCAGAGCTTACGCTCCTCCTGCTGCGCCTCCCTGGCGAACTTGAGGATCAATGCCTGGTCGTCCTTCGACAATCCGTCCCATATTTTCTTCGAGAAGACGAGGATCTCCGGGATCATCAGGTGGCCGGTCTTCGAGTAGTACTTCGCATAACGATAATGCTGCCCGCTCTCGTAGCTCGGATAGTTGTTCTCCGCGCCGTCTACGACGCCGGTCTGCATCGCATTGATGAGCTGATCGAAGCCCATTGCGACGCCGTTGCCGCCGAGGGAGTTCATCGTGTCGACGAACACCGGGTTGCCCATCATTCGGATCTTCAATCCCTTCAGGTCGTCGACAGTCTGGATCGGCTTCTTGCTGTTGTACACGTTACGGGTGCCGGCATTCATCCAGCACAATCCGATCAGATTTGCCTTCGACTCCGAGAGCTTCTTGAGCATCTCGTCACCTATGGGCCCATCGATGACCTTCTCCATATGTGCATCGTCGCGGAACATGAAGGGCAAGTTGAACACATTCAGCTCCGGCACGATCGGGCCCATTGGACCGACGCTGATGCGCGCGATAGCAAGCGCGCCGACTTGCGCCTGCTCGATCATCTCCTTCTCACCGCCAAGCTGCATCGAGGGATACATCTGGATGCTCAGACGTCCATTCGTTGCGGCCTCGAGCTTCTTGCCCATCCGGACGACCGCTTCCACCGTCGGATAGCCGAGCGGATGCACGTCGGTCGCCTTGAGCACGAGCTTCTGCTGCGCAAGGGCGGGGCCAGATGCAAAAGCCGCGGCGGCGAGGAGAACGCCGGCGGTCGCAAACGCGATGCGAGCCTTGGTCATGAGACATTCCTCCCTGGTGGTTTTGGGCGCGGCCGATTGATCGGCGCACCGGTGCGTGTTATTCATCAGGTCATATGATGACCTTACGTTTATGCGAGATGTCAAGCCGTTGTCCAAGCGTAGTCCAAAAAATCTTAGCCTGTTGCAGCCGCTCGATGCTCCGCGCCGGCTGACCGCCGAGGTGGTCGCCAGGCTGACCGCGGACATCACGAGTGGAAAGCTCGCGCCGGGCTCGCGATTGCCGACCGAACAGGAAATGATTGCCGCGACCGGGGTTAGCCGCACCGTTATCCGCGAAGCGGTTGCGGCATTGCGGGCGGATCGCCTGGTCGTAACCCGGCAAGGGGTGGGCGCGTTTGTTGCCAATCAGGTTCGCCGCCCATTCCGGGTCGATTTCGACGAGCAGTCGCCGTTCGGCGAAGTGCTCAATGTCATGGAGCTGCGCACCGGTGTGGAAGTAGAGGCGGCGGGTCTTGCCGCGGAACGCGCATCGCCGGCGCAGGTCAAGAAAATCGCAGACCGGTTTGACGCCATTCAAGCGGCCATCGACCGTGGCGAAAATGGCGTCGACGAGGATTTCGCCTTCCATTGTGCGATCGCCGAAGCAACCGGCAATCCGCAATTCAATCGTTTTCTGGAATACCTCGGCCGATTCATTATTCCGCGCCGGACCATCTGGAAAAACGCTCAACCCGTCGCGCGACGCCAGCAGCTCGATACCTTCCAGAAAGAACACGCCCAAATTCTTCAGGCCATCAGGCAGGGATCGGTGGCGCAGGCGCGCACGGCGATGCAGCGTCACCTGCTCAATAGCCGCGCACGCTATGAGAAGCTTGCCGCCGAAAATAGGGTCCAGTGACGGCCATGCAGAAAATCTTGATCACCGGCGCCGCCGGCGATGTCGGTACACGCCTGCGCAAGCTCCTGAAGGGCGTCTACCCGAGTATCCGCACGAGCGACATCCGCACGCCAGCCGATCTCGGCAAGAACGAAGACTTTGTTCCCGCCGACCTTGTCGATCTGGTCCAGGTCAAAAAAATCGTCGCCGGCGTGGAAGGCATTGTTCACCTCGGCGGCTTCTCCGTCGAAGGCCCGTGGGACACCATTCATAAATCCAATATCGTCGGTTGCTACAATTTGTTCGAGGCGGCGTACCGCGCCGGCGTCAAGCGCGTGGTATTTGCGTCATCAAATCACGCGGTCGGATTCTATCGTCGTGACCAGAAGATCGGTGTCAATGTGACGGTGCGGCCCGATAGCCGGTACGGCGTGAGCAAGGCATTCGGCGAGGCGCTCGGTGCCCTGTATGCTGACAAGCATGGACTGCGCGTGACATGCATCCGCATCGGCAATGTCAACGACAAGCCGCTCGACAAAAGAAGGCTGTCGATCTGGATCCGCCCCGAAGACCTCGTCCAGCTCGTCCGGATCGGGCTTGAGCATCCCGACATCCATTTCGAGATCTTCTACGGCGCGTCCGACAACGCGGCCGGGTGGTGGGACAACAGCAATGCCAGGCGGTTCGGTTACAGCCCACGGGGCCGTTCGGAGGACTTCCGGGAAGAAGCTATCGCAGCGCAGGCAAAGCTTGCCGCTGATCCAGTCGGCGAGCGCTATCAGGGCGGGCCTTTTTGTTCCGATGGATATGATGCCGACCGCAATTCTTGAAGCACTCAGGGCGCTTGGCCCCGCCGGTTCGGTCCCATATCCTCGACCCAGCTAAGGCAGGGGTATAGTCATGGCACGGCGCATCAATGTGATCGCAAGCGCTTTCGCGGCGCTTATCATCGGCATCGGACTGGGCAGCGTATCGCAAGCTCAAGATTGCCCGCGCGGCGATCTCGACAAAGCCTACTGCGACCGCGACGGCGATCTGGTGGCTGACACGCCGACTGACACCAAGCAACTGGTCAATCCTTCGACGCTGATTTTTGCCTATACGCCTGTCGAAGACCCCGCGGTCTATTCCAAGGTGTGGGATGGGTTCATCAAGCACATGGAAAAAGTCACCGGCAAGAAGGTCGCGTTCTTCCCGGTGCAGTCAAATGCGGCCGAGATTGAGGCAATGCGCTCGGGTCGCCTGCATGTTGCGGGCTTCAATACCGGCTCCAATCCGATTGCCGTAAATTGCGCAGGGTTTGTGCCGTTCGCCATTATGGCCGGCAACGACGGCACGTTCGGTTACGAGATGGAAATCATCGTGCCGGCCGATAGCCTGATCAAGACGCCGGCCGACATCAAGGGTAAAAAGCTTGCCTTCACCGCGCCGACATCAAATTCCGGATTCAAGGCGCCGTCGGCGCTGCTCAGCTCGGAATTTAAGCTCGAAGCGAAGAGGGATTATGAGCCCGTGTTTTCTGGCAAACACGATAACTCCGTCATCGGTGTTGCTAACAAGGACTATGATGCGGCTGCGATTGCCAACGAAGTGATGTTCCGCATGTTCGAACGCAATGTCGTCGACAAGGCCAAGATCCGGACGATCTACAAATCTGAAACGTTCCCTACGACTGGCTATGGCATAGCGTACAATCTCGACCCCGCGCTGCAGGCGAAAATCAAGGAAGCCTTTTTCACCTTCCCGTGGGAAGGTTCGGCACTGCAGGCTGAATTCAAGGGCCAGAACAAGTTTGTCCCGATCACTTACAAGAAAGACTGGAATGTCATTCGCAAGATCGACGCAGCGAGTGGGGTGAAATATACCTGTAAGTAGGATGCTGCAGCCCGCGGGGGACACAATGCTGCGCATCAATGGTCTGACCAAGCGCTATCGTACCGGCGATCTGGCTCTTAAGGGCATCGACCTTGCCGTGCCCGATGGTCAGGTCATGGCACTGATCGGCCCGTCGGGCGCAGGCAAGTCAACGGTGATCCGGTGCATCAACCGGCTGGTCGAGCCCACGTCCGGTTCAATCGCGCTCAACGATGTCGATATTGTTGCGCTCGGCAGCGCCGAATTGCGGCGCGCCCGCCGCCGCATGGGCATGATTTTCCAGGAATATGCGCTAGTGGAACGCCTCTCGGTGATGGAAAACGTGCTCACCGGCCGCCTTGGCTATGTCGGCTTCTGGCGAAGCTGGCTGCGGCGCTTTCCCCAAGCCGATATCGACGAAGCTTTCCGTCTGCTCGAACGTGTCGGCCTCGACCGCATGGCGGACAAACGCGCCGACGAACTGTCCGGGGGACAACGCCAGCGTGTCGGCATTTGCCGTGCACTGATTCAGAACCCCGAACTTCTTCTCGTTGATGAGCCGACTGCATCGCTCGATCCAAAGACGTCGCGGCAGATCATGCGGCTCATCAAGGAACTATGCAGCGAGCGTAAGCTTTCTGCGATCATCAACATTCACGATGTAATGCTGGCGCAGATGTTTGCAGAGCGCATTGTCGGTCTGCGGCTCGGCGAGATTGTATACGACGGGCCGCCCGATCAGCTCACACCGGCGGTGCTTACGTCGATCTATGGCGAGGAAGATTGGTCCGCAACCATCCGTAAGGTCGACGAGGAATCACCGGAGGAAGGCGACAATGTGGTGCCCTTCGAGGCCCCGCGCCCCGACCGCGACCGTCTGGCCGGGCTGACATAGATGAGCGTTGCTGCCGCTCCGCGCATCTGGAAAAAGCCGCCGCTGATCAAGTCAGCCTGGCTGCGATGGACGCTGATCGTGGGTGTCGTCGTCTATCTGGCGCTCGTAATGCAGACGACCCCCGTGAACTGGAACCGCGTGTGGGAAGGTCTGCCTCGCGGCGCCGCGTTTCTGTCGTCATTTTTCCCGCCTGATTTCGTGAGCCGCTGGGACGAGATTGCCGATGGCATCACCGAAAGCTTGTGGATGACGGTCGTTTCAACCGTGGTTGGCATCGCGCTCTCGATTCCGATCGGCATCGGGGCCGCAAAAAATATCGCCCCGGCCCCTGTCTATTATTTCTGCCGTGCCGTGCTCGCGGTATCGCGCAGCTTCCAGGAAATCATTCTTGCGATCTTTTTCGTCAAGCTGTTCGGCTTCGGACCGTTCGCAGGGTTCGTGACGCTCTCGTTCGCCACCATCGGCTTCTACGGCAAGCTGCTCGCCGAAGACATCGAAGACATGGACGCAACGCAGGCGGAGGCTGTGCGGTCATCGGGCGCGAGTTGGCTGCAATGGATCAATTATGGCGTGCAACCGCAGGTGATGCCGCGCATGATCGGGCTTGGCCTGTACCGTTTCGACATCAATTTTCGTGAATCCGCAGTGATCGGCATTGTCGGCGGTGGCGGCATCGGAGCAACGTTAAATACCGCATTCGATCGTTACGAATTCTCGTCGGCCGCTGCCATTATCATCATCATCATCGCCATCGTCATGCTGTGTGAGTACGGCTCCGGCTTTGTCCGGCGGTGGGTGCAGTGATGGCAACAGTTCCGGTACAGGCGCGAACCTGGCGGCGACGCGAGCGGCGCATGGACTTGCTGGTCTGGGCGTGCTGGCTGTTCGCTGCCGCGCTGCTTGTCGGATGTTTCCAGATGATATCCGAGAAAACCATCTGGGCCTTCGTTTGGGACGCGCCGCAGCAGGCAGGCGATCTCGCCGTGCGGATGGTGCCGCCGGATTGGTCCTCTATTCGGACGCTCGGTCGGCCGATCTGGGACACAATCAATATCGCAACCGTCGGCACGTTGATTGCGGTACTGCTCGCAATTCCGGTTGCGTATTGCGCCGCGCGTAACACGACACCGAGCGTTAGTGTCGTGCGTCCGATCGCACTGTTCATTATTGTTTCTTCGCGCTCAATCAATGCGCTGATCTGGGCGCTGATGCTGGTCACGATTATCGGGCCTGGAGTGTTCGCCGGGATCATTGCCATCGCGCTGCGCTCGATCGGCTTCTGCGCCAAGCTGCTTTATGAGGCAATCGAAGAGATCGACGAGAGCCAGGTGGATGCTGTGCGGTCGACCGGCGCGTCGGGCGCGCAGGCGACGTCCTACGGAATTGTACCGCAGGTGCTACCCGCCTTTGCCGGCATTTCGGTGTTCCGTTGGGATATCAACATCCGTGAATCGACGGTGCTTGGTCTTGTCGGCGCCGGTGGCATCGGGCTCGAACTCAACGCGGCGCTCACGCAACTTTACTGGACGCAGGTCTCGCTGATTCTGCTCATCATCATCGCGACAGTGATCGTCAGTGAGTGGGTATCGGCCAAGATCCGCCACGCGATCATTTGACCTGTGGCTACGACCCGTAACTCTGGATCAGTGAGCCGGCGACCAGGCTCCAGCCATCGACCAGCACGAAGAAAATAAGCTTGAACGGCAGGGAGACGACCACGGGCGGCAGCATCATCATGCCCATGGACATCAGTACCGATGCCACCACCAGGTCGATAATAAGGAAGGGCAGGAACAGCAAAAACCCGATTTCAAAGGCGCGTTTGAGCTCCGAGATCATGAAGGCCGGCACCAGCACGCGCAGCGACAGGTCTTCGGGCTTGGTCGGTTCGGCGTCCTTGGCCATATCGACGAACAGCTTCAGGTCTTTCTCGCGCACGTTCTTCTGCATGAAGGCGCGCAACGGCTGCGAGCCGCGCTCGAAGGCCTGCTCAGCCGTGATCTCGTTGGCCACCAGTGGCCGGATCCCCGTATCGTAGGTGCGCTGGAGTGCCGGCCCCATGACAAAGGCGGTCAGAAATAACGCCAGCGACACGATGACGGCATTGGGTGGAGCAGTCGCGGTGCCCAGTGCGGTGCGCAATAGCGACAGCACGACGACGATGCGGGTGAACGACGTCATCATGACGAGGATCGAGGGCGCCAGCGACAGCACGGTCAACAGCGCGACCAGCTGGACCACACGCTCGGTCAGGCCATTGCCCTGTCCGAAATTGACGCTGATGTCCTGCGCGGACGCGGTCGCCGTCAGCCCTGCGAGGATCCCTGCTACCCCGACCGCCACCGTCACCAGACGGACACGGCGGTCGGAAGCGACTGTCACGATTTCCCTGGAGGACGGCCCAACAAACTGGCCATCTCCTCTTCCAGATTCTCGTACAAATTCTTGCCGGGCGTCGCCGGTGGCTCGGTGCGAGTCTCAGGTTTGAAATCAAATTTCGGCTCGGGCTTTGAGTCGAATTTCGGCTCGGCGCGCGCGCGGAGATCGCGCTGAGGCGGGCGAGCGGTGACGTCAGCGCCCTTGCCTGGCACAGCCAACGGGTCGGTGACCGGCGGTCGGCCTTCCGGCACCGGTGCGCGCCGCAAAGCTGCTTCGAGTTGGTGAGCCATCTCGGCGAGATTGTGATCGGCCTGCGCTGCCGGCTCGTGCGAAGCGGCTGGTGCGCGGGTCGGGGCCTCGGGACGTGCCGCGGGTGCCGGAGCGTCGGGCGGGTTCAGGCGCGTCGAAAGTTCGGCTGCGAGGCCGGTGAGGCTGTCGGCCGGGCGGGGCCGGGCGCCAGGTTCGGGCGCGAGCCACGGCTCCTCGGTCGCGGAAGGTCGGTAGGGACGTGACGCGGGCGCCGGCTCGGGCTGCAACGGCCATCCATTTTCGATTGTCGGTGTCTGACGCGCCGCAGCCTCACCGGCAGGCGCGGCACGCGTCTGGTCGCGTGGCGCATCTCGGGCCGAAACCGCGCGCACAATATTGGGCTCGACAACGAGGTCACTTGGCCCACCGATCATCAGAAGGTGTTCGACATTGTCGCGGCGAATTAGAACCAGGCGCCGCCGTCCATCAACGGTCGCGGCGTCGATCACGGCAAGCCGAGGCTGCCGTCCGCGCGACGCATTTCCGAGCCGATTTGCTCCAAAGCGGCGCACCAGCCATGCGGTGAGACCGATAAGCGCCAGCACCACCAGAAAAGCGATGAAGAAGCGGGCAGCGAGCGGCATCTCAGCGCCGAACAAGCTCTCGAACATCAATGCGCTCCGTTCTTCCCGCCAACGCGTGTCGGGCGAGAATCGCCCGAATGGTTAATTCCGCTAGGCACTATTTGCCGCCCTGAATACTAACAGAGGATTAACAAATAAAGTGGCAATTTACGGGTCGGTTCCTGTTTGCGGCCATTCAGGCGGGCAGGCGGACCAACTGCACCAGCCGGTGCCGCCTGCCTTTACCGGCCATTAACCATACGCCCGGCAAAGTCTGCCTAGCGCGGCGGTAACGCGCTGGGGGCGCCTGCGATGGAGGCGGGGTCATATGGGCATTACCGATATTCCGATCCTATCGATGTTGCGCACCCGGCTCGACTGGTCGCAGGCGCGCCAGCGGATTCTTGCCGACAACGTCGCGAACGCCGATACGCCAAATTTTCGAGGCCGCGATCTCGCGCCGCTGAAGTTTGACGATTCGCCTCTCGTCGCGCCGAACGCAGTATCCGGAATAACGCTCACACGCACGGCCAGCAGCCACATGGAAGGCGTCGGTTTAAGCCGATCGCCATTCCCAAACAAAAATGCGCCCGGCTACGAAGTGCGCCCCGCCGGCAATGCCGTCAATCTCGAAGAAGAGATGATGAAGGTCGCCGCCAACCAGATGGATTTTCAGACAGCAACTGCGCTCTACACGCGCAGCCTCAATCTTATCAAGACTGCGCTCGGCAAGCGCTAGGCGCACGGCTGGGGAGGGCAACCTTGGATTTCCTCAAGACACTGACCATCGCCGCATCGGGCTTGCGGGCCCAGGCTGGCCGTATGCGGATCATTTCGGAAAATATTGCCAACGCCGACTCGACACCGCAGCGGCCGGGCGCCGATCCGTACCGCCGAAAAATTCCGACGTTCCGCCACGAACTCGATCGAACGCTCGACGCTCAAGTCGTAGAGCTCGGCAAAGTGAAAAATGACAGCTCGGCTTTTCGATTGAAATATGAGCCGGGGCATCCCGCCGCTGACAGCAACGGCAATGTCAAATACCCAAACGTCAATTCGCTCGTTGAAATGATGGATATGCGTGAGGCCCAGCGCTCGTACGAGGCGAACATCAACGTGATCAGCGCCACCCGGCGTATGATCCAGCGCACAATCGATATCCTCAAAACCTGAAAGGCACTATTACAATGGCTTCACCGCTCGCCGCCGCAAGCGCCTATGCCAGCGTTGCGCGTATCGCATCCGATTCATCTTCGTTGGCCGTCATCCGGCAACCGGTCGAGGCGAAAGGCGACACGAGCTTCGCATCCGTGCTCAAGGATGCAATCGGTTCGGTCGTCGAGATGGGACGCAAATCCGACGCCCAGACACGCGCCGCGGCGGGCGGAAAAGGCAATCTTGTTGACGTTGTCACGGCCGTGTCCGAGACCGAGGTCGCGATCGATGCGGTGGTTGCCGTGCGCGATCGCGTTATTCAAGCATACGAAGACATCATGAAGATGCCGATCTAGGTTGCAACGACATGACCGGTCCTGAAGTTCTCGACGTGTCGCGTGATGCCATCGTGACACTGATCGTCGTTGCAAGCCCCGTGATGCTGGTTGGGCTGGCCGTCGGCGTTGCCATTTCCCTCCTGCAGGCGCTCACGCAGATCCAGGAAATGACCATCGCCTTTGTGCCGAAGATCTTGGCCATCTTCCTGTCATTGCTGATTGCCTTGCCGTTCATGGCCGAGAAACTCCACGCCGAGATGCTGCGGATCGCTGCCCGCATCGTCAGCGGTTAGGCGGATGCGGATCGACATCTCATTTTTACCGGCGCTTGCCGCGGCATTTCTGCTCGCTTTTGCGCGCGTCGGCACGATGGTGATGCTGCTGCCGGGCGTCGGCGAGCAGACGATGCCGTCGCGGGTGCGGCTCGGAATCGCACTTGTGCTTACCGCGATCATATTGCCCGCGCATCAGAAGGCCTACACGGTCGATCTGAACGCGATCGGACCCGTCTTGGTGCTCCTGTTCCAGGAGATCGTCGTCGGCGCGGTGCTGGGGTTGACGGCAAGGCTCGCAATTTCCGCGCTGCAGGTCACGGGCTCCGTCGTTGCCCAGCAACTTGGCCTTGGGTTTGTCACCGCCGTTGATCCGACGCAGAACCAGCAGGGGCTTCTGGTCGGAAATTTTCTGACGTTGCTCGGCGTATCGCTCGTCTTTGCCACAGATATGCATCACCTCGTGATAGCGGCGATGAATGACAGCTACACCATTTTTCAACCAGGCGAATTGCCGCTCATGGGAGACGCCGCCCAACACATAACCCGCATCGTTGCGACAGCATTTCGCATTGGCATTCAGCTATCGGCGCCGTTTCTCGTGTTCGGCCTTCTGTTTAATCTCGGCCTCGGAATATTGTCGCGTCTGATTCCGCAAATGCAGGTGTTCTTCATTGGGTTGCCGCTGTCCATCATTCTCGGCCTGCTGCTTCTGTTGGTGGTGATCGGTACAATGATGGGTACGTTTGTCGATTATCTCAACGGCGTTCTCTCCGACCTCGCTCCACGTTTCTGACGAGGGGCTTGCATGGCGGAAGAAGCTGAATTCGACAAGACGGAAGAACCAACCCAGAAGCGGCTTGACGAGGCGCTCAAGCGCGGCGATGTCGTCAAAAGCCAGGAGGTAAATACCTGGTTTGTCATCGCCGGTGCCACACTTGTGCTGATGGCCTTTTCGGGGTCGATGAGCAAAGACCTCGTAACCACGATGCGAGGAATTGTTGCCAATTCCTACAATATCAGCGTGGACGGCCCGGCCTTGCCCCGGCTGTTTCAGAAAATCGGCGGCGAGATGATCGCGGCGGTGGCCATTCCGTTCCTCGTTCTGATTCTCGCGGCGATCGGCGGCAATGTCATCCAGCATCGCCTCGTGTGGTCCTATCAAATCCTTGCGCCAAAACTCTCCAAGATTTCTCCGCTCGCGGGCCTCAAGCGTATTTTTTCCAAACAGGCCCTGGCTAATTTGACGAAGGGGCTCGTCAAGATAGCCGTCGTCGGCACAGTCATGACGGTGCTGATGTGGCCCGAGCGGGGGCGGCTGGAAGCGCTCACGCGCAGCGATATCGCCGCGATCATACCAGTCTCTTTGACACTGGCGCTCAAAATGCTCGGGGCTGTCGTCGCCATGCTCGCCTTCGTGGCAGCTGCCGACTACCTGTTCCAATACCGGCAGTGGTACGAGCGGCAGAAAATGTCACTACGGGAGTTGAAGGAAGAATTCAAACAGACGGAAGGCGACCCGGCGATCAAGGGCAAGATGAAGCAGGTCCGGCAGATCCGGATGCGCCGGCGCATGATTGCGGCCGTCCCGAAGGCGACGGTCGTCATTACCAACCCGACGCACTACGCCATCGCCCTTGAATACGAACGCGGTATGGATGCGCCGGTATGCGTCGCAAAAGGCGTAGACGCATTGGCCCTGAAAATCAGGGAGGTCGCCGGCAAGCATTCCGTTCCGATCGTCGAGAATCCACCGCTTGCGCGTGCCTTGCATGCCACCGTGGAAATCGATCAGCAGATTCCGCCCGAGCACTACAAGGCCGTGGCAGAGGTCATTGGCTATGTGATGCGCCTGCGTCGGGGGATGCCGCTCAGGCGCTAAGATCTAAATGCAGGGAATTGCCGGGGCTGGCTCTTGCGCGGGTAGGGCGCCTTAAGGCACTCAGAGGCTATGGCAGGTCACGATCCGTCAGCGCAAATACCAGACCGTGCGGAAGGGCACGAGCGCAAGGCTTTCGACAAGAGCCATACGGCGGCGGGCGGCACCTCAATCATTCTGCTCCTTTTGGTCGCTCTGGGGCTCATTGGCGCGGCGGGTGGGCTCATTGTGATCGGCCGCGACTATGTGGAGGCCTATGTCCTGACGCTGCTCGCCATCCTCGGAACAGTCGGCGTGTTCGCCCTGTTCGCCTTGGCGGCGGGCATCATGAAATTCGCGGGCAAGGATCAGGGCAACCCCCTGCTCAAGGCGGTGGTGGACGGCGCCTTCGATGGCCTCCTGGTGACCGACCAGAGCGGCCGCGTCGTCTATGCCAACGCGACCTATCTCGATCTGATCGGTGCGACCGATATGCGTGACGTCCGGCCGATAGAACGCGTGTTCATCGGTGACCCTGACGTTTCGGAATCGATTTACCGGCTTCTTAAGGCTGCGCGTGAAGGGCGACGCCTGCACGAAGAGGTAAGGATTACCGGGGCCACCGGAGAAAGCGCCCGATGGCTACGGATGCGTGTGCGGCCGCTCGGGGAGAGGCGTCGTGACGCGCGCATGACCGTGTGGTCGATTGCCGATGTCACACGCGACCGCGAGCGCCAGGAAAACGTGTTTCAGGAGCTGCAATACGCCATCGACTACCTCGACCATGCCCCAGCCGGATTTTTCTCGGTCGATGCCGCGGGCGACATCGTCTATTTGAATGCGACTCTGGCATCGTGGCTCGACCACGACCTCGCGCAGGTCGGCGTCGGTTCGCTCAGGCTCAGCGACATTGTGGCGGGAGAAGGAGCGGCGCTGCTCACCACGTTCAACGCGGCACCCGGCGAAGTAAAGACCGAAGTTCTCGATCTCGATCTCAAAACGCGCGGCGGCAAGCCGGTGCCTGTGCGGTTGTTCCACAAAGTTGCTTTCGGCTCAGATGGCGCGGCCGGTTCGTCGCGCACGCTCGTGCTCAATCGGGGAAAGGGCGATGGGAGCGATCCTCAACGCGCGGCCGAAGTGCGCTTCATGCGATTTTTTCAGAACACACCCATGGCCATCGCGACGGTCGACAAAACCGGCCGTATCGCCCGCAGCAACGCTCGCTTCGCGAGTGCGTTCGAGGATCTCTTCAAGAGCGACGACCGCTCTATCCTTTCAGTGGTCGTTGGGCGCGACCGTCCATTGCTCGAAGCGGCGATCCGTAAGGCCGCCGAGGGGCAGAGCGATATTGCCCCGGTCGAAGCTGCCTTGACCGGTAGCGTGGAGCGTTGGGCGAATTTCTTCGTGCTGGCGGTCAATGAGGAGGACCGCGACGGGGAGGCTGCGATCGTCTACGCGCTCGAGACAACCGCGCAACGCACGCTCGAGAACCGCATTCAGCAGCAGCAGAAAATGGAATCGGTCGGGCAGCTTGCCGGCGGCATTGCACACGACTTCAACAATGTGCTCTCCGCCATCATGATGGCGACCGACTTCCTTCTCAATGCGCACAAGCCGACCGACCCGTCCTTCAAAGACATCATGCAGATCAAGCAGAACGCCAATCGCGCGGCGGCGCTTGTACGCCAGCTGCTGGCATTCTCGCGCAAACAGACGTTGCGCCCGCAGGTCCTCGACCTTGGCGAAACCCTGAGCGACCTCGGTATGCTGCTCAGGCGTCTCATCGGCGAGAAAGTGGTGCTTGAAATCGTGCACGGGCGCGACCTGTGGCCGGTGAAGGTCGACATTTCGCAATTCGAACAAGTGATCGTGAATCTTGTGGTCAATGCCCGCGATGCCATGCCCGATGGGGGCAAATTGACCGTGCGGACCATGAATGTCACAGCCGACGAATGCGCAAAGTATGACTACAAAGGCATGCCGAAGGCGGACTACGTGCTGGTTGAGGTGAGTGACACCGGCATGGGCATTCCGTCGGAGATCATCGACAAGATCTTCGAACCATTCTTTACCACCAAGGAGGTGGGGAAAGGCACTGGCCTCGGGCTTTCAACGGTCTACGGGATCGTCAAGCAGACGGGCGGGTTTATCTACGCAGAGTCCGAAGCCGGCTGGACGTCATTCCGTATTTTCCTGCCACGGCACGTTCCGGGTGCAGAGGAGGTTCTGGCGCAAATTCCGGCCGGCGAGGCGCCGGCTATCGCTGGCGCCATGTCGGCCGCGGATTCGCTGGCTCGGGCCGCCGCCGCGGACCTGACGGGGCAGGGCACGATCCTGCTCGTCGAGGATGAGGACGGCTTGCGTGCTCTGAACGCGCGCGGTCTCGCATCGCGCGGCTATACGGTGTTGGAGGCCGGCAACGGTATCGAGGCTATTGAGGCGTTCGACAAGCACGGACACGTGGACTTGGTGGTGTCAGATGTGGTCATGCCGGAAATGGACGGGCCGACGCTACTGAAGGAGCTGCGCCGGCGCGACCAGAATGTGAAAATTATCTTTGTGTCCGGTTACGCTGAAGAAGCTTTCAGCAAGAACCTGCCAAGTCAGGAACAATACGCTTTCCTCGCCAAGCCTTTCACCCTCAAGCAGCTTGTCGCAGAAGTGAAAAAGACCCTGGTGCAATAGTCGTCGCTACACGCGGCCGGTCAGGGCCAAAATGAGCACGACGATCAACACCACGCCGACGATTCCCGACGGTCCGTAGCCCCAGCTGGCGCTGTGTGGCCAGCGTGGGACGGCACCGATCAGAACAAGAATGAGCAGAATGATAAGAATTGTACCGAGCATAGCTGCGCCCCATAACTTGCGGTGCGGTTATGGCCGCAACCGCGGTTGCGAGAGTTTCGCCCCAACAACGTTTCTCTTGCGGCAAGGTTCCCGTTGCCACAATCAGCTCGGTTAATATGCAGGCCGTATTATCGGCAGGATTGCGTTAGGCGCACTTTGGCGAACATGCTCGGTTCAAACCGGCACAGATAAAGTCCAGAGTGGGAATCAGCTTCAGGTGCCCGAAAATAGCTGCGCTCGAGCGTGGCGCCAGCGGCCCCGATATTGAATTCGGCGCTCGCGCGCGCGAGCGCTATCGGGTTGGCCGAACGAGCCGGCTCGACCGGCGATGGTTTCGCGGTTGCGGCGGTTGCCGCGGCGAGAACTAAAATGAAGGCAAGCAGATTTTTCATTTGCGCTCTCCTCGCTCGATGAGGAGAAGCCTTTGGGGGGCGGCCCGTTCCTGCCCCGGCCAAGAACATTCCCGTGATCGCCTGTGCAGATATGCCGCTATATTGCGGGTTTCCCGCCCCTTACAAATCAGCCCGCGCATACATATGCTATGCGCGCCATGTTTCTGGGGGAGACAACGCGATGTTTCGACGCCGCTTCCTGATTGCCCTAGTCGCGATTGCGGCAGCGCTCGTCCTCGTTGCCGCGGATGCCAATGCCCGGGTGGGCGGTGGGTCCTCGGGCGGCAGCCGGGGCACGCGGACCTTCTCCGCGCCGCCGGTTACGCGCACGGCCCCGAATACTGCCGCGCCGATCCAGCGAAGCGTGACGCAGCCGAGCAAAGCCGGCACGGTCGGCCAGGCGGCGGCACGGCCGGGATTCTTCGGCAGCGGATTGCTTGGCGGGCTAGCGGCAGGCTTCATCGGTGCCGGTCTGTTCGGCCTGCTGTTCGGGCACGGGTTATTCGGTGGGATGGCCGGTTTTGCGTCCATCCTCGGTCTCGTTCTCCAAGTCGTTCTGATCGTGATCGTGGCGAGGCTGCTGTTTGTATGGTGGCAGCGCAGAAACACACCGGCGCCCGCCTATGCGGCCGCGCATCCCGCCACCGGTCATTCCTTCGGCGGGCTCGGCGGCATGTTCGGCGCCAATGCGCCGGCTGGCGAACCGCTGACGATCGGCAAATCGGACTACGACGCTTTCGAACGCCTGCTTGGTGAAATCCAGGCTGCCTATTCGGCGGAAGACATCAACGTGTTGCGGAGCAAGGTGACGCCGGAAATGCTGTCCTATTTCTCGGAGCAGCTCGCGGAAAATACGAGCCGCGGCGTGGTCAACAAGGTTGACAATGTGCGGCTCGAGCAGGGTGATCTTGCGGAAGCCTGGCGCGAAGATGCTGCCGAATACGCGAGTGTTGCCATGCGCTTTTCGCTGAGCGATCGGGTGATCGATCGCGCAACCGGACGTACCCTTGAAGGCGGAGAACCCGGTG
>Ga0255310_10000024_pt1 | contig 24752 bp, 19 predicted proteins | sample EtOH1_T0_E1_meta_FD_201359 | JGI IMG/M metagenome (GOLD analysis project Ga0255310, IMG submission 201359) | Sandy soil microbial communities from University of British Columbia, Vancouver, Canada - EtOH1_T0_E1 | ecosystem: Engineered > Artificial ecosystem > Sand microcosm > Unclassified ...
TCGGCGGCGCCGACACCGACAACAGTGCCGCGACCGGCGCCTGCACCGGCAAGTTGAAGCCGGGCGTGCGCAGCCGCGGCGTCGAGGTCGAGGTGTTCACCCGGATCATCCCGGATGTCGCGCTCAACCTTGGCGGGACGTTCGTGCAAACCAAGTACCGCAACAATCTGGTCGGCGCCGGTGGCAAGCCGCTGACCAACGCCTTGTTCCAGCTGCCGGGCCGCCGGCTGTCGAACAGCGCCGGGACGGCGATTACCGGTTCGGCGACCTGGACCCCGCGGCTTGGCAACACCGGATTGCGCGGCTTGCTCTACGCCGACTTCCGCCACCAGTCGAAGATAAACACCGGCTCGGACCTCGATATCGAGAAGGTCCAGAAGGCCTTCACCGTGGTCAACGCGCGCATCGGCGTGCGCGGCACGGATAACGAGTGGGGCGTCGAGCTGTGGGCGCAGAACCTGTTCAACAAGGACTATATGCAGGTCGCGTTTGACGCGCCGATCCAGGGTTCGGGTACCCAGCGTGGCGTCGAGCAGGGCTTCTACACCCGCTCGACCCAGCTGTACGGCGCGTTCCTCGCCGAGCCGCGGACCTATGGCCTGACGCTGCGTGCCAAGTTCGGCCCGCCCCGCGCCGCGGCCCCGCCGTACGAGCCGCCGCCCGCGCCGCCGCCGCCTCCGGCGACCCAGGTTTGCCCGGACGGCAGCGTAATCGACGCGACGGCGGCCTGCCCGCCGCCACCGCCGCCTCCACCGCCCCCACCGCCGCCGCCCGCGGCCGGCGAGCGCGGCTGAACGGGGACGTCGTTTAGGACTTAAGCGGCGCGCGCTTCGGCTTCGTTGCGTGCCGCGGCGAGCAGCGCGGACCGCAGCTCGGCCGCGTCGTCGGCGTCGAGTTTCTTGCCGTCCGCGCGGGTCAGATAAAAGACGTCGACGGCGCGCTCGCCGTAGGTGGCGATGTGGGCCGAGTGGATGCGATGCCCGCAATCGTGGATCGCGCGGGCCAGCGCGGCGAGCAGCGCGATGCGGTCGAGCGCATTGACCTCGACGACCGTGGTTCGACTCGACGCGCGCTCGGCGATCACCACCGACGGCGCAATCCGGAACGCGGCGGCGCGCGGCCCGCTCCTCTCGGCCGCGGGCAGCCGCGGCGGGTGCGCGCTGTTGAGTGCCGCCTCGACCGAACGCACCAGGCGATTGCGCAGCCGTTTGTCGGCGTAGGCGCGGCCCTGGCCGTCGACGACCAGCAGATTGTCGAGCGCGATGCCGTCGCGGGTGGTGTGGACGCGCGCGTCGATGATGTTCGCGCCGGCCGCCGCGAGCCCCGCGCAGATGCGGAAGAACAGCCCCTCGCGGTCGGGCGTGAAGACGCTGATCCGGGTCGCGTTGCTGTCGGCATCGTTGTCGGCGACGACGCTCGGGACCGACTCGCCGATGCGCGCTTCGGCAGTGGCGACCTGGCGCGCGTTGGCGACCTGCCACTCGAGCGGCTCGGCGAGCCAGTAGGCGTCCGGCAGTCGCTTCGCATAAGCGCGAGCGATCGACGCCTTCCAACCAAGTTTCTTGGCCAGCTCCTCCTGCCGCGCGGCGATCAGCTCGGTCCGACCGCGTTGCTTGTGCCCCAGCCGCAGCCGCTCTTCGGCGGCGTCGAACAGGGTCCGCAGCAGCACCCGCTTCCACTCGTTCCACACGCCGGGCCCGACGGCGCGAATGTCGACCACGGTCAGGATCAGCAGCAGCCGCAGCCGCTCCGGGCTTTGCACCTGGTGGACGAAATCCTCGATCGTCTGGGGGTCGGCGAGGTCGCGCTTGAACGCGGTCGCCGACATCAGCAGATGATAGCGCACCAGCCAGGAAACGGTCTCGGTCTCGGCCGCGTCGAGTCCGAAGCGCGGTCCGAGCTTCAAGGCGATTTCGGCGCCGATGACGCTGTGATCGCCGCCGCGGCCCTTGGCGATGTCGTGCAACAGCACCGCGACGTAGAGCGTCCGCCGCGACGCGAGCTGGCGGAACAACGCTGTCGACAGCGGATGGTCCTTGGCGAGCTCGCCGCGCTCGATCGCCGCGAGCAGCCCGATGGCGCGGATCGAATGCTCGTCGACCGTATAATGGTGGTACATGTCGAACTGCATCTGTGCGACGACGCGCCCGAAGTCGGGCACGAAGCGGCCGAACACGCCAGCTTCGTTCATCCAGCGCAGCACTGTGTCGGGCGCGTCGAGATTGGTCAGCACGTCCATGAACAAGGCGTTGGCCCTGGCATCGTCGCGCACCTTGGCGTCGATCAATTTGGCATCGCGGGTCGCGGCGCGCATCGCGTTGGGATGGATCTCGAGCCGCTCGCGCGCGGCGAGCGCGAACAGCTCGAGCAGGCGCACCGGATCCTCGGCGAGGAACGCGTCGGACGGGACCGACAGGCGGCCGCGGTCGAGGGTGAAACCGTTCAATCGTTTAGGCCGGCGGCGGATGGTCGGCAGCGCGAAACGGAATCCCTTCTTGCCCAATTGCTCGTCGAGCTCGGCGAGGAATTGCCCGGTCAGATCGCCGACCGTCTTGGCGTTCAGGAAATAGAATTGCATGAAGCGCTCGACCGCCGATTTTCCCGGGCGGTCGGCGTAGTTCATGACTTGCGCGATGTGCCGCTGATGGTCGAACCCGAGCCGTTCCTCGGCGCGCCCGGCGGCAAGGTGCAAGTGGCAGCGCACCGCCCACAGGAAGCGCTCGGCGCGTTCGAAGCTGGCGAACTCGGTCGCGGTCAGCAGGCCGGCGCCGACCAGGTCCGACGGGCGCTCGACGTCGTGGACGTATTTGCCGATCCAGTAGAGCGTGTGGAGGTCGCGAAGCCCGCCCTTGCCGTCCTTGACGTTGGGCTCGACGACGTAGCGGCTGTCGCCCATCTTGACGTGGCGCGCGTCGCGCTCGGCGAGCTTGGCGGCGACGAATTGCGCCGCGGTGCCGGCGACGACTTCCTTGCGGAATCGCCGCTGCGCGAGATCGAACAGACTCTCTTCGCCCCACAGCAGCCGCGCCTCGAGAAACGCCGTGCGCACGGTCATGTCCTTCTTCGCCAGCGCGATCAGTTCGGCGACCGAGCGCAGCGAATGGCCGACCTTGAGTTTCAGGTCCCACAGCAGGTGGAGGATGGCTTCGGCCGCCTGCTCGTCGTCCGGCGTCGGTTTGGCCGCGGTCAGGAACATCAGGTCGACGTCGCTGAACGGCGCCAGCTCGCCGCGCCCGGTCCCGCCGAGACCCACGACCGCCATCTTGCCGGCCTCCGGCGCCGCAGCATCATAGGCGAGGCGGACGATCTGGTCGTGGAGGAAGGCGGTGGCGCGGGCGGCGGCGCGGCCGCGGCCGGGCTCCTCCGACAGCCGCCGGGCGACTTCGGCGCGGCCCGACGCCAGCGCTTCGGCGAGGATCCTGGCGACCTCCCCGGTCCGGCGCTTGCCCGCCCGCACGCCGGCGATCCGGTCGGCCAGCGCCCGGCGGTCGATGATCGCGCGGCGATCGGCGACGGGCTCGAGCGCGGTCATCCGCCGGTCCGTTCCGCTGCCAGCCGTTTGAGCTGGTACAATATTTCGAGCGCCTCGCGCGGCGACAGGCGGTCGGGCTCGATCCCGGCCAGCGCGTCGGCGAGTTCGTCGTTTGGCCGCTCGGGTTCGACCGCGGCGGCGAACAGCGGCAGGTCGTCCAGCCCCGCGGCAATCCCACCGGTCGCGTCGCGTCCCGCTTCCAGTTTCAACAGCACCGATTTCGCCCGCGCGACGACCGACGGCGGCAGCCCGGCGAGCTTGGCCACGGCGATGCCGTAGCTGCGGTCGGCCGCCCCGTCTGCGACTTCATGGAGCAGCACCAAATCGCCCTTCCATTCGCGCGCGCGGACGTGGTGGAGCGACAGGCCGTCGAGGCGCCCGGCGAGCCGCGTCAGCTCATGATAATGAGTCGCGAACAGCGTCCGGCATTGCACCTGGTCGTGCATCGCCTCGACCACCGCCCAGGCGATCGCCAGCCCGTCGTAGGTCGAAGTGCCGCGGCCGATCTCGTCGAGGATCACCAAGCTCTGCGGGCTGGCCTGGGCGAGGATCGCGGCGGTCTCGACCATCTCGACCATGAAGGTCGAGCGGCCGCGCGCGAGATTGTCCGACGCGCCGACGCGGCTGAATAGTCGGTCGACGAGGCCGATCCGGGCGCGGGCGGCGGGGACGAAGGCGCCGGCTTGCGCCAGCACGGCGATCAGCGCGGTCTGGCGCAGGAAAGTCGACTTGCCGCCCATGTTGGGCCCCGTAATCAGCCACAGCCGGTCGCCGCTGCTCATCGACAGATCGTTGGCGACGAAGCGTTCGCCGGATTGGGTGAGCGCACTTTCGACCACCGGGTGCCGCCCGGCTTCGATCTCGAGGCACGGCTCATCCGTGAGTTGCGGGCGGGTCCAGCCGCCCTCGGCGGCGCGCGCCGCGTGGCTGGCGGCAACGTCGATCCGGGCGATCGCATCGCCGGTCGCGGTGATTGCCGGGGCGGCGGCGACGGCGAGTGCGGCCAGCTCCTCGGCATGCGCGGCTTCGACCGCCAGTGCATGCCCCCCGGCCTCGACCACCCGCGCCGCTTCGGCGTGCAGGTCGGGCGAATTGAACCGAACCACGCCGGCCAGCGTCTGGCGGTGGGTGAAGCCCGAATCCGGCGCCATCAGCCGCTCGGCGTGCCGCGCCGAAACCTCGATATGATAGCCGAGCACGGCATTGTGGCGGATCTTCAGCGCGGCGACTCCGGTCACATCGCGGTAGCGGCTTTCGAGCCCGGCGATCGCGCGGCGACCGTCCGACGATGCGGCGCGCAACGCGTCGAGCGCTTGGTCATAGCCCTCGGCGATATAGCCGCCCTTCGACGCGTCGAGCGGCGGCGATTCGATCAGCGCCGCGGCCAGCCTGGCGACCAGCGCGTCGTGCCCGCCAAGCCGCGGCAGCAGGGCCTCGAGCAGCGGCGGCCGGTCGGGCTCGGCGGCCAGCTCGGCCTGCAGCGCGGCGGCGGCGGACAGCCCGTCGCGCAGCAGCGCGAGGTCGCGCGGGCTGCCGCGCTGCGCCGCCAGCCTGGCCAACGCGCGGGCGAAATCCGGCATCGCTTTCAGCGCCACCCGCACCCGCTCGCGCCGCAGCGCATCTTCATGCAGCCACGCGACTTGGCTCAGCCTGGCCTCGATCGCCGGGCGCTCGGTCAGCGGCGCGGAAATATCCTCGGCTAGCAGCCGTCGTCCCGCGGCTGTCTGGCAGCGGTCGATCTCGGCGAGCAGGCTGCCGGCGACGCCGCCGAACGCCGAGCGGGTGAGCTCGAGGCTTTCGCGCGTCGCGGTGTCAATCGCGACATGGCTCGACCGGGCGATCCGCCGCGGCGCGTCGAGCAGGATGCCGGCGCCCTTCTGGGTTGCGTCGAGGTAGGCGAGCAACCCGCCGGCGGCGGCCAATTCCGCGCGGGACGGCGCGCCCAACCCGTCGAGCGTCGCCAGCCCGAAGCGGGATTTCAGAGCGCGTTCGCCGCTGGCGCTGTCGAAGCCGCCCTTGCCGCCCGTCGTGTTTACCCCGGGTATCGCTCCGTCGGCGATGGTCTCGGCCGGCGCCAGCCGCGCCAGCTCGGCGGCCAGCTCCCCGGGCCCGCAGGCTATCAGCTCGAACCGCCCGGTCGAGATGTCGGCGGCGGCGATCGCCAGGTCCTCGCCCGCCCGCCCGACCGCCGCCAGCCAGTTGCTCGCGCCCGATTCGAGCAGCGCCTCCTCGGTCAGCGTACCCGGTGTTACCAGCCTGACGACCGCGCGCTCGACCAGCGCCTTCGACCCGCGCGCTTTGCGCGCCTGCGCCGGATTCTCGATCTGCTCGGCGATGGCGACGCGGTGGCCGGCCCGGATCAGCCGCGCGAGATAGGCTTCGGCCGCGTGCACCGGGACGCCGCACATCGGGATCGGCTCGCCCTCGCTTGCGCCGCGCCTGGTCAGCGCGATGTCGAGGCACTGGGCGGCGACCCGGGCGTCGTCGAAGAACAATTCGAAGAAGTCGCCCATCCGGTAGAACAGCAGGGCATCGCCGGCCTCGTCCTTGAGGCGCCGGTATTGCGCCATCATCGGCGTCGGTTCGTCGGCTCGGGCCATCCCGGATTGGTAGCGGCTATGCGTGACTCTTCCCACACCCTTTGGCTAAAGGCCGGCGCCAGGGAGCCAGCATGAGCGAAAGCAACGTCAAATTCTCGGAAGGCGAGGCGATCGAGTATCACTCGCGCGGGCGGCCGGGGAAAATCGAGATCATCGCCACCAAGCCGATGGCGACGCAGCGCGACCTCAGCCTCGCTTACTCGCCGGGCGTCGCGGTACCGGTGCAGGCGATCGCCGACGACCCCGGCCGCGCCTATGAGCTGACCGCCAAGGGCAACCTTGTCGCGGTGATCACCAACGGCACCGCGATCCTTGGCATGGGCAATCTCGGCGCGCTTGCCGCCAAGCCGGTGATGGAAGGCAAGGCGGTGCTGTTCAAGCGCTTCGCCGATGTCGATTCGATCGACATCGAAGTCGCGACCGAAGATGCGCAGAAGTTCATCGATGCCGTCGCCCTGCTCGAGCCGAGCTTCGGCGGCATCAACCTCGAGGACATCGCCGCCCCCAACTGCTTCGTCATCGAGCAGGCGCTCAAGGAGCGGATGAACATCCCGGTGTTCCACGACGACCAGCACGGCACCGCGATCATCACCGCCGCCGGGCTGATCAACGCCTGCTTCCTGACCGGGCGCAGCCTTTCCGACCTGAAGGTGGTGGTCAACGGCGCCGGCGCCGCGGCGATCGCCTGCACCGAGCTCATCAAGGCGATGGGCGTGCGTGGCGACCAGGTCATCATGTGCGACCGCAAGGGCGTCATCTACAAGGGCCGCGGCGACGTCGACCAGTGGAAGTCGGCGCACGCCGCCGACACTGATGCGCGGACGCTGGCCGATGCGTTGAAAGGCGCCGACCTGTTCCTCGGCCTGTCGGCGGCCGGCGCGCTCAAGCCCGAGATGGTCGCCGCGATGGCCAAGGAGCCGATCATCTTCGCCATGGCCAACCCCGACCCGGAGATCAGCCCGCCGGACGCGCGCGCCGCGCGGCCCGACGCGATCATCGCCACCGGCCGCTCCGACTATCCCAACCAGGTCAACAACGTGCTCGGTTTCCCGTTCATCTTCCGCGGCGCGCTCGACGTGCGCGCCACCGCGATCAACGACGAGATGAAGATCGCCGCCGCCCACGCGCTCGCCGAGCTGGCGCGCGAGGCGGTGCCCGAGGAGGTCGCCGCGGCCTACGGCGGCCAGACCCACAGCTTCGGCCGTGACTATATCATTCCGGCACCCTTCGATCCTCGGCTGATGGAGGTGGTCGCCTCCGCCGTCGCCGAGGCGGCGATGCGCACCGGAGTCGCGCAAAAACCGATCGAAGACATGATCGCCTACCGCCAGCAATTGCGCGCGCGGCTCAATCCGACCGTGGCGGTGATGAGCCTGGCCTATGAAGCGGCGCGCTCGAACCCGAAGCGGGTGCTGTTCGCGGAAGGCGAGGAGCCCAACGTGCTGCGCGCCGCGATCGCCTTCAAGGAAGCGGGCTACGGCACCCCGGTGCTGGTCGGCCGCGAGGACGTCTACGAGCAATTGAAGAGCCTCGGGGTCGAGAATCCGAAGGATTACGAGGTGCTCAACAGCCGCAATTCGCCGCTGGTCGGACGCGCGGTCGATTTCATATACGAAAAGCACCAGCGCCACGGGCTGCTGCGCCGCGAGGTCGAGCGGATGGTCAACCAGGATCGCAACACCTTTACCGCGGCGATGCTCGCGCTCGGCGAAGGCGACGCGATGATCACCGGCACGACCCGGCCGTTCAGCCAGTCGTTGAAGCAGGTGCGGATGGTGATAGACGAAGAGCCCGACGCGACTCCGTTCGGCATCAACGTCATCGTTGGGCGGCACCACACGATCCTGATCGCCGACACTGCGGTGACCGAGCGGCCCAACGCCGAGCAATATGCGGCGATCGCGATGCGCTCGGCCGGGTTCGCGCGGCGCATGGGCCTCGAGCCGCGGATCGCCTTCATCAGCTACACCACCTTCGGCAATCCGCCCGGCATGCACATCGAGGCGTTGCGCGACGCGGTGAAGCTGCTCGACAGCATCCACTGCGACTTCGAATATGAAGGCGAGATGGGCCCGGACGTCGCGCTCAACTTCGGGATGCAGCAGCGCTATTATCCGTTCAGCCGGCTGACCGGGCCGGCCAACATCCTCGTCATGCCGGGGCTGCAGTCGGCCAATCTGTCGGCCAAGCTGCTGCGCGAACTGGGCGGCGAAAGCGTGCTCGGCCCCTATCTCCTCGGGCTCGAGCTGCCGGTCCAGATCGCGCCGATGACCGCGTCCGCGTCGGACCTGGTGATGCTCGCGGTGCTCGCCGCGGGCAGCGCCAAGGAGCGCTTGCGGGCGAAGGCCTAGATCCGCTCGACGGAGCTCACCGGGTCCGCCTCGCGCAGCGCCGCGATGATCGCGTGGAGGTGCGCGAGATCGTGGACTTCGACGTCGATGTGGAAGGTGTGGAAGCTGCCGTCGCGGTGGACCAGCTGCAGATTGACGATGTTGGCGTGCTTCGCGCCGAGGATTCCCGACATGGTGCCGAGCGCGCCCGGGATGTCGCGCAGGATGACCGCGATGCGCGCCGCGCCGCCGTCCGAACCTTCGCCCCAGGCGAGGTCGAGCCAGTCGGCGTCGACGCCGCTGGCGAGCGTGTCGCAGCCGATCACATGGACCTCGATCTCCTCGTCCTCGCGGCGCAGCCCAACGATTCGGTCGCCGGGGATCGGGTGGCAGCAGGTGGCGAGATGGTAGGCGACGCCGGGCGTCAGGCCCTTGATCGAAATCGCGGTGCGCTGGCCGACCGGCTTGGGGGCGACGTCGCCGCCGGCTGAGCCGGGCATCAGCGCTTCCATCAGCGCGTCGTCGCTGATCCGCTTGCGGGCGATCGCCGCCATCAGCGAATCCTCGTCGTCGAGCTTGAGCTTCTTCAGCGCGCGCTTGAGCGCATCCTTGTCGAGCATCGCTGGCAGCCGCTCGACGATCTCGTCATAGATCTTGCGGCCGAGCTCGACGGTTTCCTCGCGCTCCTTGTGGCGGACGAACCGCCGCACTCCGGCGCGCGCCTTGCCGGTGGCGACGAAGCGCAGCCACGACGGCTGCGGGTGCTGGGCCTCGGAGGCGAGAATTTCGACCTGGTCGCCGTTCTCGAGGATGGTGCGCAGCGGCACGACGCGGCCGTTGACCTTGGCGCCGACGGTGCGGTCGCCAAGGTCGGTGTGGACCGCGTAGGCGAAATCGACCGGCGTCGCGCCCTTGGGCAGCTGGATCAGCTCGCCCTTCGGGGTGAAGGCGAAGATCCGGTCCTGGTACATCGCCATCCGGGTGTGCTCGAGCAGCTCCTCGGGGCTCTCGGCGTGGTCGAGGATCTCGACCAGATCGTCGATCCAGGGCACGTGCAGGTCGGCGGCCGGCTTACCTTCCTTGTACGCCCAGTGGGCGGCGAGCCCGCGCTCCGCCTGCTCGTGCATTCCGCGGTCACGGATCTGGATCTCGATGCGCATCTTGGCGTCATGGATCACCGACGTATGGACGGCGCGGTAGCCGTTGCGCTTCGGCGTCGAGATGAAATCCTTGAAGCGGCCCGGGACCATCGGCCAGCGCTGGTGAATCAACCCGAGTGCGCGATAACATTCGGCGGCGTCGCCGACGATCACCCGGAAAGCCATGACGTCGGACAATTGCTCGAAGCTGATGTGGCGTTCGGCCATCTTCTTCCAGATCGAATAGGGATGCTTCTCGCGGCCCATGACCTCGGCCTCGAGGCCGTTGTCGGCGAGGTGCAGCTGGAGGCCGAGGCCGATCCGGCTGACGATGTCGCCGCCCTGATCGTGGAGCAGCTTCAAGCGCCGCGTGATCGAGGCGTAGGCGTCGGGCTCGAGCTCCTTGAACGCCAGCGTCTGCATCTCGTTCATGATCTCGTACATGCCGATGCGCTCGGCGAGCGGGGCGTAGATATCCATCGTCTCGCGGGCGATTCGGCGGCGCTTGTCCTCGTCCGGCACGTGATGGAGCGTACGCATGTTGTGCAGGCGGTCGGCGAGCTTGACGAGCAGCACGCGGATGTCGTCCGACAAAGCGAGCAGGAACTTGCGGAGGTTCTCGGCGGCGCGCTCGTTCTCCGATTGCGCCTCGATCTTCGACAGCTTGGTGACGCCGTCGACCAGTCGGGCGATGTCCTTGCCGAACAACCGCTCGATTTCCTCGGGCGTGGCGAGCGTGTCCTCGATGGTGTCGTGGAGGATCGCGGTGACGATCGTCTGGTCGTCGAGCTTGAGGTCGGTGAGGATTCCGGCGACTTCGATCGGGTGGCTGAAATAAGGATCGCCGGAGGCGCGCTTCTGGGCGCCGTGAGCTTTCATCGAGAAGACGTAGGCGCGGTTGATCAGCCCCTCGTCGGCATCGGGGTCGTAGGCGCGAACCTTCTCTACGAGTTCATATTGGCGCAGCACGATTGCTAGATGGGGCTAGCGGCGGCGTGTGTGCAAGTGCGAAGGGGGCCGCGCCAGGGAGTCCGCGGCCCCGGGGGAAAGGCTAGCGGGCGTTGGCGAGCGCCTCGTTGGCGCCGTTGCGGGCGACCGCATTGCAACGGTCGAGGTCGGCGGATCCGAACGCCCGGCCATCGACGATGAAGCTTTCGACTCGCCCGGCGCGCTTGGCGAGCGACTGGCACAGCACCACCGGGCGGCTTTCCTCGGTCGCGCCCTGGCAGGCGGCGGGACCGCAGTTCCAGGTGATGTCGCGGGCGATGATGCGCTGGGTGGAAGGCGCGATCAGCTTGGCGGAGTAAGTCGCGGCGCCGGACGGGGATGCGGAAAGGGCGGCGGCGGTCGCGGCGATGGCGAGCACGGAACGGGGCATCGCGGATCTCCTGTTTGCGTTGCGAATAGAAACTGACTATCAAGGCCAGTTTTCATTTGCAACTATTTTTTGCGACGCCTTTATGCTTTTCTGAGTCGCGGGAGAGGATGTCAGTGGCGCACGACAGGGTAACGTCGGTCATCGATGCGTTCCGCGAGGCGGCGCTGCACTGTCCGCTGCCCGGCGCGGTCGAGCTGATCGGCGAGAAATGGGCGTTCCTGATCCTGCGCGGCGCGTTGAACGGCTTGCACCATTTCGAGGAGTTCCAGGCTGGGCTCGGGATCGCCCGCAACATCCTGTCCGACCGGCTCGGCAAGCTCGTCGCCGGCGGCATTCTCCAGAGAACGTCCGACCCGTCCGACAAGCGCAAGGTGATCTACGCGCTGACCGACAAGGGCGAGGCGCTGCTGCCGGTGGTGCTGGCGCTCAGGCAATGGGGCGAGGATTGGGGCCAGGGCCCGGCGCCGGTGGTGCTGGCCGACCGCCTCAACCGGCGGCCGATCCGCCGGATCTGCGTCCAGGCCGACGATGGCCGCCAACTTCAGCTCAAGGAGCTGATGTGGTTGTCCCGGGAAGATTCGGAAAGCACGCCGCCCCTCAAGCAAGGCGACCGAGCGGCGTAATCGCTACTCGTAATCCCCGCCGGACGGAGTCGGGCGCGGCGGGGCGGCCGCGGTCAGGCGCAGCGCCTCGGCCGATTCGCTCAGCGACGCCAGCTCGTCGGTCTCGTCTTCCTCGTCGACCCGCACCTTCTGCAGGTTGGAGACGATCGCTTCCTCGAGGTCGCGCGGCTTGACGGTCTGCTCGGCGATCTCGCGCAGCGCGACCACCGGGTTCTTGTCGCGGTCGCGCTCAATGGTCAGGTCGGCGCCGCCGGACACCTGGCGCGCGCGTTGCGCGGCCATCAGCACCAGGTCGAACCGGTTGGGGATCTTGTCGACACAATCTTCGACCGTAACGCGCGCCATTCGTCGCTCCGCAAATCTGCAGGTTGAAAGGAAGCGTGCGAGATAGGGTGCGGCAGGCGTGTAGTCAAGAAATTCGCCCGCTTGCCTTGCCCAACCGCTGCCGCCACACCCGGCCCATGGCCAAGGCGAAGACAAGCAAAAAGCGGAGCGCAAGCGGCACCAAGCCCGCCTCTGCGCAGTGCCGGCTGACCGTCGACGGCAACCGCCTGACCCTGCTGCTCGACGGTCCGGAACGCCTCGCGGCGCTGGTCGCGCTGATCGACGGCGCCAAGCATTCGCTGCGGCTGCTCTATTACACCTTCCTCGCCGATTCGTCGGGCGAGCGCGTCAAACAGGCGCTCTTCCAGGCGATCGAGCGCGGCGTCACGGTCTCGCTGCTCATCGACGGCTTTGGCAGCAGCGCGTCGCCCGACGACTATTTCGCCGACCTGGCCCGGGCCGGCGCCAAGTTCTGCCGCTTCAATCCGTCCTACGGCCGCCGTTATTTGCTGCGCAATCACCAGAAGCTCGCGCTCGCCGACGGCGACACCAAGCATAGCCGGGCGATCATCGGCGGGTTCAACGTCGCCGACGATTATTTCGGCACCGTCGAGGCGGGCGCGTGGCGCGACATCGGCCTGATCGTCGAGGGTCCCGCGGCGGCCCGGCTCGCACCCTATTTCGACAAGCTCCTCGCCTGGTCTATGTCGCAAAGATCGCACATGCGCGCGCTGCGCCGGCTGGTCCGCAAATACAGCGAGACCAGCGGCCCGCTGCAGTGGCAATTCGGCGTGCCGAGTGGGCGGCTCAGCCCGTGGGGCGTCTCGACCTGCCGGGACCTGGTCCACAGCCACGACGTCGAGATGATCGCCGCTTATTTCGCGCCGACCTGGGGGTTGATGCGGCGCATCGCCCGCGTCGGCAACCGCGGCCGCGCGCGCGTCATCACCGCCGCCAAGTCGGACAATACCGCGACCATCGCCGCCGCGCGCTTTACCTACCGCCGGCTGATCCGGCGCGGTGTCGAGATCTACGAATATGCACCGACCAAGCTGCACACCAAGCTGGTGGTGCTCGGCGACGTCGTCCACATCGGTTCGTCGAACCTCGACATCCGCAGCCTGTACCTCAACATGGAGCTGATGCTGCGCGTCGATAATCCGCAATTCGCTAAGCGGATGCGAACCTATTTCGAAGGCGAGCTGGCCAAGTGCATCGCGATCACGCCGCAACTGCAGAACAAGCGCGCGACCCTGCTCAACCGCCTCCGCTGGACGCTGTCCTTCTTCCTCGTGACGAGCTTCGATTATGGCGTGACGCGGCGGCTGAACTTCAACCTCACCGGCGACTGAGCGATCAGTCCGCGACCGCGTCCTTCCACGCCCAGAACAGAGTCGCCGGCGGGACATTGATCCATTCGAAGCCGCGCTCAATGCGGTCGAACCACGGCTCGATGAAGTCGCGCACCTTGGGGCTGAACTGATAGACGAGGAACGCGCCGCCCGGGCGGATGACCTCGGCGGTGGCCTTGCCGATCGCGTCGCCGACGCCCGGCGGAAGCGTCGAGAACGGGATCCCCGACAGCACGTAATCGGCGTGCGCGAAACCGCGGTCGGCGAGAATCTTCTCGACATCGCCGGCCGACCCGGTGACCGCGACCAGCCGCTCGTCGTCGATCGATTCCTTGAGGAACTTGGTGAACTCGGGGTTGGTGTCGATGGTCAGCAGAATCGCGTCGGGGCGGAGATTTTCGAGGATCGGGCGGGTGAAGGTGCCGACCCCCGGCCCATATTCGACAAACAACATGGTGTTGTCCCAGTCGACCGGGCCAAGCATTTTCTCGATGACGATTCGGCTCGACGGGATGATCGATCCGACCATCACCGGATGCTTCAAAAACCCGCGCAGGAATTGCAGCCGCGGACTCTGCACCCGATGCGCCGCGCGGCGGATGAAACGGCGTGGACCCTTGAGGGTGCGGGCAGACGAAATCGGCATTCAAGCTCCGGCTGGGACCAGCGAAGGGCAGGAGCGTTGGCAAATGCGCCGCCGCTTGGCAAGCCTCGCGGCGTCTCCCCTAACAGCCGTTCGCTCTCCTGACCATGAAGCGAGCGCTTTTCGCGACGGGCCCTGCACACCGCGCGGGTTCCGCTTGCGATGGCGAGACTCTAAGGCAGCCCTCGTGCCCGCCGCCACACCGATCCGCCGCGTCGCCGCGACCGCGCTGAGCACGCCGCACTTCCTGCTTCTGTACGCGGCGATGCTGGTCGCCGCGGCCGGCAACACCGCGCTGCAATCGGTGATGCCGGCGATCGGGCGCGAGATCGGCATCGCCGATTTCTGGGTCGCGATCGCCTACACCTGGTCGGCGATGCTGTGGGTCGCGCTGGCGCCTTACTGGGCCGAAAAGAGCGATCGCCACGGCCGCAAGGTGCTGACGCTGATGGGGCTTTCCGGGTTCATCGTCTCGATGCTGCTGTGCGGCTTGGCACTGGTTGCCGGGCTGCACGGCGCGATCGGCGGCGCGGCGACATTCATCCTGTTCGCGATCTTTCGCGCCATCTACGGCTCGCTCGGCTGCGCGACGCCCTCGGCAACGCAGGCTTATCTCGCTTCGAAGACTCGGCGCAGCGGCCGAGTCGCGGCGCTTTCGGCGCTGTCCTCGTCGTTCGGCCTGGGGACGATCATTGGCCCCGCGCTGGCGCCATTATTCGTGCTGCCGTTGGTCGGGCTGCCCGGGCCGTTGTTCGCCTTCTCGGTGATCGGGCTGGTCGTGTTCACCGCTATCCTGGTGTGGCTTCCCAACGATCGACTCGGCCGCAAGCTCGGGCGCGGCGCGGCGATGAGCTATCCCTCGCTCGCCACCACGCCGACGGGCGCCAGCGTCGTCGCGGCGACCTCGCCCAAGCGGCCGCGCCTAAAGTGGAACGATCCGCGCATCCGGCCGTGGATCATCGCCGGAGTCGTTGCCGGCCACGCCCAGGCGGCGACCCTGACCTGCCTCGGCTTCTTCATCATCGACCGCTTGCATCTTTCCCCGCAAGGCTCGGAGGGTCCGATCTCGATCGTCATGATGGCCGGCGCGTCGGCGACTCTGGCGGTGCAATGGGGGCTGATCCCGCGGCTCGATGCATCGCCGCGCAAGCTGATCCGGTGGGGCGCGCTGATCGCCGCTGTCGGTCTCTCCTGGACGATGCTCGCCGGCGATCTCTACGGCATCACCATCGGCTTCGCGCTGGCCTCGACCGGCTTCGGCCTCACTCGTCCCGGCTTCACCGCGGGCGCATCGCTCGCGGTGCCGATGGCGGAGCAGGGCAGCGTCGCCGGCGTCATCACTTCGGCCAACGGCATCAGCTTCGTCGCCGCGCCGGCGATCGGCATGGCGCTCTACGCCGCCGACCCGCATCTTCCGTTCGCGGCGTCGGCGATGCTGCTGCTCGGGCTGGTAATCAGCGGCCGCCGCGGCCTGGCGGTTTAGCTCTCGCCCTTTTCGGTGGTCCGGGGATGCAGCATTCCGGGCAGCACGAAGCCGATGCCGCCCAATGGCCGCACTGCATCGCTTTTCAGCGTTTTCCGGATCGACTCATATTCGTCGAGCATCTCGGGCGTCACCGATGCCCGGCTCTCGCCCAGCGCCGTTTCGAAGTCCGCCTTGGTGACTTGCGCGGCATCGAGCCCGCGGCGCAGCGCGGTGAGGCCGGCGCGCCGCACCAAATCCTCGAGGTCGGCGCCGGTGAACAGCTCGGTCCGCTCGGCCAGGCTGGCGAGGTCGACGTCCTTGGCAAGCGGCATGGCGGAGGTGTGGATGGCGAGGATTCGCTGCCGCCCGGCCGCGTCGGGCGGGCCGACGTAGATCAATTCGTCGAAGCGGCCGGGGCGCAGCAGCGCCGGATCGATCAGGCTCGGCCGGTTGGTCGCGCCGATCACGACGACGTTGTGGAGCTCCTCGAGGCCATCCATCTCGGCCAGGATGGCGTTGACCACGCGCTCGGTGACCTGCGGCTCGCCGAAGCCGCTGCCGCGCGCCGGGACCAGGCTGTCGATCTCGTCGAAGAACACGATGGTCGGGGCGACCTGGCGCGCACGGGCGAACAGCCGCGCGATCTGCTGCTCGCTTTCGCCGTACCATTTGGACAGCAAGTCGGAAGATTTGGTGGCGATGAAATTGGCTTCGCTTTCGCGCGCCGTCGCCTTGGCCAGCAGCGTCTTGCCGGTCCCCGGCGGCCCGTAGAGCAGGAATCCCCGGGCCGGGCGGATGCCGAGACGGCGAAACGCCTCGGGGTGCTTCAACGGCAACTCGACGCCTTCGCGCAACTGGTCCCGTGCCTCGTCGAGTCCGCCGATGTCGTCCCAGCGGGTCGTCGGCGCTTCGACCATCACTTCGCGCATCGCCGACGGCTGGACTCGTTTCAGCGCATTCTCGAAATCGCGCAGTTCGACCGACAGCGCATCGAGCACTTCGGTCGGGATGATCTCGTCGGCGAGGTTGATGCGCGGCATGATCCGGCGCACCGCTTCCAGCGCCGCTTCGCGGGTCAGCGCGGCGAGATCAGCGCCGACAAAACCGTAGGTGCGGCGCGCGAGCTCGTCGAGGTCGACGCCCTGCGCGAGCGGCATGCCGCGGGTGTGGATGCCGAGGATCTCGCGGCGGCCGGCCTCGTCGGGCACGCCGACGACGATTTCGCGGTCGAGCCGGCCGGGGCGGCGCAGCGCCTCGTCGAGCGCTTCCGGGCGGTTGGTCGCAGCGATCACCACCAAATTTTGCCGCGGCTCGATCCCGTCGAGCAGGCTCAGGAGCTGCGCGACCAGCCGTTTCTCGGCCTCGCCGGTGACCTGGTTGCGCTTGGGCGCGATCGAATCGATCTCGTCGATGAAGATGATCGACGGCGCCGCTTCGGCCGCCTGTTCGAACAGCTCGCGCAAACGCTTCTCGCTCTCGCCATAGGCCGAGCCCATGATCTCCGGGCCCGCGATGTGGAAAAAGCGCGCTTCGCTCTCGTTGGCGACGGCGCGGGCGAGTCGCGTCTTGCCGGTGCCCGGCGGTCCGTGGAGCAGCACGCCCTTGGGCGGGTCGACTCCGAGCCGCTGGAAGATTTCCGGGTGGCGCAACGGCAGCTCGACCATCTCGCGCAGCGCGTCGATGGTGTCCTTCATCCCGCCCAGATCGTCGTAGGTGACGTCGGCGCGGCGCTCGCCGTCCTTCTTGGTATATTCGGGAAGCAGCTCGATTTGGGTCTTGTCGTCGATGTGGACGATGCCCTTGGGCACCGTGCTGACGACCGACAGGCGTACCTCCTGCAGCGCGAACGCCGGCGCGCTCAGCATCTTGCGCACTTCCTCGGGCAAGTTGGCGTCGATCCGCTGGTGGCCGGTGGTGGCGACGATGTCGCCCTCGGTCAGCGGCCGGCCGGCAAAGCTCCTGCGCAGCGCCTCGGATGACCCATGGAGCCTGAGATTGTCCTGCGCCGGGGCGAGCACGACCCGCGTCGCCGGCTTCGATCGCGCCTTGTGGATCTCGACCAGATCGCCCGAGCCGACGCCGGCATTGGCGCGCTGCAGGCCGTCGAGGCGGACGATGTCGATGCCTTCGTCCTCGCTGTAGGGGCGCAGCGCGCGCGCCGGTGTCCGACGCTTGCCGACGATTTCGATGACGTCGCCTTCCTTGAGGCCGAGCTCCTTCATCAGCCGCTCGGGCAGCCGGGCGACGCCGCGGCCGCTGTCGGCGGGGGGCAGGTTGGCGACCTGCACGCGGCCCGCCGTCGTCCGCTCCAGCGTGTCGGTGTCGGCCATTCCTGCTCCTTACTTCATGCCGCCAACGTAACGACGGCGACGGGTTTCAGTTCAATATTTGATCGCTCCGGCGATCTTGCGCACCCACGCCCGCGGCACGAACCGGGTCGACGCCGCGCCGACCTTGTTGAGCAGGCCGGGCACCACCACCGCGCGGTTCCGGTCGAGTCCCTCGAGCCCGGCACGGACGACGCTCTGGGCATCCGCGGCGAAGCGGTCGAACGCGCCATTGTCGCCGAATCCCGCCACCGCACCGAACTCGGTCCGCGTCGGCCCCGGGCACAAAGCGGTGACCTTTATGCCGTATCCGCGCACCTCTTCGTGCAGCGCTTGGGTGAACGACAAAACAAAGGCCTTGGTGGCGAAATAGACGGCCATGTTCGGCCCCGGCTGGAAGGCAGCGGTCGAGGCGACGTTGAGGATCGCGCCCGAGCGCCGCTCGATCATGCCGGGCAGGACCGCGCGGCACAGGTCAGTCAGGCTGCCGATGTTGAGGTCGACCATCTCCCGCTGCCGCGCGGCGTCGAGTTCGGCGACAGCGCCACGAAGCCCGAAGCCGGCATTGTTGACCAGCAGCTCGACCCGCTCTCCGGCGGCCTCGATCTCGGCCATCAGCTTCACCGCGGAACCCGCCGCCGCCAGATCGATGGTCACGGCGCGCGCATTGCCGAGCTCTGCGGCGAGCGCTTCCAGCCGCTCCTTGCGCCGCGCCGCAAGCACCAGCCGATGGCCGCGCTTGGCCAGCGCCTTCGCGAACTCGACCCCCAGGCCGGCCGACGCGCCGGTGATCAGTGCAATGTTCTGGGTGCCGCTCACGATGCCCGCGAAACGGTCGCCTTGACGATCTTGCCCGGCTCGCGCGGCGGTTCGCCGGCGGGCAGCGCATCGACATGCTCCATGCCGCTCTCGACCTCGCCCCAGACGGTATATTGGTTGTCGAGGAAAGTGGCGTCGTCGAGGCAGATGAAGAACTGGCTGTTGGCGCTGTTCGGATCCTGGGTGCGGGCCATCGAGGCAATACCACGGACATGCGGCTCGCTGGAGAATTCCGCCTTGAGGTTGGGCAGGTCCGACCCGCCGGTCCCCCTGCCCGTCGGGTCGCCGCCCTGGGCCATGAAACCGGGAATCACGCGGTGGAAGGGGACGCCGTCGTAGAAGCCTTGCTCGGCCAACGACGCGATCCGCTCGACGTGGCCAGGCGCGAGGTCGGGTCGCAGCTTGATAACGACGTCGCCGCCGCTCGAAAGGGTCAGGGTCAGGCGCTCGGCGTCGGCCATGGATCTTAGCTCCAGTTGAGAGGGATTGAGGGCACGCATTTAGGAGCGGCGGTGCGCTTGCGCCAGAGCAGGACGGGCAATAGGAGGGCGCCCACGGGTCGGTTAGGGGTCAAGCGCATGAGCGAGAGCGAGAATATCGCCGCCGCGCGCGACGCCGCTCCGATGGCCCAGGCTGACCAGCGCGCGATGGATGCCGAAGATCGTCTGCGCCCTGAGTTCGTCGACAAGGTGCTCGACGCGGTCGATGCCGGCGACGACGAGACCGCGCGCGAGCTGGTCGCGCCGCTCCATCCGGCTGACGTCGCCGATTTGATCGAACTTGCCGCGCGCGATGAGCGCCAGGGGCTGGTCAAAGCGCTCGCCGGGATCGTCGACGCCGACGTGCTGGCGGAGATGAACGAGCATGTCCGCGAAGCGCTGATCGAGGCGCTCGAGCCCGAGCAGGTCGCGGACCTCGCCGGGCAGATGGAGACCGACGACGCGGTTGCCATCCTTGAGGACCTCGAAGAGCATGAGCAGCAGGCGGTGCTTCGGGCGATGGAGCCCGACGACCGAGCGGCTATCGAGGAAGCGCTCACCTACCCGGAGGAATCGGCCGGACGGCTGATGCAGCGCGACCTGATCGCGGTGCCGGAGCATTGGAAAGTCGGCCAGGTCATTGACTATCTTCGATCGTCCGACGAGCTGGCGGACGACTTCTGGGAAGTGTTCGTCGTCAACCCGAGCCACCACCCGGTTGGCACCTGCAAACTGTCGACCATTCTGCGGTCGCCGCGTTCGATCCGAATCGCCGACGTGATGCAGCGCGAGCAGACCCTGATCCCGGTCGACATGGACCAGGAGGATGTCGCCCTGCGGTTCCAGAAATACGCGCTCGTCTCGGCGGCTGTCGTCGACGGCAACGGACGCCTGGTCGGCATGATCACGGTCGACGACATCGTCCACATCATCCAGGAAGAAGCCGGCGAGGACGTGCTGCTGCTGTCGGGTGCGGGCGACGGCGACATCAACGAGCCGATTGGCGAGACCGTACGCCGCCGGTTGACGTGGCTGGTCGTCAATCTCGGGACCGCGATCATCGCTGCCAGCGTCGTCGGGCTGTTCCGCGGCGAAATCTCGCGGCTGGTGGTCCTCGCCGTCCTGATGCCGATTGTCGCCGGAATGGGGGGCAATGCCGGTACCCAGACTATGGCGGTGACCGTCCGCGCTCTCGCCACCAACCAGCTGACCAGCTCCAACACCCAGCGGATGATCTTCCGGGAATTCCAGATCGCGCTGTCGAACGGCCTGGTGCTCGGGGCCCTGATCGGCACCGGGGTATGGATGGTATTCGGGCGCGGCGACCTTGGGATGGTCATCGCGCTCGCCATGCTGATCAACAATCTGATCGCCGGGCTTTCGGGGATCCTGATCCCGGTTGCGCTCGAGAAAGCCAATGTCGACCCGGCGGTGTCCTCGGCCGTGTTTGTCACCATGATGACCGACGTGATGGGGTTCTTCTCGTTCCTCGGCCTCGCGACTTTGTGGGGCCTCCACGCCTAGGTCGAACGCCTAAGCCGTTGATTTAATGCCGCGCGGACCGCAATGGCTTCATCGTGCCCAACCTCCATCTGACCAAGGTCGCGTTCGGCTGCCGTACCCTCGACGCGCTCGAAAAGCGCATCGTGGCGCGGGCCCGCGCCGGCGAGGTCAGGGTGGTCACCCGAATGCGGCCGAAGCGTGCGGACGAGCTCATCGGCGGCTCGCTCTACTGGATCGTCAAGCACCGGCTGGTCGCTTGTCAGCAGATCCTGCGTTTTGACGACCGTACCGACGGGCGGATCGACATCGTCTGCTCGGCCGAGCTGGTCGTCATCTCGGCGCAGCCGAAGCGCGCGCACCAAGGCTGGCGCTATCTCGAGGAAGACAGCGCTCCGCCGCCTGAAGGCGACGGCAGTGGAGTCGGCGAGCTCCCATCGCGGCTCTACGGCAGGCTGGCGGCGCTCGCGCTGGTTTGATCTATCCGTCGATTCCCAACCGCTTGCGCGAAGCCGCGTCGAGCAAGTCCTGCTCTTCCTTGTGCCGTTGGATGTAGCCGGCGAAGAACGGGCAGATTGGAATGACCATCAATCCGCGTTCGCGAGCCGAGGCGAGCCCCGCTTGGATGAGGGCGGTTCCGACGCCTTTACCCCGGTGCTCCGCCGGCACTTCGGTGTGGATGAAGACGATCTTCGAGAGCAGCAGCTTGTAGACAGCGATCGCGGTCGAATCTCCAAGGTCGATCTCGAACCGGTGGCGGGCATGGTTGTCGCGGACGATGAATTTTCCGCCTGACTTGCCGATCACACCCCGCCTCCACTTGTCGCGCCCTACCGTGCGAGTTATCGCGACGCGACGGCATCATAGCAGGGAGGCAGGCATGACGAACAACTCCGCGGTTTCGGTGGTTTCGGTGGTTTCGGCGGCGATCGACGCGAAAGTGGCCCAGCGGGCAATGCTCAGCCATCCCTTCTACCAGGCGTGGACTGAGGGCCGGCTGCCGCTCGACACGCTGCGCCAATACGCGCGGCAATATTTCCACCATGTCGAGGCGTTTCCGCGCGCGGTCAGCGCGGTGCACAGCGCCTGTCCCGATCGTGATGGACGACGGATGCTGGCTGAGAATCTCGCCGAGGAAGAGGGGATCGAGGTTGGCAAGCAGGACCATGCGAGCCTGTGGATGATGTTCGCCTGCGGCCTCGGCGAAAGCGAGGACGCCGTTCGCGGCCAAGGCCTCAACCCGGAGACCGAGGCGCTAATCGAGACTTTCCACCGGTTGTCGCGGCGCTCCTACGCGTCCGGCCTTGGCGCGCTTTACGCCTACGAAAGCCAGTTCCCGGGCGTCGCCAGCGCCAAGATCGAGGGCCTGATCGACCGCTACGGGATTAACGACGAGCCGACCCTGCGATTCTTCCGCGTTCACGAGAGCGCCGATGTCGAGCACAGCCAAGTCTGCCGCGAACTGCTCGACCGCTTGCCGCACGCCGAGCGCGCCGAAGCGATCGCCGCCGGCGAGGAGCTGGCCGGGGCGCTGTGGAATTTCCTGTCGGGAGTCGAAGCCGCTTCGATCCAGTAACGGCGGGCCGATGATGCAGCGGTTAGCGGCAGCCGGTGACGGTCGCCGAGCCCTCGGCCTTGACCGTGCAGGCGGGCTTGCCGGCTAAATCGACCAGGGCCGGCCCCAGCGCGTCGACCTTGGCCGTGCCGGTGACCGTCGCCTTGACCGTCGCCGGCCCCTGGGCGCCAATCGTTGCGTCCCTAGCAATCAACCCGGAAGCGTCGAGCGTTGAGATACCGCGGACGTTCGCGGTCAACTTCGGTGCCGACCCGGCGATGCGGGCGGTGCCGGTGCCGGCGATCGAAACCTTGAGTTGGTCGACGCTGACCAGGCCGACGCTGGCCGAGCCCGAGCCGACGACTGAAAGGTCGAACGACAGGCCGCGCAGCCGGTCGATCGCGAGGCTGCCGGAGCCGTTGACCCAGGCGGCACCGAGCTCGTGGGTGCCGATGCTGATCTCGACCGGCCCCTTGGCCTCGCCGGGATAGCCGCCCCACGATGACCGGTTGCCGCGAACGATGAGCGTGCGGCCCTGGACGTCGAGGGATAATGAGTCGAGCGCCGAGCCCGAGCCGCTGGCAACTGCGAACGGCGCCACTCCGGTCGCCAGGCGAACCGAGAACGGGCCGTCGACGCGGATGCGGTCGAAGCCGCTGACACCGAAGTTGCGGGTGGCCGCGCTGGCCGAATCGGCAGCGCCAATTGCGACGAGGGCGAAGGTGGCGGGAAGGAAGGTGCGCATGGCCCGCACCTTCACCGCCTTATGGTTAACATCGTCCTTACGGGCCGCGCCGTTTAGGAGCAGCGCCTTTATGAGCAGCGAACGTCGCCCGAGCCATGCTTGGAGATATCGCACTTGGCGCCGCCGATGAGCTCCACATCGCCCGAGCCCATGACGCTGACCGAGGCCGTAGTGGACGCGTGGGCGGCGACATTGCCCGAGCCCGCGACCGACACCGAAGCGGTCTGGCTGGCAACGCCCTTGGTGTCGATGTCGCCCGACCCGGCGATGTTCAGCGATATGTTCTGCGCGCTGCCCTTCTTGCCCTGCACGCTGCCCGAGCCGGCGACGCTGACATCGAGCGCCTTTACCTCGACGTTGTCGAGCGAGAGCCCGCCCGAACCGGCGATATTCCCGGCGAAGCTCTCGCCGCGCACATTGTCGATGTGGATATCGCCCGAGCCGGCGACGTCGGCCGCACGCAGTTGCGGAACGGTGACGCTGATCGCAATCTTGCCGTGGTTCCTCCAGCCCATGTGGAACATGCCGCGCCTTTCGCGCGAATGGATCACCAGCCGGTCGCCCTTGACCTCGACCACCAGCCGCTCGAGATCCTTTTCCGGGCCCTTGGCGTGGACGCTGGGCGCGGCGCCGGTGTGGACTTCGACGTCATAGCCGCCGGCGACCTCGATCCGCTCGAACCCGCCGACCGGGTAATTGCGCTCGACCGTCGGTCCGCCCGATTCGTGGCGCTCGCGGGCGCAGCCCGCCGAAGCCGCGGTTGCAGCGATCATTCCAATGACGATTGCCTTACGCATCGTGTCTCTCCTGATGCTGTATTATCGTAGCAATACACCACTGCACCCGGCTTCGGCAAGCACAAAAAACAAGCTGCCGGTGGACCGCTTTCGACCCAATGCGGGCATTGGACCGATGGCTAATCCATGACCTGCGAGTGAGAAGCGTGGTGGCTCGCCAGAATCCCACTTTGGCACGGGTCCGCAACCAAGCCCTTGCCTAAGCTTAGTAATTATCATTAGGTTAACTCGTTTTTAACGATTCGCCGGGGGGCGAGTCGTATCGGGGGAATTCCAATGGCGACCGACACAACGGGCGGTGGCTCGACCACTTCCTTTACCAATACGCCTCAGGCGAAGGACGACAATTACCTCTTTCTCGAGGATGTCCTGCGGGCCAACTCGACCCTCTACAACGTCGCGACCAACACGATCTTCCTCGACGTCATGGCCAACGACCTTGGCGGTGCAGCCAAGACTCTGTTCTCCGTCGAGGACGGGGACGGCAACGCCCTGACCGCTGATTACACGCTGCTCTGCAAGGACGTGGATGCGGCCGGAGCATCGCCGTGGGAGGAAACATTCAACCACAACTGGGTGCGGATCAACAACGGCAAGATCGAATATCGCATCGCCGACAGTTCGGGCATCCCCGGCCATGGGCGCAGCGTCGATTCGCTGGCCGCCGGCGAGGCCTTCTCCGACCAGTTCGTCTACGCGATCCGCCTTGGCAACGGCACGCTGAGTGAAGCGACCGTCAAGATCAACATCACCGGCGCCAACGACCAAGCCTCGATTGCGGCGGCCTCCGCGAGTGACAATTCCGTCACCGAGGCGGGCGGAGTCGCCAATGCGACGCCTGGCGATCCCCATGCCTCCGGCACTGTGGTGGTCAATGATGCGGATCTTGGCCAGAACCATTTACAGAACCCGTCGCCGGGTTCCCTGACCGGCACCTACGGTACGTTCACCTTCAATTCGTCGACTGGTCAGTGGACTTACACCCTCAACAACAATGATCCCGATACCCAGGCGCTGGCCCAGGGCGCAGCGGCCACCGATACGCTGACCGTCACGTCGTTTGACGGGACGTCCTCATACAACATTGTAGTCAACATCACCGGCACCAACGACGCGCCGGTCGCGGTCGCCGACGTCAGCAGCG
>Ga0255310_10000025_pt1 | contig 24582 bp, 19 predicted proteins | sample EtOH1_T0_E1_meta_FD_201359 | JGI IMG/M metagenome (GOLD analysis project Ga0255310, IMG submission 201359) | Sandy soil microbial communities from University of British Columbia, Vancouver, Canada - EtOH1_T0_E1 | ecosystem: Engineered > Artificial ecosystem > Sand microcosm > Unclassified ...
CCGATTGACGTATCACCGGCGTTCTCGTCATTACTATTTATCTTCACATCATCCACACCGAGAAAATCTCTTGCCTTGCCAATCAGGTCGAAGCTAGCGCCGCCTTTCCCAGAAAGTTTGGCTAAGCTGTTTGCAAGTTGCACTGCCTGAATCGAGCTGATTTTTTTGAAATCTTTACCAAATAACAACAGAGCCAATGCCTCCTCTTGTGGCATGGCAGGTGAGGATTCAATTTTCAAAGTAGGCTCTAATACTGGCCCTGAAATCACTGGTCTGATTTCAACATTCGATGCGGTAGTTACGCCCACAATATTCAGGTAAGGTGACGGCGGAATGTCACCCTGGAATACCAGCTCCGCATTCTTGAGTTTGAATTGCTTACCAAATTCTTCGTAGCGTCCGCGGATGGTACCCAATTTTCCTTCAACTTTGGGGTCAGAGATATTACCCCGCAGCGCAAGTTTTCCCTGTAATTCTGCGTCTACACCCCAGCCACGGACGAAAACTTTATTATCTGCTTCCAGTATCACATCCAGGGTTATCGGGTACGCGGCAAATTTGGACTTCGATCCTGCCGTTCTAACAGAGCTGGAAGACGCATCCACAACGTTTAACTCGGGCACACTTCCTGCCAATCGATCAGGAAGATAAATGGCCAGCGAATCGCTTTTTAGCTTACCCGAAATCTTGCCAGCCTGATGATTGCCTTGAAACGTAAGGTCGCCGGAAATAATGCCCCGCGCGTTAGGGTGATTAATCAGAGGGAGTTGGTTAGCATTCAGGTTCAAGCGATAGATGAAATCGCTGATAGAGGTAAAATCGGCGCTCCCTTTAGCGGTTAGAATATTCCTCTTATTGCCTCCGGCGTAGAATTCGGCAAGTGTAAACGTGCGATTGGCCATGACGATGGTAGCGTTGATGTTTTGAAGCTTGACATTGAGCGGCAGGTAGCTGTAACCACCCTGCTGGAACTGAATCTCTCCACTCATTACAGGCGCAGCGTAGCTTCCTGATAGAGCCAGTTTTCCTTTTGCATCACCCTTTAGCACATGCTCTGACGACAAAAGCAGGCCGGACAGTGCGGACACATCAAATGCAAACTCGGTATCCCCCTTGATAGGCGATTGTTCCTCAATAGATAAAACAAAAGGCTCCAGACTAAAATTCACTGGGATATGGGCATTCAGATTAGAGCGCATCATGGGTTTTGTATCAGCGATTGCGCTAACACTAGCCTTACCGTTTTGGATTTTTGCCGTGAGTTTGACAATGGATTCTTGCGATTTAACATGGAGTTTGATCCCCGTAACATGGGCATCCAGCACGGCTTGCGGAGTACCGACATCTCCATTCACTTTTAAGGTAAAGGCTGCTCGCGAATCCTTGAGTTCGTCGGGAAGGTTCGCTACAAATTCGGGCAGAGAAATATAATCGCCGGTGATTACGGCAAATACTGCTGTATTTTTCCGATCAGCATCCACCGAAAAATTTCCATGGCCTATCTTTAATTTTGGGACGGCTACTGACTGGTGACCGTCCCCGATGGTGAGTGTGATTTTATCCGTGCTGGAAAATGCCGTTTTTCCATAGGTACCCTCAAGGGTAGTCAATACGGCATTCCATTCATTCTGCCGGTTTATACCCAGATCACCGTTAGCCTTAATGCGGAAAGGCTGCTGTGTGTTGCCTTCAGCGGCAAAACTTGCTCGCCACCCCCCCTTTTTTCGAGAAGCCACAAGCATTGCCTTGCTCACGCTTACGTCCTCATACACGGCCTTAGACAGGTTGGCCTTGATTGATTTCGGCTCGGCAGCTTTTAAATCGGGGATATCCAGCTCCACATGGGCGGCTGATATATTCACTTGCCTGGCTTCAAGCTTCTGCAAGTCAAGTATTACAAAAGCTCCTTGCCTGCCGCCCTCGCCGGAAAGCCTAATCGACAGCGCGGCCTTTCCGCTGACCGACTCAGGCAGATAATCGGAGAATTGTTCTATGGCTGGAATCTTTGCCTCTAATTTTCCCCTGGCAATTAGGGTGGTGGTATCGAGAAGAAAATTCCCTGCAATCTTATTTTTCAGGTAATGTACGGCAATATCATCTAGTTGCAATGCGGGCGGAGACCATCGGTAACTTGCCAGCGCCTGACCTGCATCTGCTGTTTCGATGTTTATGCCGCCATGCCATCCGTCGTTACCCAGGGTACCGTTTAGTTCAGTGACCGCATTCGGAATAATTTTTTCTTTATAAATAGTTTTTTGCGAACGAATCGTGGCATTGAAGGATGGCTTTTTAAATGTTCCTGCAATGCGGGTGTCGATATCGACTTTACCGGCAACGCCCCTGACCCATTCCTCAAGTTTCAGGCTATCTACCTTCACTGCTGCTTGTATTTCGTTGGACGCAAACTGGAACCCAAGATTACCGCTTATATTCAGGCTCGGATGTGAGAATTGGAATGATGAAACATTAAGGGTGGCCCCTTGCAGCCGATATATACCTGACGCGGAAAGTTCACCCGTTACAAGCACCGGCATCCCGCGTTTGATATCCGCTTTGCCCTCAAAATTCAGTTGTTCTGTGAGAGCAGACAACCCAATCGAGCCACTCAAAGAGCCAAGCAAATCCTCCTCAAGTCCCGTAACAGCGCTCGCCAGAGAGATTTCTTTTATCGCTACTCCGGAGACAGAAATATCCGTCCCCACCCCTTCGCTATTCCTTGCTTTAGCAGCGGGTTCCGGGATTCTCAACAATTGGATTGCATCTGCCGAAAATTCACGAATGACAAGATGCTGACGGATAGTAGGGGCTGGAAGTAGATAGATGACAACTGCGTCAGCTTCTATCCACACGCCTTTTGTATCGGATAGGGAGAGCTTTGAAATACGCGCCGTCAGCGGGAACTGAAAACGTATATCTTTTGCTTCAATGCGATACCCTACTCCGTCTGATAGCTCTGTTCGGACCAGATGCCGGATATACGCCGTGCCTGTGTCGCTAGATAACCACCCTACTCCGGTGACCAGTATTAACAGAAACAACGTTGCCAAATTCAATATCAGATACAACGGCCACAATATGTACCGGGGCAGTTTAAAAAAACGTACCATCAGAAAGCCTGCCCGATACTGAAATAAAGCTGAAAGGCATCGTCCACGCCAGAGCGTTTATCCAGTGGGACAGCAACATCCACACGCAGCGGCGCAAAGCTAGTGAAATAGCGATATCCCAAACCGGCACCCCATAGAACACCACCGTAAAAATCTGGGTAAGTTGCATCGAAGGTATTTCCTCCGTCAAGAAACGCAACCACACCATGATCTTCCGCTATACGCAGCCGCAGTTCAGTTGAAAATTCCACAAAAGAGCGACCACCCAACGGATCGTTTTGTGTATCCAGCGGACCAACCAATTGGTAGCCATAGCCACGAATCGATCCACCGCCGCCTGTATAGAAGCGCTCGGTAGCCGGAACCGTATCACTCGAAGCACCGAGAATGGCTCCGGTTGTTGCCCGCACGGCGATCACCGATTGTTCAGCAGCACCCAGGGGCTGGTAATAGCCACCACTGACGCGATTTTTCAAAAAGGTGGTGCGGGTATCAATCGTGTCGACTGCCGGCGTCGTATTAAACTGGAACGTCCAACCGCTGATTGGGTTAAATCGATCATTACGCCTGTCCTGCGACATAAATAACGGCAGAGAGAATAACGCCACGTTTTCCGTATTATTCTGGTCTTTGATGCGTTCAAAGCCGTATTTTGCGCCCACTCCGACCATCCATTTGTTATCGAGATCGCGCTCAACGCCCCCTGAAACATTGAACCCTGAAGTCTGGAACGCATCATTATCTTTTTGCTCTATGCCACCGCCGACTTTCAGGCGTTGATCCCTCCGCATGAAGTAGGGTTTTTCTAGTTGTGTATTGAGCTGCTGTTCACGCGTCGCTACAGACAACATGGTAGAAAAATTCTCGCCATGTGATAAAAAATTGCGGTGTTCCCAACCAGCATTCACGCCGGGGCCAATGTCGGTGCTATAGCTTACGCCGGCCTTGATGGAGCGATGTGCCCTTTCGGTAACTATGAACGTTACCGGCACACTGCCATCGGCGGCAGGAGATTCTGGCAACACTGTCTCAGTCTTGGCTAGTAATCCTGATTTTTTCAGGAATACATTTGCATCGTTGAGTTTGGATCGCTTAAAGCACTCGCCTTTCTTAATCTGTACGCGTCTGTTCAGGTGAAGATTGGAGATGGTTTCTTGGCCGATAAACTGAATATCGCCGAACGTAGCGATTAGACCAGCCTTCACCCGATAGGTCACATCTATACGGTGCTGAAGATGGTTTATCACCGCTTCATGGGTGGTGTGGTGGTCAAAAAGGCAGTTGTGCTTCTCAACTGATTTCTGGATGATTAACACATCCTTCAGTACAACTGCGGCTAACGCCGGCTTATCCGTTTTAGCACTAAGAACCTTGGTGTCGGGCACATTAATCGCTGATAGTTTTACTTCATCAGCGGCCTCCACCTCCATACTGATTCTGCCAAAGCGGTATTGTTGTCCGGCACCTACACGAAATGTCGAGATTTGTGCAGCCTCATCGTAAGCAGCCTCAATAGTGGACTGATAGTACCCTTCGGCCTGCAATAATTTTTTTAAGGCGGCACGGTCTTTCTCAAAGCGATAATGTCCATAGTCAGAATCTGCGTTATCCGGAATAGCGCGTTTGTTTAAGGTTTTCTGCCAGTCCAGAAGAATCTGGCGCAACGCCTTGGAGGCATCATCGCTTTGAATTATGACCTGGTGCCGAATATCTTCGCTTAAGATGCCCGCTTCGGCAGGATATGAAAGGCAGGAAACGGCTAGCGCAATAAAGCACAGGAACGAGAGTACCGCGCCTGCATGTGGATAATCATGCGTGTGCCTTTCCTGCTGATTTCTCATCCGATAGCTGTATAATTTTTTCTGACGTGCTGGTCTGGCCGTTTCTGACGATAACGATCAGGCCGTGCCTTTCTGCTGTGGCGTCATATGGGGGGCTTAAACACTGACTTCCGGCCGGCGCAATATAATCGATTAACACACCCAACATCATATTCCGCAAGGAATGGTGGAGCTGAGCGGGATCGAACCGCTGACCTACTGATTGCGAACCAGTCGCTCTCCCAACTGAGCTACAGCCCCAAAATTTGTGTCACTGCGAGTTGCCGCTGTGCGTAGCGACGCATTCTACTCCATGATCCCACGCTTGTTCCAGACTGGCTATATTGCAGATTGCCAGACAAACCGTTAGTGTTCAGCATAGCCTGAAAAAAGACTAGCCAATGATCACTGCCCAAGAGTTAACCGGCCATGCCCAGTCCACGCCGAACCCATATCCCATATAGTGCCGCGACTGGCAGGGGAATCGGCACCCGCACCCTGTCTTCAGGAAACACGCAATCACTGCCCGCTCCGGGCTCGTCCGTTTTGGTGAGTTGCCCGGCCGATCCTGACATGCGCCAGGCTTTTGACGAGATCTTAGAATCTTCAGTAAAGCTGATCTACTGGACCGACCTGGACGAATCGGCCCGTAAATCAGCGTTGGCTGAGTCGCCTATACTGCTGGGCTGGAACCCACCTCAGGAGCTGGGTGGTGAACAACGGCTTGCTGATATGCCGAATTTAAAACTGATGCAGCTACTGACCTCCGGCGCAGATCACATTTCCTACGGCACTCTGCGTGAAAGCATAACGGTCGCCAGCAATCCCGGAGCGTTTGCAGAACCCATGGCTGAGCATATTCTCGCCATGACACTCACGTTGGCTAAGGATTTGCGGGAGAGCCACCATCAGCTGGTTCGCGGCCACTTCGAGCAGTTTTCACCCACCCGCAGCCTGGCGGGAGGCGCTTGTGTCATTGTCGGCTTTGGTGGAGTGGGTCAAGCTAGCGCCCGACTTTTTAAAGCCCTGGGCATGCATATCATCGCAATCAACCGCCGAGGGTTGGCCGGGCCACCCGCTGACCGTGCCGGAACTTTGAGCGATTTACCCACGGTGTTACCGCTGGCAGATGTCGTTATCCTGGCCTTACCGCTGACTTGCCACACGCGGGGTATATTCGATGCCGAATTGCTTGGCAGGTTACGTGACGATGCTATTCTGATCAACGCAGCACGCGGCGAACTTATTGATGAATCCGCCCTTTATCATCATCTTCGCGACCATCCACAGTGCCGAGCCGGTATCGACGCCTGGTGGGTCGAGCCCTTCCGGCACGGCCGTTTCGAACTGCGCCATCCGTTGCTTGAGCTACCCAATCTCCTGGGCTCACCGCATAACTCGTCGGTAGTCCCCGGTGCGGAAACGACCGCTGCCCGCATGGCCGCTATCAACTGCCGACGCTACCTGAATGGATCCGGGTTGAGAGGCGTGGTAGATCCCCGAGACTATGATCTGCGTTGAAGGGGACAAAAAAAACGGCACGACAGAAGCGATAATGTCGTGCCGTGGTGCAAGCATTTATACCTGCAAGGGGGAAGCTCAATACTCAAACCACCAAAAAAAAGACCACCTGTCAGCCACACCTGACCAAACCAACCGCATTACCTAAACATAGGCCGATGATTAAGTTGTAGTCGTTGATTAACTATTCGTCAAGTTGAGATCAAAGAACGGTATTTTTTGGCAAAAAAAAGCGGCCATACGTAGGCCGCTTTGACGATTTATCCCTGGCAGGGAAAACCTTATTCCGCGTTATTCCGTTAACGCTTTCATGCTTAGACGGATACGGCCTTGTCTATCCACTTCGAGCACTTTTACACTCACAGTATCGCCTTCTTTGAGCTTGTCACTCACTTTCTCGACACGCTCTTCGGAAATCTGCGAGATATGCACCAAGCCATCCTTGCCGGGAAGTATGGTGACAAAAGCACCAAAATCCATGATCTTAGAGACTTTTCCGCTATATATGGTGCCCACCATAACGTCGGAGGTAATCAGCTCGATACGCTGACGTGCCGCTTCACCGGCAGACTTATCAACAGAGGCAATTTTTATGGTGCCGTCATCGGATATATCGATGACTGCGCCGGTTTCCTCGGTGATCTGGCGAATAGTCACGCCACCCTTGCCGATAACGTCACGAATTTTGTCTGGATCAATGCGCATGGAGATGATACGCGGAGCCCACTCTGACATTTCTTCGCGCGGGCTAGAAATGACTTTTTCCATTTCGCCCAGGATATGCAACCGGCCTTGTTTGGCCTGAGCCAGTGCCTGCTGCATGATTTCTGGCGTGATGCCGTCAATCTTAATATCCATTTGCAGGGCGGTGATGCCTTTGGCGGTACCGGCTACCTTGAAATCCATGTCTCCCAGGTGATCTTCATCGCCCAGAATATCCGTGAGTACGGCGTACTTATCGCCTTCCAGAATCAAACCCATGGCAATGCCGGCAACGGCGTCTTTGATGGGCACGCCGGCGGACATCAGCGATAAACTGGCGCCGCAAACCGTCGCCATCGAGCTGGAGCCGTTGGATTCCATAATCTCGGAAACCACACGCAGCGTATAAGGAAACTGGCTAAGATCGGGCAAAACGGCTTCGACCGCACGACGAGCCAAGCGACCATGACCGATTTCGCGGCGTTTGGGCGACCCCACCATGCCGGTTTCACCGACGCTGAAAGGCGGAAAGTTGTAGTGCAACATGAAGGGGTCTTTACGCTCGCCTTCAATGGCATCGATCACCTGAGCATCACGCGGTGTACCCAGCGTGGTGACTACCAGGGCTTGAGTTTCGCCCCGGGTGAACAAAGCGGAACCATGGGTACGTGGGAGCAGGCCTACTTCGATGGTGATAGGACGGACTGTTTTGCTGTCGCGGCCATCGATACGTGGTGCGCCACTGAGGATGCGACCACGGACGATACGTTTTTCGACCGAGGAAATCTCATTCTTAACTTGCAGCTCTGTCCAACGCGGCGTCTCACCTTTTGCCAGCGCCTCAACGGCGGCGGTACGAATCTCGCCAATACGTTGATAGCGAACCTGTTTTTCGGTCAGGTTATACGCATCATCCAGACCCGCCTGGGCATGGGCAGCGACTTGCTCGACCAACGCGCTATCTTTCTGGGGTAGCTCGACCACCCAAGCAGGCTTGCCGGCTTCGGCAACCAATTCATTGATGGCTTTGATCGCCGTTTGCATTTGCTGATGACCAAAAACCACGGCACCCAACATCACTTCTTCGGACAGGCTCTTAGCGCCGGACTCCACCATCAGAACAGCTTTTTCGGTACCGGCGACAACCAGGTCAAGCTGTGAGCTCTGCAACTGAGAAGCCCTTGGATTGAGCACGTATTCGCCGTTGATATAGCCAATACGGGCCGCGCCAAGAGGGCCTTTGAATGGCATACCGGAAATCGCCAATGCGGCCGATGCCCCCAGCAGAGAGGCGATATCTGGATCAATTTCTGGATTTACCGAAATAACGGTGGCAATGACTTGGACTTCGTTAGCGAAGCCTTTAGGAAAGAGCGGACGAATGGGCCGGTCAATCAACCGTGAAGTGAGTACTTCCTTTTCAGACGGCCGACCTTCGCGCTTGAAAAATCCGCCAGGAATACGCCCTGCAGCGTAGGTTCGCTCCTGGTAATTTACGGTGAGGGGAAAGAAATCCTGCCCCGGCTTAGGGTCTTTAGCCCCCACAGCGGTAACCAGAACCACCGTATCACCCATGGATACCAAAACTGCACCATGAGCCTGGCGGGCAATTCGCCCGGTTTCCAGGGTTACCCGGTGCTCGCCATATTGAAACGTTTTAATAGTTGACTTCACTAGAAATGATCCCAGCCTTTAAGCGAATGCGCACGGAGAAACCAGAAATATGAGCCTTAACGGCGCAGACCCAGACGGGCGATCAAATCTTGATACCGACCTTTGTCATTGGCCTTGAGATAGCTCAACAACTGACGACGCTGATTGACCATTTTGACCAGGCCACGACGCGAGTGGTGGTCGTGCTTGTTGTTCTCAAAGTGCCCCGTTAGACTTTCAATACGACCCGTCAGCAAGGCAACCTGCACTTCCGGCGAACCGGTGTCGCTCTGCCCACGCTGATGTCCCTTTACGATTTCTTGCTTTTGATCCGCAGTTAACGCCATCGATGACTCCTAGCCCTTCAATACCTTAGAAAGGGCAACATTGTAGTCCCCACGACGATTTGGCACAAGAACCAAAACGAGCAGAAAATCAGCCAAGGCCCACCCGTCGCGGCGGGCTGTCGTCTTTGCAAGCTGTCAGCGCCCTTTCCACGATCTCATCCACTCGCTCAACCCAAACAAACTTGAGTCGCTGCCGGACATGCTCGGGGATATCCTCCCACTCTTTGCGATTACGCGCGGGCAATATAACCGTTTTTATGCCGGCGCTTAGCGCCGCCAAAGTTTTTTCTTTTATGCCACCGACGGGTAATACCAAGCCTCGCAGCGTTATCTCGCCGGTCATGGCCACATCGGCGCAGATAGTGCGATTGGTCAGCAGGGAGACCAGGGCCATGTACATAGTCACGCCCGCACTGGGACCATCCTTGGGTATAGCGCCCGCAGGAACATGCACGTGGATGTCGCTCTTCTCAAAAATAGCTTCGTCAATGCCCAACACTTGCGCCCTTGATTTAAGCAATGACAGTGCGGTTTGAGCGCTCTCCTTCATTACGTCGCCGAGTTGGCCGGTGAGTATAAGCTGACCGCGACCCGATATCCGAGTGGCCTCGATGAACAAAATATCACCCCCGACGGGCGTCCAGGCCAACCCCGTGGCCACCCCCGGCAGGCTGGTGCGCTGAGCAATTTCGCTTTCATATTTGCGCGGCCCAAGGATTTCCGGAAGGGTTTCGGCCTCCACCAAAATCCGCTCCTGGTCGCCGTCTTCGGCAACCCGCATGGCGATATGGCGCAATACCGCGCTGATTTGCCGCTCCAAATTGCGGCAACCGGCCTCTCGGGTGTAATCACAAATCAAGCTACGGATCGCCGCATCGGTAAAATCGACCCTGTCTGCGGTAAGGCCGTTGTTTTCCAATTGCCGTTTGATGAGATAGCGCCGAGCAATATTCAGCTTTTCTTCTTCGGCGTAACCCGTCAGTTCGATAATCTCCATGCGGTCGCGCAAAGCGCTGGGGATGGTATCCAGAACGTTGGCTGTGGCGATGAAGGTGACTTTAGATAAGTCAAATGACATGCCCAGGTAATTGTCGCGAAAGCTGTTGTTCTGTTCGGGATCGAGAACTTCCAGCAAAGCCGCTGCCGGATCGCCCTGAATACCTTGGCCTAATTTATCTATTTCATCGAGCATCAGCACCGGGTTCCGGCTACCAACATGGTGAATGGCCTGAATAATGTTGCCGGGCAAGGCGCCTACGTAAGTACGTCGATGACCGCGAATCTCAGCCTCATCATGTACTCCACCCAGAGCAACTCGGGCGAACTTGCGTCCCATGGCTCGAGCAATGCTCTGCCCCAGCGAGGTTTTACCCACGCCCGGCGGACCAACAAAGCAGAGAATAGGGCTTTTGCCGGCAGGATTAAGCTTGCGAACCGCCAAATACTCCAAGACACGGCGCTTCACTTTTTCCAGGCCGTAATGATCTTCATTCAGTATCCGGCGAGCTTCGGTGATGTCGGTAAGATCGTCGCTGGCCTTCGACCAGGGTAATTCGACCAACCATTCCAGATAGGTGCGCAGCATGGAATACTCGGCCGCACTTTCCGACATACTTTCCAGGCGCTTGAGCTCCTTGCGAGCTTGTTTGGCGGCTTCTTCGGGCATATTGGCGGCTTCAATAGCCTGTTTCAGTTCGCCCAATTCAGTCTGCTGATCGTCACCTTCGCCCAGTTCTTTTTGAATGGTGCGCAATTGTTCGCGAAGGAAATACTCCCGTTGCCGGTCATCCATGCTCTCTTTGGTTTTTTCGCTGATCTGTTGTGACAAGCGCAATACATCCAACCGATAGGACAGCAATTTGCTGACCTTATCGAGTCGATTTTTTAGATCGCTTTCTTCCAGTATTTGTTGTTTTTCCTCAGATTTCAGATCCAGGTATCCGGCGACAAAATCCGCCAAAGCCGGCGCCGATGTCATATTTTGTACTGTGTAGACCATCTCCGGCGGTGCTTGCGGCAACAGATTGATCGCTTCAACGGCTTGTTGCTTTAGGTGTAATAGCCGGGCCTCCATGTCCTTACCCGGTTCTTCACGCTCCTGAAGACGCTCGATACGAGCGAGCAAGAAGGGGTGCCCTTCGATGAAATCGATGATGCGAAACCGCTGATCGCCCTGACAGACCAGATGATGACTACCATCTTGGGCGGTGACGTAACGCAACACATTGGCCACGGTACCCACTTTATACAGATCCTCCGGGCCGGGTTCATTCACGTCCGGATCTTTTTGCAGCACCAGCCCCACCGGTCGCTCACTGCGAACGGCTTCCTGTGCCGCAGCTATGGTGGTTTTCCGCCCGACGCTCAGCGGCAGGACAATCCCAGGAAACAAGACAATATTGCGCACCGGGATGATGATCAATACATCTTCGCCGTGGCGGCCAAGGCTGTCCTTGTCGCCTGGGAGTTCGGACAACAGGGGTTGGTCGATTTCGCTCATGTTTTTCACCATTCAGTCAAAGCTTACGTAGACAGATGAGCAGGCAGCCGTGCTCAAAGTGCCAGCCATCCAACCCCAGTGGGCGCGGCGGCAAATCCAACCGGCGCTCAAAGTGGCCATAAGGAAGCTCCAGACGATGGATGGCTGCATTGCGCAGGGAAGCCGGCATGTGGCGCTCCCCGGCAACCACGAGTCCCCGCCCTTTTAGCTGAATCTCCACTCGATTAGGCTCCACCCCGGGCAAAGCCATAATCAGCCAGATGGCATCGGTAGTTTCGAACACGTCCACCGGCGGCTCCCAGGCCACCTTATGATCCATAGATGAGGCCGGCTGAAAAAAACCCTTCCGCAGACGCTCGGCGCGATCCAGCATTTCCAAGGCCTGAGACCACATCAAACGTTCAAATTCTCGCTGCGACATGGCGTTTCTACCTTCATGTGGCTGAGCCTGCCCCTTATCACGAGATGGGGGCGGTATTTGTAATTACAATGGGTTGCTTATGTGTAGTCCAGGTTATGAACTTTGCCCATCGGCAACTTGACTTAGATCAGGGCCCACGCTGTTTTCTGATAATAGACTACGCTTAAGGCAAGGGTATGTGATCACATAACAGGAGTTATCTATGCAAAAAACAACTCAGGTCGTCTACGAAAATATGGAAGGCTCGCCCGCTATTGAGGAGAGAATTCGCCAGCGGGTGGCAAAACTGGAGCAATTCTTTGACGGTATCATCGGCTGTCGGGTCGTCGTCGAATCGCCACATCGTCATCAGCACAAAGGCAAAATCTACCAGACCCGTATTACGGTAACGGTGCCCGGCAACGAGCTGGTGGTAAATCGCAGTCCAGGGGAAGACCACGCGCATGAGGATGCTTATGTGGCGATTCGTGACTCTTTTGACGCGATGGAACGTAAGCTCGCGGACCATTCGCGCAGAATCCGTGGCGAAGTTAAAGTCCACGAGGCTCCGCCGCATGGGCGCATCACCGAAATCTATCCCCATATGGATTATGGACGAATCATCAGTGCCGATGGCCGGGATATTTATTTTCATCGCAATGCCATCATGGAAACGCCCTTCGAAAAGCTCGAAATTGGCACTCAAGTCTGGTTCGCCGAGGAGCTAGGCGATGAGGGACCCAAAGCAACCACCGTTCATGTCGTGGGCAAGCACCATCACGTGAGCTGATTTATTCAAATACGATCACCTAGCCAAGTTAGATAGCCAAATCCAGGTAACGATCATGAAAAAAACTCATGTGCCCCAAGACAGTGCCCCAGGCATGAGCCATCAAGGCCGGCATGAACGTTTTCTCAAAACGTGGGAACACGGCGCGCACAAAGCCAAAAGCAAACTACCCGAACCGACAGCCTGCCCCGGATGCGATGCGGTTTATCATCAGGGGCGCTGGCAATGGAGCCCAGTTCCAGCCGACGCCCAACACCATCTCTGCCCGGCCTGTCAGCGTATTCGTGATCGGGCACCCGTCGGTTACCTGCATCTGAGCGGAAAGTTTTTTGACCAGCACAGGGACGAAATCATGCGCTTGGTTCGTCATGTGGAAATGCGGGAAAAAAATCAGCATCCCTTGGAACGCATCATGGACGTAAGCGAAGATCAGGACGGTACCCTCATCAGCTTTACCGGTCCACACTTAACACGAGGCGCCGGCGAAGCAATCAATCACGCTTACCAAGGTGAGCTGGACTTTCATTATGTGGAGGAAGACATTACGATGCGGGTGAAATGGCATCGTGATTAATAGCCTTGGGCCAAAATAAAGTGGCATTTCAAATCCGGTTGGGCGAGCTTAAATGCGCTTGACGAGCACGAGGGCGTCTTCTCGCCCTCGCTTAGCCGGATAATAGTCGCGGCGAACGCCCACTTGGACAAATCCACTGCGCTGGTAAAGTTTGATTGCCGCCAGATTGGATGGCCGAACTTCCAACAATGCTCGGTTGGCACAGTGATCCTTGGCCACACCGATCATGTAGTCGAGCAGATCGCGGCCAATGCCCCGCCGATGATGATCCGCGCTGACGCAAAGATTGAGGATATGGGCATCGTCCACGGCAATCGCCATGACGCAGTAGGCAATCAACTTAGATTCCAGCCAGGCGCCCCAAGCCAGATAGCCGGTCCGCAGACAGTCGTTGAAAATACCGGATGACCAGGGAAAATCATAGCTATTGCGTTCGATTACGAGAACTTCGCGCAGATCCTCAGCCACCAATGGCCTTAGGGCTAATTGCTTTAGCTGGTGCGTGGCAGTCATGTTCTGCGACAAAGCTCAACCCCCGAGTTTCTTTATCTCCGTCAAGGCCAACTTCAAATCTTGCCAGGCTTTGGCCTTTTCTCCCGGTGAGCGCAGCAGATAAGCCGGATGATAGGTGACTACCAGTGGCAGCCCCGCAGCGGGCCCTTGCGCAAAATGCAGACGATGGATCTCGCCGCGTAACTTACCAATCGGCGTGGTGACTCCGAGTAAATTTTGCGACGCAATGCGTCCCACCACCAGTATCATTTTAGGCTTAACCAAAACCATTTGCCGATACAGGTAACCCATGCAGGCATTGGCTTCTTCCGGCGACGGATCGCGGTTATTGGGTGGTCGGCACTTTAGAATATTGGCGATGTACACCTGCTGACGACTAAGGCCCATTGCCACCAGCATCTCGTCCAACAGCTTACCGGCCCGGCCCACAAAGGGCTCGCCACGGGCGTCTTCTTCTGCACCCGGCGCCTCGCCAATCACCATCAAATCGGCATCTTGACGGCCAATACCAAACACCGTCTGAGTCCGGCTGGTGGCCAGGCCGCAAGCCTGGCAATTAGCAACACACTCAGCCAACTCCCGCCAACCCAGCTCAGACACATCCAAAGAGAGTTTGGTTCTGATTGATGGGCTGACTCGCTCTTGTTTGATCGCCGCTGTCCCTGGTTCGGGCATGATTATGCTCACTTGCAATGGCTCGTCGCTCGTGGCACTTGCAGGGATAATTGCCTGCGGTCTTTGACTCTCGATCAGTTGCGGCCGCTGCTGCCAGGCGGTGAGGCCCAAGGCTCGCAAATAGCGGTCACGTTGCCTGTCCATAAAAATTAAATATCACCTCGTTGTGGATGCGCACGCTGGCCGCTTTGCTCCATCTTATTCAGGGCATTGATGTAAGCCTTGGCAGAAGCCACAACAATATCGACATCCGCGCCTTGACCATTAACAACGCGGCCTTTGCCCGACAAGCGAACCGTTACATCACCCTGTGCATCGGAACCTTCAGTAATCGCATTCACCGAGTACAACAGCAGCTCGCTGCCGCTGGCGACAATCTGTTCAATGGCTTTGAAAGTTGCATCCACCGGCCCGGAGCCGATGGATTCCGCAGCGACTTCATCGCGATCAATACGTAGCTTGATCTGCGCTACGGGCACCTCGCCCGTTTCGGAACAGGCGCGCAGCGAAACCAGCTGGATGTGCTCGTAGCTGTTGGATGACTCCACGTCGGTGATCAGCGCCTGCAAGTCATCATCATAAATTTCGTGTTTCTTGTCCGCCAATTCTTTAAAGCGGGCAAACGCATCATTGAGTTCTTGATCCGATCCAAACTCAGCTCCAAGCTCTTTCAGCCGAGTACGGAAAGCGTTTCGACCAGAATGTTTACCCAAAACCAGGCGATTGCTATCCCAGCCCACGTCCTGGGCGCGCATAATCTCGTAGGTTTCCCGGCTCTTTAATACGCCGTCCTGATGGATGCCGGATTCATGAGCAAAGGCATTAGCGCCGACAATGGCTTTGTTGGGCTGCACGGGAAACCCAGTAATCGTTGAAACCAAGCGGGAGCAAGGCACGATCTGGGTGGTATCGATACGGGTATCCAGCGCAAAATAATCAGCGCGGGTTCGCAGCGCCATGACTATTTCTTCTAACGATGCATTGCCCGCCCGCTCACCCAAGCCATTGATTGTACATTCCACCTGCCGGGCGCCATTCTTGACAGCGGAAAGCGAGTTGGCAACCGCCAACCCCAAATCATTATGGCAATGAACGGAAAAAATGGCCTGGTCGCTATTTGGCACGCGCTCAAGCAGTTGGCGGATCAAATCGCCGAACTGGCCCGGCACGGAATAACCGACCGTATCTGGAATGTTAATGGTTCGAGCGCCCGCCGTAATCGCCGCCTCGACGATCTGGCAGAGAAAATCCGGCTCTGAACGGCCGGCATCTTCGGCAGAAAACTCGACATCGTCGGTGTATTGCCTGGCTCGTTTGACGGCGGCTTTTGCCGCCTCAATCACCTGAGCCTCTGGCATGCCCAGCTTCTTTTGCATGTGGATCGGTGACGTGGCAATGAAAGTATGAATTCGGCGCCGCTCAGCACCTTTAAGAGAAAGCCCAGCGCGATCAATATCTTCGGGTTTGGCACGAGCCAGTCCGCAAACGATACTGTCGCGTATCGTGTCCGCCACGGCCTTAACCGACTCAAAATCACCCACACTGGCTGCGGGGAAGCCGGCCTCGATGACATCCACCCGCATCCGTTCGAGGGCTTTGGCAATCCGAACCTTTTCCTCTCGGGTCATCGACGCGCCTGGACTTTGCTCCCCGTCTCTCAGCGTCGTGTCAAAGATAAGGACTCGTTCCATCATTCTGCTCCGTCAACCCCTCGTGCTTTTCGTGCCGACCCATCAGCGACTTACAAAATCAAAACACGTTTACGGTGTGTTCAAACGTGTTGTCGCTGGCGGTATTGATATATCGCCAGAAAAATACCCGAAGCCATATAACTCAACGCCATTAAAAACAGCACCATCGGTGGGTTGATGGCAATAAGAATAAAAATTCCCACCGTAATTAGTACGTAACGAAAAGGTACTCGCTCGTTCAACTTGAGGTCTTTGAAGCTATAATAGTTCACATTGCTAACCATCAATCCACCTGCCAACACGGTCAGCAAAAGCGCGGGTATGGCAAGAAATTTTCCATCCAGCCCGGCATCGCTACACACCCAAACCAGACCGGCCACCACGCCCGCTGCCGCCGGGCTAGGTAACCCGCAGAAATAGCGCGGATCTTGATGGGCAATCTGAGTATTAAAACGAGCCAGTCGAAGCGCCGCGCCCACGGCAAAAACAAAAGCCCCGACCCAACCAACTTGCGACCAATACCAGCCGTACTGACTCATTGAGTTAAGCGACCAAAGATAAACAATCAAGGCCGGCGCTAGCCCAAAACTCACCATATCGGCCAGACTGTCGTACTCTTTGCCGAAATCGCTCTGAGTATTGGTCATCCTGGCTACTCGACCATCCAACCCATCCATCGCGCCGGCCACAAAAATAACCCAGGCCGCCGTCTCGTAGTGACCTTTAATCGCCGCGATAATGGCATAAAACCCGGCAAATACAGTGGCCGTCGTAAACAGGTTAGGCAGTAAATAAATGCCTCGCCCAGGACGCTTCACTGAATCAACCACAGTGACGTCAACGGGAGTTGATTCATCAGGAGGATCGGATCGTGGGGAATCTTCGTATGGGTTGGACATAGTTTGAATTCTAGAACAGATGGCCTACAGCCACCTGTTTATTTAAATGATAATAACACCGCCAGGGTTAATTGCGGCTGCGATCCACCAGCTTGCTCTTACCAATCCAAGGCATCATGGAACGCAGACGCTGACCTACCGCCTCGATAGGATGCTCGGCCGTCAGACGTCGAGATGCCTTCAGCGTCGCCATACCTGCCTGGTTTTCCAGGATAAATTCCTTGGCGAACTGACCAGTCTGGATTTCTTTCAGAATCGCACGCATTGCCGCACGGGATTCATCATTGATAACCCGAGGACCACGACTGATATCACCGTATTCCGCCGTATTGGAAATGGAATAGCGCATATCCGCAATGCCGCCTTCGTACATAAGATCGACAATCAGCTTAAGTTCATGCAGGCATTCAAAATAAGCCATTTCTGGGGCATAACCTGCCTCAACCAAAGTTTCAAACCCAGCCTGCACCAAGGCCGTTGCGCCGCCACACAACACGGCCTGCTCACCGAACAAATCGGTCTCCGTTTCTTCGCGGAAGTTAGTCTCGATGATACCTGCGCGGCCACCGCCGTTGGCGCTGGCATAAGCCAGCGAAATTTCACGCGCCTGGCCACTCTTATCTTGATAGATGGCGATCAAACTGGGCACGCCACCGCCTTGGGTATACGTGGAACGTACTAAATGACCGGGACCCTTAGGGGCAACCATGATCACATCCAAATCAGCGCGCGGTACGATTTGTTGGAAATGGATATTGAAGCCATGCGCAAAGGCCAGGCAGGCGCCTTTCTTCAGATTAGGCTCAATCACATCACGATAAAGAGCGGCTTGATGCTCATCAGGCGCCAGTATCATGATCACATCCGCAACTTTGACTGCGTCAGCAACGGGCATGACTTTCAGGCCAGCGGCTTTAGCTTTGGCTTCGGACGACGAACCAGCCCGCAGACCGACAATTACATCGACGCCAGAATCCTTAAGATTATTGGCATGGGCGTGACCTTGCGAGCCATAGCCAATAATGGCAACTTTTTTGGACTTGATGACAGAAAGATTGGCATCTTTATCGTAATAGACATTCATTACACATTCCCTTTCACAAATAACTTTAAAATCATTAAAAACAAATAAGTTACGGCGACCCAATCCCGGTTAAAGGCGCAACGCCGTCTCACCACGCGCGATTCCTGAGACGCCCGTGCGAACCACTTCCAGAATATTCTCAGAACCTATGGCGGCGAGGAAGGCATCCAATTTGGCGCCGTTACCCGTCACCTCAATCGTATAGGTATTTTCAGTTACATCGAGTATGCGTCCGCGGAAAATATCCGCTAAGCGCTTAACTTCTTCTCGATGCGCACCTTTTGCCACGGTCTTAACCAGGATCAATTCACGCTCGATGTGATCCCCCTCAGTGAGCAGAACCACCTTGACCACTTCGATCAATTTATTGAGCTGCTTTAATATTTGCTCAACAATTTCATCGCTGCCGGTGGTAACGATGGTCATACGAGACAGCGAGGCGTCTTCCGTCGGAGCCACGGTAAGTGACTGGATGTTATAGCCTCTGGCAGAGAATAAACCGGAAACCCGAGACAGCGCACCGGACTCGTTTTCCAGCAAAATAGCGATGATGTGTCGCATGATTACACCAATATCATTTCGTTCTGGCCGGCACCGGCAGGAATCATGGGATAGACGTTTTCTTCTTGATCCGTAATGAAATCCATAAATACCAGGCGATCTTTCAGAGCAAAGGCCTCTTTGAGCGCGGATTCGACATCAGCCGGCTTATCAATACGCATGCCCACGTGACCAAAGGATTCTGCCAGCTTAACGAAATCTGGCAAGGCTTCCATATAAGACATGGCATACCGCTTAGCGTAGAAGAACTCTTGCCACTGCCTGACCATACCCATGTAGCGATTGTTCAGGTTGATGATTTTGACCGGCAACTTGTACTGCAAGGCGGTCGATAACTCCTGAATACACATGATGATGCTGGCTTCACCGGTGATACAGCAGACCTTCTCGTCAGGGAAGGCTAGTTGCACGCCGAGAGCAGCAGGCAAACCGAAGCCCATGGTTCCCAGACCCCCCGAGTTGATCCAGCGATTGGGTTTATCAAACTTATAGAACTGAGCCGCCCACATCTGGTGCTGTCCCACATCGGAGGTTACATAGGCATCGCCCTTAGTGATTTCGTAGACCTTTTCGACCACGTACTGAGGCTTGATGATTGCACTGGTACGGTCATAACGCAGGCAGTCCGTGGTCCGCCACTCCGCAATCTGTCCCCACCAGGCCCTCAAAGCACCACTATCAGGTTTACGATCCAGCTCTTGTAACATCTTATTCAGCTGAGTAAGCACGTTGCGGACAGACCCGACGATAGGAATATCGACACGTACCGTTTTTGATATTGATGAGGGATCAATATCGATATGAATGATTTGAGCGTTTGGACAGAATTTTTTAACATTGCCAACAACACGGTCATCAAAGCGAGCGCCCACAGCGATCAAAACGTCGCAGTGATGCATCCCCATATTGGCTTCGTAGGTGCCGTGCATACCCAACATGCCAAGAAACTGCTGCGACGTGCCGGGAAAAGCGCCCAGACCCATCAACGTGCTGGTTACCGGAAACCCGGTGATCTGAGCAAACTCGCGCAGTTGCTGCGACGAACCATCCAACACCACGCCGCCGCCGGAATAAATCATCGGCCGCTCGGCCGTCAGTATCAGCTCTGCCGCTTTGCGGATCTGCCCAGGATGACCGCGTTCCACCGGTCGATACGAACGCAGTTCTATCTTATCGGGATAGCTAAAATTAAAGCGCTGTGCCTGAACATCCTTAGGAATATCCACCAAAACCGGACCTGGCCGACCGCTAGAGGCCACGTAGAATGCCTTTTTGATGGTCTCTGCTAACTCGCTGACATCTTTGACCAGGAAGTTATGCTTAACGCAGGGGCGAGTAATACCCACGGTATCGACTTCCTGAAACGCATCCGAGCCAATCGCATGCGTGGGCACCTGCCCTGTCAGGATCACCATGGGAATGGAGTCCATATAAGCGGTAGCAATGCCGGTTACGGCGTTAGTCACGCCAGGCCCTGAGGTGACCAAAGCCACGCCAGGGCGTCCTGTGGCGCGCGCATAACCATCGGCTGCATGGACCGCACCCTGCTCATGACGTACCAAAATATGCTTTATGCTTTCTTGCATATTGAGGACATCATAGAGGTGCAGTACCGCACCGCCGGGATAACCAAAGATGTACTCGACGCCTTCTTTTTTAAGACACTCAGCGACGATCTCCGCGCCCGTCAATTCCACCGCTAAACTCCAATATATTTTTTAAGAACCCTGCGATTCCCGAACAGGTTAGCCACATGATCGCCGCCTTTTTATAGACTCGTCATGATCAACTGAACCCAATCGGGGGTAACGCTCAAAAATACTTGCCCAGCGGTAATAAATCAAGCCAAAATGCAGCTGCCGTTGCTTCAAGGCAGCGCACATCGAACAAACAAGAGAATTTTTCAGCCTTATGCGCACTTCGCAATTTCACATTTCCACCTCCAAAGAAACGCCTGCTTCAGCAGAAATCGTCAGTCACCAGTTAATGCTTCGTGCTGGCATGATTCGGCAATTAGCCAGCGGCTTATATAACTGGCTGCCCATGGGGCTGCGGGTTTTGCGTAAGGTGGAACGCATCGTCCGAGAAGAGATGGATCGAGCCGGAGCGATGGAAATGTTGATGCCCGTCGTGCAACCTGCGGAGCTTTGGCAGCAATCGGGACGTTGGGATAAGTATGGCCCGGAGCTGCTCCGCTTTCAAGACCGTCACAAACGGGATTTCTGTCTTGGGCCCACGCACGAGGAAGTTATCACCGATCTTATTTGCCGAGAAATTCGCGGGCCTCGCCAGCTTCCCGCCAATTTCTATCAGATCCAAACTAAATTTCGCGACGAAATTCGTCCTCGATTCGGAGTGATGCGGGCGCGCGAGTTTCTGATGAAAGACGCCTACTCCTTTCATTTGACCAAAGAGTCCCTGGAAGAAACTTATCAACGCATGTACGACGCCTATCACCGAATTTTTGGTCGTATCGGTCTGGATTTCCGCGCTGTGCAAGCAGATACCGGCTCGATTGGCGGCAATTATTCCCACGAATTTCACGTTCTGGCTGACGCCGGTGAAGATGCCATTGTATTTTCCAGTGACAGTGACTACGCCGCCAACATGGAAATGGCGGTTAGTCTTCCGCCCCCACCACGCGCCAAGCCGTCGCAAGCCTTTACCCGCCATGAGGGCGAGATGGATGGCAATGTGGATTGGCGCGAACGCCTTAAAATCCAGTGGGTCCATGGCCTCAATACAGAACTGGTGGCCTTGGTGCTACGTCAAACCGACGAGCCAAACACCGTAAAAATCGAATCTCTTCCGCAAGTCGCCAAACCTCTGCGGCGTGCCAGCAGCCAAGAGTTAATTAGCCAATTCGGCAGCCCGTCGCCCAGTTTATTCAACGTTAAATGCGTCATGATCGTGGAGCAGATGGCGGCCGCTTTATCCGATTTTGCCTGCCCAGGCGAAACTGAAAACGAATACTACACGGGTGTTAATTGGGGACGCGATCTGGCCGAGCCTGTCAGCGCAGATTTTCGCAATGTAACTGCCGGAGAACCCAGCCCGGACGGTAAAGGTAATCTGCGCATTGCCCGTGGCATTGAGGTAGGGCATATCTTTCAGCTAGGTACGACTTATAGCAAAGCCATGGGCGCGAAAATCAGCGATGAGTCTGGGAACGACATCGCTTTGATCATGGGCTGTTATGGCATCGGTGTTTCCCGAATTGTCGCGGCCTCTATCGAGCAAAACCACGACGAGCGCGGCATCATCTGGCCACAAAGCATCGCCCCCTACGAAGTCGCCCTACTGCCCATGCAGATGCAAAAATCGGCAGCCGTTCGCGAAGCCACCGAATCCCTCTACCAAGAGTTACTAGCCAACGGCATCGATGTATTGATGGATGATCGTGGATTAAGGCCGGGGGTGATGTTTGCCGATATGGAGCTTATTGGCATACCTCACCGGCTGGTGATCGGAGATCGCGGGCTGGATGAAGGTAAAATCGAATACCAGGGACGGCGTGACGAAGAGGCCGTCATGCTAAACCGAGATAGCGTGGTATCCCTGCTCAAATCCAAACTCGGCCGCATCTAACAATAAGCAACATGCGCCGAGCCCTTGCTAAGTTAATCTTATTAATCAGCTTTGGGCTGGTAGCGACGATAGTTGTCGCCGCAGAGCCTCTTCCCAGACAAGCCATGGATCCTGGCTTGCGGGATATTTTGTTAAGCGCTATCAACGCCAGTGACGGTTATGAGGATCGATCAACTGCCGAAGTCTGGTTCATCGACATGTCGAACCGCTTACGCAAGCGTATGCCCGATGACCGGAAGCGCATGGAGTTTCTGCACCTGCTCTACCGCGAATCGATGCGGGCCGGTCTGCCGCCGGAGCTGGTACTCGCCGTTATTGACGTAGAAAGCAACTTTAACTCAAAGGCCATATCCAGTGCGGGCGCGCGCGGCCTGATGCAAGTCATGCCATTCTGGGTCAAGGAGATTGGCCGACCGGGTGACAACCTGCATCACGCCCCCACTAATCTGCGTTACGGTTGTACTATCCTCAGCTATTATCTAAGCTTGGAAAAGGGCGATTTAGCCGATGCGCTGGGCCGCTACAATGGCAGCCTTGGCTCCTACGAATACGTAACCAAAGTGTTGAATTCACTAGAAATAAAATGGTACCGGCAATAGTTGAACACGCCGCCACTGCCCCGTCGAATCTCTGAAGTTCCATCATTATCACGAGAGAAGTCCATATGAGAACCCTAGGAACCACCGCCCTCGTACTGCTTATTATGATGGGTGTCAGCGGCGGCTTTATCTACAGCGGCCTCTACAACGTCTCTGCCCTAAGCAAAGATCATCGTATCGTCGAATGGATTTTGACTAACGTCCGTATCCGTTCCGTAGAGCGACAGGCCCGCAACATCGAACCACCCTCACTGGAAGGAATGGAGCAAATATTAGCTGGCCTGGCCAGTTATGAAGCGATGTGTACCGATTGTCACACCCCCATTGGCTCCCGCCCGACTCCCTTAGCTCAAGGGCTTAACCCACCGGCCCCCAATCTAGCCAAGGCAGCGCAATACATGACGGCCGCAGAAATGTTTTGGGTCATCAAGAATGGCGTTAAAATGACCGGCATGCCTGCCTGGGGGCCGACACACAAGGATGAAATACTCTGGGAAATCACCGCATTTCTGCAACAGCTCCCCAGACTAACGGCACAGGAATACGAAAAACTTGCCAAGCAGGCTGGGCAGCGCACGGACAAGCATGATCATGATCACGGCCACGACCATTAAATCAGCCGTTTCTTAGACCCGCGTGGACTTAACGCCTTTAGTCACGGCAATTCGTGCGCCGGAGCTTTAAAGATTTTGGCAATTCAGTCGATCTATGCAGGATCAAAAACTATTCCCGTGGCAAGCGCTGTTGATGGTGAATATTTTGCTTCATCGATAACTCATCGACCGCTACACTACACAGCTAATAACTATGACCCAAAGACTGATTCCTCAGGGGAATGTATGACGAATGTGCGCATCTTTCGGCACCATATACCGATGTCACTGCTGGTGCTGTTTGCCGGCGAAGTGGCTGCAATGATTGCTGCCGTTTATATCGGTGCTCATCTGCGTTTTCTTGGCTCGCCCGATGCCATACCTGAATACATCGGAGCCTTGGCCCCAAGGGCCATTTTGTTCGCTGCCGTCACCACGCTCAGCCTGTCTTCCATTGGGCTTTACCAGGCTCATCTGCGACTGGCCAGCCGGCTCATTCTTTTCCGGATAGGCTTGGGTTTTATTTTTTCTACCCTGTTGATGGCATTAATTTTTTACATCTTCCCCAGCATATATATCGGCCGTGGCGCTTACGGCATGTCGCTGGCTATTTCGTTTATCGCTGTTACCAGCGCCCACACCCTGTATTTTCACTTCATTGATCACGACCTGCTTAAGCGCCGGGTATTGGTTTTAGGCGCAGGCCGCAGAGCCGCCGCGTTAAATCGTTGGCTGCGTCGAAAATCCGATCAACGCTCCTTCCGAATTCTCGCCTTTGTCCCCATGACAGACGATGTCTGTAACGAGACCCTGGAACCCGTCATCTCACCTGAAACATCGTTATCAGCCTATGCAATCGCTAACGATATCGAAGAAATTGTGGTAGCCATGGATGAGCGACGCATCCATTTACCCACAGAAGAATTATTGCATTGCCGCTTAGAAGGCATACGTATCACGGATGC
>Ga0255310_10000028_pt1 | contig 23992 bp, 19 predicted proteins | sample EtOH1_T0_E1_meta_FD_201359 | JGI IMG/M metagenome (GOLD analysis project Ga0255310, IMG submission 201359) | Sandy soil microbial communities from University of British Columbia, Vancouver, Canada - EtOH1_T0_E1 | ecosystem: Engineered > Artificial ecosystem > Sand microcosm > Unclassified ...
TGATCGAGAAATTCTCGGCGCCGATGCCGATCAGCGCCATCGCTTCCAATGGCCGGCCGCCCATCTCGCCGCACAGGCGGACCGGGACATTGGCGGCGCGGGCGGCGTCGATCACGCGCTTCAAAAACCGCAAAATCGCCGGGCTCAGCCAGTCGTAGCGCTCGGCCAGGCGCGGGTCCGCGCGGTCGGCGGCGAACAGGAATTGGGTGAGGTCATTGGTGCCGATCGACAGGAAATCGACGCGCGGCAGCAACTGGTCGAGCATTTCGGCGAGGCTCGGCACTTCGAGCATGGCGCCGAACTCGACGCGCGACGGAAGCTTGCGCTTGGACTTGCGCGCCCACTCGATCTGCTCCTCGATCAGGCCGCGCGCTTCCTCATACTCCCACGGCTCGGAGATCATCGGGAACATCACCCGCAGGACCCGGCCGGCCGACGCCTCGATCAGGGCCCGCGCCTGCGCCTTCATCAGCGTCGAGCGGTCGAGCGACAGGCGCAGCGCGCGCCAGCCCATCGCCGGATTCTCGGCCTCGTCCTTGGCATCGGCGAGGTAGGGCAGGGCCTTGTCGCCGCCGATGTCGAGGGTGCGGAAGGTCACCGGCCGGTCGCCGGCGCTGTCGAGAACCTTGGTGTAGAGCCGCTGCTGGCGCTCGCGGCCCGGGAGGGTGGCCGAGACCAGGAACTGAAATTCCGTGCGGAACAGGCCGATGCCGTCACCGCCGGTCAATTCGAGCGCCGCGGCGTCTTCGGCGAGGCCGGCGTTGACCATCACGCTGACCGCGACGCCGTCCTTGGTCGCGGCCGGGAGCTGGCGGACCGCAGCGAACTGGGCGCGGCGCTTCTGGCTCAGGGCCATGCGGTGGTCGAAGCCAGCGGTCAGCTGGCGGGTCGGGCGGACGATGACGCTGCCGTTGTCGCCGTCGACCAGGATCGCCTCGCGCTCGTTGACGCTGTGGCGGATGTCCTGGAGCCGGCCGACCACGGGCACTCCCATCGCGCGGGCGACGATGGTCATGTGCGCGGTCAGCGAGCCTTCCTCGAGCAGCACCGCCTTCAGGCGCCGGCGATCGTATTCGAGCAATTCCGCCGGGCCTAGGTTGCGCGCGATCAACACCGTGTCGCGGGTCAGGCCGGTCTGGGCGGCGGTGCCCATGCGCCCCGAGACGATGCGCAGCAGCCGGTTGGAGAGGTCCTCGAGGTCGTGCATCCGCTCCTGCAGCAACGGATCGTCGATCTCGCGCATGCGGGCGCGGGTGCGCTGCTGGACGCGCTCGATCGCCGCCTCGGCCGTCAGGCCGCTGTCGATCGCTTCGTTGATCCGCCGGCTCCAGCCTTCGTCGTAGGCGAACATGCGGTAGGTCTCGAGGATCTCCTGGTGCTCGCCGACTTTGCCGAACTCGGCCTCCTTGGTCATCGTGTCGATCTGCTCGCGCATCCGGCGGAAGGCGGCGTAGACGCGCGCCCGCTCGGCCTCGGTGTCGTCGGCGACGGTATGCTCGACGACCACCCGCGGCTGGTGGAAGACCGCTTCGCCCTTGGCCATTCCGGCGACCAGCTTGAGGCCCGACAGGCGCAGCGGCCCGGCATCGCGGCGGGTGCCGCGGCGCGAGCCGTCGACCAGCCGCGCGGCGGCGATCATCTCCGACAGCACCATCGCCACCGTTTGCAGCGCCTCGATCTCGACCTCGTCGTAGCGGCGCGGCTCGGCATGCTGGACGGCGAGCACTCCGATCGGGCTTTCCAATCGCACGATCGGCACGCCTGCGAAGCTGTGGAAGCTCTCCTCGCCGGTCTCGGGGCGGTAGACGAATTCGGGGTGGCTGGCGGCTTCGGCCAAGTTGAGGATGCGGCCTTCCGAGGCGATGCTTCCGACCAGGCCTTCGCCCATCGCCAGGCGGGTGACGTGGACCGCTTCCTTCCTCAGGCCGTGGGTGGCGAACAGCTCGAGCTTGTTTTCGCGCAGCAGATAAATCGAGCAGACTTCGCTCGCCATCGCCTCGGCGATCAGGTCGACGACCTTGTCCAGCTTGGACTGCGCGTTGCCGCGCGCGGCCATCACATCGTGGAGACCGGTGAGGATCTCGCGGGCGGAGGTGGCGGCGGTCAGCGGCATGGCGTGAGCGCTATCAGATGGGGCCGCGCGGCGCCAATCCGCGTGCCGCCGGGGGTGACCGTTAGCCGCGGCTCTCCAGCGCGGCGGCGGCTTCGTCGGCGAGCTCCTTGATGATCTCGGCGACCGGCTCCTCACGGGTGACCATGCCGACCGACTGGCCGGCCATCACCGAGCCCGATTCGACGTCGCCGTCGATCACCGCGCGGCGGAGCGCGCCGGCCCAGTAATGCTCGATCTGCAATTGCGCCTCGGCCATCTCGATCGCGCCCTCGTCGAGCTTCTGAGCGACCTCGCGCTGTTTCGCGGCGAAATTCTCCATCTCGCGGTTCTTCAAGGCCCGCACCGGGATCACCGGCAGCCGAGGGTCGATCTGGACCGAGGGAATCGCGTCGCGGGCCGAGGCGCGGATGAACACCTTCTTGAAGTTGGGATGGGCGATGCTCTCGGTCGCGCAGACGAAGCGCGTGCCGAGCTGGACGCCGACCGCGCCCATCTCGAGATAGGCGGCGATCGCTTCGCCGCGCCCGATGCCGCCGGCGACGAATATCGGGATGTCGTGGGCGACGTGGGGCAATATCTCTTGTGCCAAAACAGACGTCGCGACCGGGCCGATGTGGCCGCCGGCCTCCATCCCCTCGATCACGAGCGCGTCGGCGCCCGAGCGCATCAGCTTCTTGGCGAGCGACAGAGCTGGCGCGAAGCCGATGAGCTTGGCGCCGCTCGACTTGATGCGGTCGATCGCGCCGCCCGGGGGGAGGCCACCCGCCAATACGACGTGGGTGACTCCGTGCTTGCCGCAGGTGTCGATCAATTCGAAGAGGTCGGGGTGCATGGTAATGAGGTTGACGCCGAACGGCCGATTTGTGCGCTTTTTGGTCTCGGCGATCTCGGTGTCGAGCAGGTCGGGGGTCATCGCCCCGCAGGCGATCACGCCGAAGCCGCCGGCGTCGGAGATCGCCGCGACCAGGTGGCGCTCGCTGACCCAGCTCATCGCGCCGCCCATGATCGCGATGTCGCAGCCGAGGAACTTGGTGCCGCGGTGCATCAGCTGGGCGAGCCGCTTATGCCCCCTCATTCCGCGTCCAATCCGAACGCGGTGTGGAGCACGCGCACGGCGAGGTCGAGCTCGGCCTCGGCGATCAGGGCGCTGACCTTGATCTCGCTGCTGGAGACCGCGAGCAGGTTGATCTGGCGCTCGGCGAGGGTCTCGAACATTGTCGCCGCGAGGCTCGGGTTGGAGCGGATGCCGACGCCGACGATGCTGACCTTGGCGACCGCGTCGTCGTGGACCAGCTCGGCATAGCCGATCGCGTCGCGGCGCTGCTCGATCACAGCCATCGCCTGCGCGAGGCTGGCGCGCGGGACGGTGAAGGTGAGGTCGCTGGCGCCGGTGTTGGGGGTTGCCGCGTGGACGATCATGTCGACGAGGATGCCGGCTTCGGCCAGCGGGCTGATGACCTTGGCGACCATGCCCGGCGCGTCGGCGATCCCGGTCAAAGTGACGCGCGCCTCGTTCTTGTCGGCGGCGATTCCGGCGATCTGGTTTCTCTCCATGTCCGCTCCTGAAAGCTCGGCCACCACCCGCGTCCCGGGCTTGTCCTCGAACGCCGACAGCACCCGCAGCGGCAAATTGGCGCGCATTGCAAGCCCGACCGAGCGCGTCTGCAGCACCTTGGCGCCGACGCCGGCGAGCTCGAGCATCTCCTCGAAGGTGATCGCGTCCAGCTTGCGCGCCTTGGGGACGATGCGCGGGTCGGTGGTATAGACCCCGTCGACGTCGGTGTAGATGTCGCAGCGGTCGGCCTTGACCCCGGCGGCGATGGCGACCGCGGAAGTGTCCGATCCGCCGCGGCCCAATGTCGCCAGGCGGCCGTCGTCGGACACGCCCTGGAAGCCGGGGATGACGGCGACGATGCCGCTTTTCAACGCCTCGTCGAGCATCCCGGATTCGACCGCATCGACGCGCGCGTTGCCGTGGACTCCCGACGCCCGCACCAGCTGCCAGCCCATGAAGCTGCGCGCCTTCACGCCCATGTTCTGGAGGGTCATCGCCAGCAGCCCGGCGGTGACCTGTTCGCCCGAGGCGACGACGACGTCATATTCGGTCGGGTCGTGGAGCGCGGCGGCCTCGCGGCACAATTGCACCAGCCGGTCGGTCTCGCCGGCCATCGCCGACACCACGACCAGCACCTCGTCGCCGTCGGCAGCCTCGCGCCGCACCCGCTCGGCGACGTGGCGGATGCGCTCGATGCCGGCCATCGACGTGCCGCCGAATTTCATCACGATACGGGGCATGCGGCTCCTTGGGCTTCGAAGCGCGGACTGTTAGGAGGGCCGCATGGTCGAGACAAGCATCGTAGACCGGGAGGTCGAGCAGTTCGCCAAGCTGGCCGGCGACTGGTGGGACCCGGACGGCGCGTCGGCGATGCTGCACAAGTTGAACCCGGTGCGGCTGGCCTACATCCGCGACCGCTTGAACCAGCACTGGTCCCTCGACGAGCACAGCCGCCGGCCGCTCGAGGGCAGGACCGCGCTCGACGTCGGTTGCGGGGCCGGGCTGCTGGCAGAGCCGCTGGCCCGGTTGGGAGCGCAGGTCACCGCGATCGACGCCGCGCCCGAACTGATCGAGGTCGCGCGCGACCATGCGCGGCGGCAGGGGCTGGAAATCGACTATCGCGCCGCCGCAGTCGAGAACCTCGACGGCCGGTTCGACGTCGTCACCTCGCTCGAGGTGATCGAGCATGTCGCCGACCCGCAGGCGTTCGTCGCGGCGCTGGCCAGGCGGCTTGCCAAGGGCGGCCTGATGATCCTGTCGACCCCCAACCGCACCGCCTGGTCGAAGCTGCTGACGATCACGCTCGCCGAGGGGTTCGGGCGGATTCCCAAGGGCACCCACGATTTTGCCAAGTTCATTGCGCCCGAGGGCATGAAGGCGCTGCTCAAGAAGGCCGACCTGAAATGCTGCGACGTCGAAGGTATCGCCTGGTCGCCCACCCGCGGCCTGCACCTGAGCGAGGATCTGCGCCTCAATTACTTGGTCGCGGCAACGCACGCGGCATAATTGTCGAGCGTCCGCTTTTGTCCGTCGAAAGCAGTCTTCGGCGGCCCCAACTCAGTCGAAGTTAGGACCTTTGACCCACAGCGGGAACAAGCGCATCTTCCTTGAGCCGAGTCGCCAACCGTCGGGCATCGAATGTCCAAAAAGGAGCCAGCCGAACTCGCAGCCCAATTCGAGCGTACCCCTGCTTACTAGCCGACGGGCATTGGTTGCGTGGCGTGCGTTTCTACCTACCAACAAGCGGAGTTGCGCCTCCTTCGGAACGACACGGCTGATTTCCTTCTGGGTTTCGAATCCTGGCGCTCGATTTTGCGCAACGGGAGCCACCATGACAACCCGGCATCGAGTAGAATACCAACGCGATAGGAGCGGTCACCGCAACCGCTGCATTCGCAACCTGTTGCTGTCGGCCGGCATCGTCGCGGCTTGCAGTTGCACTCCGGGCGTCCCTGTTACCGGCCGCAGCGATGATGATCCGACGCTGCGCGGATCGCAGGCCGAAACCGCGTCGATCCGGGCGCTCGCTCACGAGACGCCGATCCTCGTCGTCACCTACAACGACGCCACCCCTGACGGTAAAGTGATTTTCACCCAGACTGGCCGGACTGTTTTTCCCGGCGCGAGCCTGCTTGGCTGGTCCTTCTCGAACGACGGCGGGGCAACCTGGAAATACGGCGGAAAGATCAAGCCGCCGACGGAATTCGGGATTGCTGCCTTGTGGGGCGATCCAGCGATCGTAACGGCGAAATACAGTCCCAACCTCGTGTATATTTCCGCGCTGGCCGCGGACTCGCAAATCGTTCCGCCTGGCGGACGTTCCGGTGACATGGCGACAAGCGGCGCCTGCATCGCGCGCTCGACGAACGGCGGCATCAACTTCTCGATCTTCCAGTGTTTCAGCGCCAATCGCGACTTTTATGATGGGGCTTCACTTGCGACCGCGGGCGCTCCGGGCGATCACCGAATATTCGCTGCATATACCGATACAAATCTTCGCCACATCGACGTTTGGCAAAGCGACGATGGGTTGACCCCTTTCCACAAGATTGCGGACCCGTTTCCGGGCAAGAGCGTAAGCGGCCATCCGAGAATGGCTTATGACGACCAGACCGGCGCACTGATCATTGCGGCGATAGCGTTCAACCCGGCGGCCGGCGACTCTCGAATCTACATGAACCGCCTGGTCGCCAACCAGTGGCAGACGCCGAAGCTTGTAAGCCAGCCGATCAGCGGGATTTCGATACCTGTCGGGACCCAAAGAGTGCGCACGGCATCCGCCTTCTCATTCGACGTTGGAAATCCCTCGAGAAAGAAGCCTGAGAATTCCGCCAACATGGCTAGCCTGCTGCCCGTTCCCGACGGAATCCGGCTGCTTTACACGACGCGCGACAGCGCCACGCTGCGCTTCTATGTCCGGGGTACGGCGTGCGCGCGCGACCTTAGCGCCTGTGCCGACGAGCCGCAGTGGGGTACAACGCCGGGCAATTTCAGCAATACGCCGGGCCACCAGTGGAATCCGACCGTCAGAGCCTCGCCAAGCGTTGCGGGCGCACAGGCGGTCTGGAAGGCGACCTATCAGACGACGGATGACCAAAGCGACCGGGTCAGCATCAAGCAAGGCACGCTGATCCGCTCGGCGTTCGGTGTCGCGGAATTTCTGCCGCTTCCGCTGATGACTCCACGGATTGTCTGCCCTGACCTTCGCAATGGAGGTGGTTATTGGGGCGACTATGACGAAAGCGCGAATGCCGGCGTGGACAGGAACGGCGCGCAGCTCTTCCTTCTGGCTTTCTCTGATTCTTCGAGGGGCTGCGTGAGCCAGAAATCATTCAGTTCAACCCATCTCCATGTAAGGGCGGTACAGTTCAAATGACAAAGAAGGATGCAACGGGCGCCGGCAAGGGGCGCGCAACGCGCTGGACAGCTATCCTGGTCTTGTTCGTGCTGTTTGTGGGAGCAGCGATCGTCTATGCTGCGGAAATGAGGACGAACCGCGGCAGCACCCCAAAGGTTGTCAATCGCCCTACCGAGGCGCGCCAGGTCCGGCCGCTCTCGGAGAAGCCGGACAAGCGCTTTGCGCCCCTTCCGATCGAGCGAGAAAAGCACGACCAATAACTGGCCCAAGCATGCCGGGTGGCGCGTTCAAGGCTGTGCTGTTCAGCGGCTTCTTTACCGCGCTGTGGCTGATATCGGCGGCTTGCTTTCGCGTCGCTTCGAAAAGAGGTCACAAGGCGGCCGCGGCGCACTAGGCCCTTAAGCCCGCGCGCGAAGCGAGTGCACCACGCTGTTTTGTCTTGCTCAGACGGCTTCGCCGCCGCGACCGCTGGACAGGCTCGGCCGAGCGACTAGGGAGGGCCGGTCCACGATCGGAGATGTCATGCGCCGCGCCCCCTTGTTCCTCGCGTCCAGCCTGATCGCCCTTTCGCCGCCGGTCCTCTCGCAGCCTATCAGCGCGGCCCCGGTCACGCCGATGACCCCGGATGTTGTCGCCACCTACGACGCGGTGCTGCCGTCGGCCGACTTCATCCGCCGCGAGGTGATGGTGCCAATGCGCGACGGGACCAGGCTCTACACCGCGATCGTCATGAAGAAGGGGACGAGCAACGCCCCGATCCTGTTATCGCGCACGCCATATGACGCGCACGATTCGACCCATCGCGCCGCCAGCCAGCGGATCGTCGATATCCTGCCGGTGATGGACGCCGAGTTTGCGCAGGACGGCTATATCCGCGTCTACCAGGACATTCGCGGGCTGCACCGGTCGGACGGCCAGTTCGTCATGAACCGGCCGCTGGCGGGACCGCTCAATCCGACCGGGATCGACGAATCGACCGACGCCTACGACAGCATCGAGTGGCTGGTGAAGAATGTGCCCGAAACCAACGGCCGGGTCGGAATCATCGGTTCCTCCTATCTCGGCTTCACCTCGCTGATGGCCGAAATCAATCCGCATCCGGCGCTCAAAGCCGCGGTGCCGCAAAGCCCGATGGTCGACGGCTGGATGGGCGACGACTGGTTTCACAACGGCGCCTTTCGGGTTAGCGGTTTCGACTATGCGCTCGGCCAGAGCACCGGCAAGGCCGAGGCGAGCGCCGCCATCCCGCACGGCGGGGGCGACGATTACAGCCGCTATCTCGAGGCGGGATCGATGGGCGATTATGCCGCCCAATACGGCATCACCGGGGTGCCGTTCGTCCAGAAGCTGATGCAGAACCCCGCCTACACCGACTTCTGGAGGCTCCAGGCGGTCGACCAGTTGATGGCCGCGCGGCCGATCACCGTCCCGACCATGCTCGAGGTCGGGCAGTGGGACCAGGAGGACAGCTACGGCGCCCCGGCGGTCTACAAGGCGATCGAGCCCAAGGACGTCAACAACGATTTGGTCAGCCTGGTGATCGGCCCGTGGCGCCATTCGGGGGCCAACCATGAAGGTTATGACCTCGGCGCGCTGAACTTCACCGGCGACACCGCGCTCGAATGGCGGGTGAAATGGGTCAAGCCGTTCTTCGACCATTGGCTGAAGGGCGCGCCCGACCCGCACACGCCGCCGGTCCTGACCTATGCCACCGGAGTCAATCGCTGGGAGGTCTCGCAGCGCTGGCCGGTGGGCACGCCGACCGCTTATTACCTGGGCGCGGACAAGACCGCCTCGTTCCAGCCGGCCGCGGCCGCGGGCAGCGACGATTATGTCTCCGACCCGGCCAGCCCGGTGCCGTTCATCCCGCGGCCGATCAGCCTCGACGACGGATTGCAGTGGAAGCCGTGGCTGGTGCGCGACCAGCGCTTCGTCGACGGCCGTCCCGACGTGCTGACGTTCACCGGCGCGCCGCTTGCCTCGCAGGTGCACATCATGGGCGCGCCCCAGGCCGACATCTACCTCGCTACCAGCGGCACCGACACCGACGTCGTCGTCAAGCTGATCGACGTCTATCCCAACGACATTCCCGAAGGGGCGGACCAGGGCGGCAAGCCGAGCATGGCCGGCTATCAACTGCCGGTCGGGATCGAGATCTTCCGCGGCCGCTATTTGAAGAGCTTCGCCAGGCCCGAGCCGCTGCCCGCGAACAAGCTCGAGCGCTATCGCTTCAGCCTGCCCAACGTCGATCACGTGTTCCTGCCCGGCCACCGCATCGCGGTCCAGGTCCAGTCGAGCCTGTTCCCGCTCTACGACCGCAACCCGCAGACCTTCGTGCCCAACATCTTCTTCGCCAGGCGCGGCGACTACAAAAAGGCGAGGATCAGCGTCGCTCATGGCGGCAATGCGCCCAGCGCGGTGTGGCTGCCGGTCGCCAATTAGCCGAAGCGAAGGCTTTCTCTTAGCTCTTCCATTCAATGCGTCAGGAGGAAGTCCGAAATTTCCGCCTGCCAGGCGGCCCTCGAGAAATTCCTGATTTGCTCGCTTATTCGGCTCCGCGCCCGCTGTCGCAATGTGTCGGCAGCATCGACGTGGCGGCGGATCAGTTCCGCCAGGCCGGGCACATCGCCGGGCTCGTACATCGACACCTGGTCGGTGTATTCCCTGGTCGCTTCCGAGTGACTGGAGATCATGGGAATGCCGAGCAAATGGCCGGAGACCAGGGTGATGTGGCCGCAGGCCGTGGTCCTGTCCTTCAGCGGCACGACCAGGCACAGACTGTCACGCGCTATTCGCCAGGTCAGGTCGGCGGAGAGATTGTGCAGCAAGCGGACGTTCGACGGTACTGAACCGAAGTCGTTGTACGGCCGCGCGACAACCACGAACGGCACGTCACGCAACAGCGACGCGGCCCGCATCAGCGTCTTATAATCCCGTCCCTCGCCGCCAACTGCGGATACGTACATTGGCGGCAAGCCGGGTATCGATTCAGCCGAGACCGCGGGAGGGTCTTGCGCCCACAGCAGGCGCCTGAACCTGGCCGGATCGATATGGAACAGATCCGAGTAAGCTTCGGATTCGAACGAAGAGAACACGCAAAATCGGTCAACCGCCCGCAACGACCGCCTGAATCGCCAAAGATCGATACCCGTCGGCAGTTCGGTAAAGTTGAACGAGAATGCGAGGTGGGGAGGCCGGCTGCGATAAACGGCCAGCCCGTCCGCAACCGCGGCCGTCATGCGTGGCAAATGAGAGATGACGTAAGCTCCGGCGGACCGTGATGCAGCCGCGAAAGCCGCCCGGTAGCGCGACAGGCGCGGCCGTGTGATCACCTGCTCAAGCCAGCTGTTCGGCAGCCCCGAAAAGTCGATGCGGTCGAACCCGTCAGGGAAGTCGACGAATTTCGCGCCCGGCGGGCCGAGCTCCGAGACGTTGAGGACGCGGCTCATGGCTCCATCCCTGCCAGAAATCGACGTCAGAAATCGACCTTGTCGTAGTGGGCGGGGGGGACAATGACTTCCATCCGCTCGCCGAGCAGCGGCCGGAAGCAAGGCCGCGACTTCATGACCGCGTACCAGTCCTTGGTCTGTTTGTGCCCGCGCCAGTCGAGCGCGCCGAGGTAATCGACCACCGACAGATGCGCGGCGGCGGTGAAGTCGGCGAGACTGAGGCCCGGCCCGGCCAGCCAGCGGCGGTGGTCGAGCAAATAGTCGACATAATCAAGGTGGCCGTTGGCGATCCGCATCGCGTCGCGCAGCACGCGCGTGTCGGGCGATTCCCGGCTGACCAGCCGCTTGCGCATGCGCTCGTTCATCAGCGGCTCGACGACCTCGCGGAAGAGCTTCTCGTCGAACCATAAAGCGAGGCGGCGGATCTCGGCGCGATGGATCGCATTGCCGTGGATCATCGGCATGCGCTCGACCGTCTCCTCGAAATATTCGACGATCGGCTGGCTGCCGATGAGCGTGATGCCGGCCTCGGGATCGACCATCACCGGCGTTTCGCCGGCGGGGTTTAGGTCGATGAACTCGTCGCGCCGCTCCCACGGGTTCTCGCGGACCAGCTCATGGCCGACGCCCTTTTCGGCGAGCACCAGGCGGACCTTGCGCGAGAACGGGCACAACGGGAATTGGAACAGCTGCCACATCGGCAGGCAGCTTTAGCGCGACGAGCGCGGGCGTCTAGGGAGACCAACCGGCCGTCATGCTGAACTTGATTCAGCATCCATGAACACGGCTGCGGGATCCTGGAGAGGGCAGTGTTCATGGATCCTGACTTCCGTCAGGATGACACGAGGGAAACAGCACCGTCATGCTGAACTTGATTCAGCATCCATGAACGCTGCATGCCGGCAAGATGGAGCGGCAGCCCTGCGTCTACATCCTGGCCAGCCGGCGGCAGGGGACGCTTTACATCGGCGTTACGTCGGATCTGATGGCTCGACTTCATCAGCACCGCACTAGGGCAATGCCCGGCTTCACGCAGCGGCATGAAGTCCATCGCCTCGTCCACTTCGAGATGGCAGAGACGATGGATGCGGCAATTGCCCGCGAGAAGCAGCTCAAGGCGTGGCGACGCGCTTGGAAGATCGCGCTGATCGAGCAGGAAAATCCGTTCTGGGAGGACCGCGCGGTTGAATTAGGATTCGCGCCCGTGCCGGCGCATCCGTCCAGCAAGACTCCGGCCACAATTGTTCATGGGTCCTGACTTTCGTCAGGATGACGTCACCGCCGCGGGTAATTCGGGGAAGGGAGGTTGGCGGTGGCTTGCTCGAGCGCGCGGCCGGCGTCGGTGAGGCCCTTGATCATCGCCGGAAGCGCAGTCGCGAACGCCTTCATGGACGCGTGGATGGTGGTGCGGCTGACGGCGAGGTCGCGGTCGAGGTTGCGCTCGAAGTTCGGATCGCTCTTGCGGCCAAGCTCGCGGATCGTCTTGCCACGGTCGGCGGAGGTCACCGGCCGCCCCTCGGCCGCGGCCTCGATCTCGCCCACCGGCAGGTTGAGGAACGCCTTCGACAGCGCCTGCATCATGCCGCCCAGCCGGTCGGCCATCGCCGGGTCGGTGAGCTCGGGCGGCACGACGATCGTCTCGGTCGGAGCGGCGGGTGCGGGCGGAGTTGCGGGCGCGGGAGGCTGGGCCAGCGCCGGGCTCGCGACCAGTGCGAGGGGAAGGATCAACTGGAAGGCGCGCATGGCTTTGCTCCTCGGGACTCGATCATCGCCATATAGAATAAGAGCTTAGCATCTCCCAAGCGGGAGATAAATCACCGCATCGTGAGCCACACGAGGGCGGCAGCGCCGGCGACGATCCGGTACCAGGCGAACGGCGCGAAGCCGTGCCGCGAAATGTAATGGACGAAGCCGCGGACGACGACGATCGCAACGAGGAAACTGACGACGAAGCCGACCGCGACGGTCCCAAAGCCGACCCCGCCGGCCCCGGCGAGCAGTGCCTCGCGGTGCTTGGCGAACTCGAGCACGGTCGCCCCTAGCATCGTCGGGATGGCGAGGAAGAAGCTGAACTCCGCGGCCGTGCGCCGCTCGACGCCGAGCGACAGGCCGCCAAGGATGGTCGCGCCCGAGCGGCTGACTCCGGGGATCATCGCCAGGCACTGGATGAAACCGATGCCGATCACCTTGCCGAGCGGCATTTCCGCGACGCCGACGATCTCGCCGGGCTTCACTGTCCGTTCGATGATGAGGATCGCGATGCCACCGAGGACAAAGGCGATGGCCACGACGACCGCGTTGCCGAGCAGCGCCTCGATGTTGTTGATGAGGAGGAAGCCCAGGATTGCCGAGGGCAGGAAGGCGACGAGGATATTGCGGACGAAGCGCAGCGACATCGGCTGCGCGCTGAACAGCCCGACGAGCACCGCCCAGAATGTGCGCCAGTACAAGACGACGATGGCGAGGATCGCGCCCAGCTGGATGATGACGTTGAACGCCGCCCAGCGCTCGGCGTCGTAGCCGAGCAAGGTGCCGGCCAGGATCAGATGGCCGGTCGAGGACACCGGCAGGAACTCGGTGACGCCCTCGACGATCCCGAGAATGATGGCGAGCAGCAGGATCGGCATTCGTCTACGATGTCGCGGTCAAGTTGGCGCGGCGGCCGGCGAAGCGCCCGCCGGGGTGGAAGCGGCCGAGCCATTCGTGGGCGACCGCGCCCAATGGCGTCGGCCGGATGCCGAACGCGTCGAGCCCCGGTGCGCCCTCCTCCGGCACATTGTCGCGCTGCAGCATCAGCCACTGGTCGCGGGTCAGCGGCGCACCGGGGAGGAAGCCGACGCGCGACAGCAGCGAGGCAATGGCATCGGGCATGTCGATCAGGTCCGGCGACAGGCCGGTGGCCTCTAACACGGCCTGGTTGATCTCGCGCATGCTCATGACTTGCGGGCCGCCGATCTCGTAGGTGTTGCCGGCATGGCGATCGGGCTCGATCACCGCATTGGCGATCGCCTGCGCGAGGTCGCGGACGAAGACCGGCTGGAAGCGGCGCTGGGCAGCGATCACCGGCAGGAACGGCAGCCGCGCGAGGCCGGCGAAGCGGTTGGTGAGCTGGTCCTCGGCCCCGAACACCAGCGACGGCCGGATGATGGTCGCGTGCGGGAAGGCGGCGCGGACCGCGAGCTCGCCGTCGCCCTTGGACCGGCCGTAGGCGGACTGCGACTGGGGATCGGCGCCGATCGCGGAGACGTGGACCAGCGCCGCGGCGCCGGCGTCGCGCGCGGCCTCGGCGATGTGCCGGGCGCCGGCCACGTGGACCGCCTCGAAGTTACCCTTGAGCACGCCGCACAGATTGACGACGCCCGTCGCTCCCTCGACCGCGCGGGCGACGCTTTTGGCATCGGTGATGTCGGCGCGGACGAAGCCCAGCTGGCCGACCTGGCTCAACGGCTGGATGAAATAGGCGAGGCGCGGGTTGCGCGTGGCGACGCGGACCCGGACCCCGCCTTGGAGCAGCATCTCGCAAACGTAGCGGCCGATGAATCCGGCGCCGCCGAACACCGTCACCAGCTCTTCCGCGCGTTCGATCATCACGGCTGCCCCTAGCGGCTGGCGATGTTCGTTGACAAGGCGGGACGCGCGCCTTTAAGCGCCGCCGCCTACCACATAATCTTCAGCATCTGTGCCCAGGTGGCGGAATTGGTAGACGCACCAGCTTCAGGTGCTGGCGCTCGCAAGGGCGTGGAGGTTCGAGTCCTCTCCTGGGCACCACTTGCCTGTTCGGCTGCGCGACGAAAAAGGGGCGAGACGATCGCTCGTCCCGCCCCGAATTCAGCCTAGACTCCGCTTACGCTTACTAGCCGCGCTCCGGCTCCGGCTCCGGTGCCGGCGGTGGCGGCGGCGGTGGCGGCAGCGGACAGGCGTCCGTCGCCAGGACCACCGATCCATCCGCGCAAGTCTGCGTCGCCGGAGGTGGCGGTGGCGGTGGCGGTGGCGGCGGGGGCGGCGGAGCCTCTGCCACTCTGGCGCCGGCCGCGACCTTCCTCACGATCTTCTTCGTGCCGCTGTTCTTCGTCTTCGTGAAGCGCTGCTTCAGGCGGGACAAACCGGCAATTTCACCGGATCTACAGCCACTTCCAGCCGCTGAATAAGCGGATGGAGCATCGCCAGCGGGCAGATGATGTTAACCTTGTCGGGTTAACTTTGGCGGGTGAACGGACCGGGTAAAAAATCGTCGGCGGCCGCCGGGCGGTGCCTTTTGGCGCTGTCGGCGCTGCTTGCCGCGGCCCCGTGCGCCGCATCGGACCTCGACCTCGTTTCTGCCGACACGCTGTCGCTGACCGGTGACGTCAAGCTGTCCGCGACCGGCGGCGAGGAAAGCTGGGTCGACGGCGGGTTCGGCAAGCTCGATAGCAGCGGCCACGGCGACGACGTGCGCGTGACGCCGCAGCTCGGCGCCATCGACCTTATCTGGCAGCCGCGCTTCAGCTGGTCGCTGTCGGCGACCGTGGTCGGGTCGCTGCAGGGTGGGGAACGCACCGAAGCCGGGCTCGAGCAGGCGTTTGTCAGCTTCAAGCCGATGCGCGGCGAATGGCTCCGCATCTCCGCTCGCGCCGGCCTGATGTGGCCGTCGGTGTCCCTCGAACATGAAGGCGCCGACTGGCATGTGCGCGACACCATCACTCCGTCGGCGATCAACAGCTGGATCGGCGAGGAAGTGCGCCCGCTTGCCGCCGAAGTCACCGCGTCGACCACCGCCGGCGAGCACAAGCTCAGCGCCACCGCCGGCATCTTCGCCGCCAACGACACGGCGGGCGCGCTGCTGACGTTCCGCGGCTGGGCGCTGCACGACCGCACGACGCTCGCCTTCCGGCGCCAGCCGCTGCCGCCGCTGCCCGAACCGATCGAATATGATCAGCCGCGCTTTACCCATCCCCTGCTCGACGTCGAGCCGGGCTTCGCCCATCGCCCGGGCTATTACGCGAAGCTCGTGTGGCAGCCGCCGGTGCCGGTCCGCATCGAATTGTTCCGCTACGATAACCGCGCCGACCCGGAAGCGGTCAATGACGACCTCGAGTGGGGCTGGCGCACGCAGTTCAACCATGTCGGTATTGCCGCTGATCTGGGCGGCCGCACCGAGTTCAAGCTCCAGGCGCTGACCGGCCGCACGCGGATGGGCATGACCGAAGACAACGGGATCTGGGTCGACAATCGCTTCCGGGCGGCTTTCGCGCTGGTCAGCCACAGCTTTACCAAAGGCGGCGTTGCGGTCCGCATCGATGCTTTCGACAGCCGCCACCACGGCTCGCTGGTCGACGGGGAATCGAACGAAACCGGCTGGGCCGCGACTCTCGCCGGCCACCGCGACTTCGGCCCGGTAACCGCGTTTGTTGAGTTGCTTCACGTGTCGTCGGACCGGGAGCATCCTGATGAGGTTGATCTCGCCCCGCGCCAGCGCCAGACCCGTCTGCAGGGCCAGTTGCGAGTGCGCTGGTAACCATCTCGGAGGACGCGGCGTTTACCTTGCGCGTTTAATGGTTTGCGCATGTTGCGCCTGCTCATCGTCATCCTGCTCGTCGCCGTTCACGCGGTGCCAGTCGCGGCTGCGCCGCTGTCCGTGCGCGTGGTCGATGCGCGGGGCCGGCCGGTTGGCGACGCGGTGGTGACGTTGCGGCCGATTGGCGGTACGGCGCGCGCTCCGACACCAAGCGGCAGCTACAGCGTCTCGCAAAAAGACCTGCAGTTCCATCCGTTCGTGCTGGTCGTCCCGGTCGGCGCCAACGTCTCGTTCCCCAACCGCGATGCGACCAAGCACCACGTCTATTCCTTCTCCCCGGCCAAGCGCTTCGAATTGAAGCTGTTCGCTCGCGACCAGTCGCGCAGCGTCCGCTTCGACAAGCCCGGTGTGGTGGCCTTGGGCTGCAATATCCACGACGGCATGACGGCGTTCATCGTCGTGACCGACAGTGCCTGGACGGCGCGAACCAACGGCCAGGGCATCGCCCAGTTCGCCACCGCTCCCAACGCACCGGCGCAGCTGGTCGTCTGGCACCCCTATCTTCGCGCGCCCGCCAACTCGCTCGGCAAGCGCATCGCGGCCGGGCAACGCGCGACAAGCTTCGTGCTCAACCTGCGTCCGCCGCCGATGGCGATGAGCAATGACTATTAACGCCCGCAGCTTCCGCTCGCTGAGCGCGCGGCTGACGGTCCAGTTCGCATTGCTGTTCGCGGTCGCCATGCTCGGCGTCTCGGCGGCGCTGTCGACGTTCATCGCCGGCGCGGCCTCGCACCAGGTCGAAAGCCAGCTGCAATCGAGCGGCGCGGTTTATGATCGCCTGTGGCAGCAACGCCAGCAAGAGCTCCAGGGCGCCGCCCAGCTGCTGGCGCGCGATTTCGGCTTCCGCGCCGCCGTCGCCACCAACGACACCGCGACCATGCAGTCAGCACTGAGCAACGTTGCGGCACGGTTGCGCGTGAAAAACGCATTCATCGTGTCGCTCGACGGTTCGTTGCACGGCATTCAGGACCCGGCGGTCGCGCGCCAGGCGGCCGGCCTGTGGGCGCCGCTCGACGCCGGCCGGCTCGCCGGGGTCGCCGTGCTCGGCCGCCAGCCGCAGCAGGTCGTCGCCGCGCCGGTGATGGCGCCCGGGCTGATCGGCTGGGTGGTGTTCGCTGCCGACCTGGACGAGCGCGAGATGCGGTCGCTCGAGCGGCTGTCGGCGATTCCGCTTCACGCCAACGTGGTGGTCGAAAGCGGAGGCGGCTGGTCCGAAGCCGCCCCTGCCATGCACCTCGACCGTGAATCCGCGCGCGGCCTCGATGCTCACTTGAAGAGCCGCGCGGCGTTCGAGATGAGCTTCGACGGCCGTCCGTCGATCACGCTCGCCAAGCCGCTTGCGACCTTTCTCGGCAGCGACAAAGCGATCCTGATCCTCGCTTATCCCAAGGACAAGGCGCTGGCGTCGGCCCGCAAACTGCAGCTTGCCTTGGCGCTGATAACGATCCTCGGCCTCGCGCTGGCGGCTTTCGGCACGTGGCGTGCCGCTGGGCGCATCACCCGGCCGCTCGCACGGCTCGACGAGGCCGCCGGCCGGCTGGCGTCGGGCGAACATGTAAAAGTCCAGGTGCGGGGAGAGGACGAGCTGGCGCGATTGGCGGCAAGCTTCAACGAAATGTCGGAGAAGATCGAGGAACGCGAGCGGCGGATCAGCCACCTCGCGTTCAACGACGTGCTGACTGGCCTGCCCAACCGGACCATGTTCCAGCAGCAGCTCGATCACCTCTACCGTTCGCTCGACGACGGAAAGTCCTTGGTCGCGCTGCATTGCCTCGATCTCGACCAGTTCAAGTCGATCAACGACACGCTCGGGCACCCGGCCGGCGATGCGCTGCTGATCGCCGCCGGACAACGCATCCGCGAGGTAGCAAAAGGACATTTCGTCGCGCGTCTCGGCGGCGATGAGTTCGTCGTCCTGCAGAGCGTCAGCCAAAACGCCAGCGGGGACCGCAACGCGATCGACCGGCTCGCTCACGACTTGATCGAGGCGGTCGGCCGGCCGCTCAGGATCGAAGGCAACGAACTTGCGCCGTCGACCAGCATCGGCATCGCCATCGCCCCGTTCGACGGCGGCGACAGCGGAACCTTGCTCAAGAATGCCGACCTTGCGCTGTACCGCGCCAAGGAGGCCGGTCGTGGCACCTTCGCTTTCTTCGAGGAAAGCCTCAACCAGCGCGCCCAGGTCCGCCGCCAATTGGAGACCGACCTGCGCCTGGCGCTCGAACGCTCCGAATTCGAGCTGGTCTACCAGCCCCTGTTCGACCTCGAGGATAACTGCATCAGCTCCTTCGAGGCCCTGCTGCGCTGGAACCATCCGATCCGCGGCGTCATCTCGCCGACCGAGTTCATCCCTGTCGCAGAGGACACCGGGCTGATCGTCCCGATCGGCGCCTGGACGATCCGCGAGGCCTGCCGCCGCGCGGCGACCTGGCCGGGCGAGCTGCGCATCGCGGTCAACGTCTCGGCGGTGCAATTCCATCGCGGCGGCCTCCAGGACACCATCCTGCAGGCACTGGCGGGAAGCGGACTGCCCCCGGCGCGGCTGGAAATCGAGATCACCGAATCAATCTTCCTCGACGGCGGCGAAAGCACCTTGAAGCTGCTGCACAGCCTCCGGTCATTGGGCGTGCGCATCGCGCTCGACGATTTCGGGACCGGCTATTCCAGCCTTAGCTATTTGCAGAGCTTCCCGTTCGACAAATTGAAGATCGATCGCAGCTTCATCCAGAATCTGCTGACTCGCCCCGGCGCCAGCGCGATCGTCCGCGCGATCACCGAACTGGCCAATGCGCTCGGCATGGAGACGACCGCGGAAGGCGTCGAGGAAAGCGCGCAGCTCAGCGAATTGCGCTCGCATGGCTGCTCGTCGGTCCAGGGGTTCCTGTTCTCCAAGCCGATCTCGGCAGCAGCCGTCGATCGGCTGCTGGGTACCGAGAATTCCATTGGCGTCCGCAAGGTCGCCTAGGACTTAGGGCTCGCCTTCAGGCCGCGGGGTTGCGCCTTGCGGCCACCCGCCGGAACCAGAACACCGCCAGGACAAGGGCCACCGACGCGCCGATCAGGAACGCAGCCGCCTCGGCGGCCCCGAACAGGGAGATGGTGCCGCCGCCGTTGCGGATGTCCGGATCGATCGGAGTGACCTTCTGGTTATCGGCGCCGACGAAATTGAGCTGATATTTGAGGGTCATGCCGGGGCCCTTGTTCTTGTCCATGAAGACAAGGGTGATGTGGTTGGCGCGGGTGACGTCGGTGATCTGGCTGGGGGGTCCGACACCGGGTCCGGTCGGCTTGCTGTTCGCCTGGATCCAGAGGGGATCCTGGGGGTCGAACCCAATCCCGAGATTGGCCGGATCCTTGATGGTGACGATCATCATTTGAGCGCCGCTGTTGGCGGCAAGGTCGACCGCCGGATAGTTGCCTGAACCGCCGCACTTCTGGTTGTAACAAAGCGTCCAGTCGATTGCGCCGCCCTGACCTTGGGCCGGCGTGACTTCGATAACCTGCGCTCCCATCTCTTCCTCCCCTGCGTGTTGAACTCAGTTCCGTCTATTCGCTTATGGTCGTGCCGCCGTTGCGGATGTCGGGATCATAGGATTCGGGCCTTCCCTGCCGATCCTTGAACCGCAGCCGATAGTGAAGTGTGCAGGCTTCGCTGTTGACGTCAAACACCTTCAGCAGGTTCGGCGATCTCTCCATTTTCGCGGTGGGGATTTGCGGATCCTCGCAGCGTTGGTCTTCGAGCGGGCAGGAGTCTCTCTTCACCCACATTGCATTGTCGGCGTCGTCGGTGAAATCCAGCCCCAGGCGAGGCACGGTCTCGTCCTTGAAATGGAAGTGAATCGGCGTTCCGGGCTGGTGCTTTTCCCGCTCCGGGATGTCGATGCTCCCGCTGCCGCCCGGAGTTCCATCCTCCCACCGCCAATCGTGCGTAAAGCCGACGCCGCCGCCGGCTTTCGACCGGGCGGTCACTTCGACGATCACGGGTGTTCCCGCCGGTGGCTTTGTGCTTGCCTCGGGCGGCGGTGCTACGGTCTGCTGTTCGGTCATCTCATCCTCCTCTCAGGCTCATCCTCGGGCCGCGGCGCGGCTTCCGAGGTAATCCGGGTGGCGATAGCCAATCGCCGCCAGCCGCTCCGCGATCTCGCGTGCCGCTGCCGCGTCGCCGGCGTCTCTCATGATATCGGCGCCGAGCGCCAAATATTCGGGCTGCAGCATGACGTTCTTGGGCCAGTGCGTGGCGGCGGTTCGCCACGCCGCGGCCGCGGCGTCGCGCTGCCCGTCCGCGGCCAGTGAATCGCCGACCAAATCATAGGCCGTCGCGCGCCACACCGCGGCCGTGGCGGGGGTGTCGCCGCGGCTAGCTGCAGCCACATGGACAGCCTGACGGGCGATGGCCAGCGCCTCGCCGGGGGAGTGGCTGGCCAGCGCCAGGCGGACCCGCTCCTCCAGGCACTGCAGCCGCAAATCCTCTTTCCAGGTGCGCACGCTGCGGTCCTTGGCCATCAGGCGGCCGTCGATTTCGCACCCCGAGCGGACCGCCGTCGCCGCACCTTCGGTATCGCCGGCGAGCCGTAAAAGCGCCCCCAGGTCCATCTTCGATCCGGCGGCGTACTCGAGCCATTCGGTGTTGCTCGGCTCGGTCTGGATCAGCATGTCCGCCAGCTCGACCGCCTGGCGAGCCTGGCCCAGCGCGGGTTGCAAGTCGCCGCGGGCGGCGAGCAATTTGCTGATCGCCCGATGCGCGGTCATCGCCTTGCGCGTCAGTTCCCGGTCGTCGGGCCGAGCGGCGCTCCACTGGGCGAGAAGAGCGAGCTGGCGTTCGCGCTGGGCGAGCGCATCCTCGAGGCGGCCCTCGCATCGGTTGGCGTCCGCCACCCAGGCCAGCGCTTCGAGGAGGCGGTATTGGTAATCGCGGTTGGCCGGATCCGAGGCGGCCAGCGCCTCGCTCGTGTCCAAGCCCTCGCGAAACGCGGCCGACGCCGCCGGGTAGCGATGCTGCCCCATGAGAACGACGCCCAGGCTGTTGTCGGCATAGGCGCGCTCGAGCTTCCACTTGGGATTGCCCGGGTCGAGCGCAATCATGGCCTGTGCCAGGCGGCCATATTCGCGGAATGCGGCAGCGGCGCGGTCCAGCTGACCCCGCTGCCGGTCGATGTAGCCGACCCAGAACACGTTCTGGGCATGGTCGAACAGCCGCTGCGGATTGTCGGGCGCGCGCTTTAGCGCCTCCTCGGTCCCGGCCAGCGCTTCGCGATAGAGCCTGAGCGCGGTGTCGAGGTTTCCGCGCGTCTGGGCGATCTCGCCCATCAGGGTCAGCGCCTTGGAACGCTGGGCGAGGCTGTCGTCGGACAATGATGCCTTGTCCTGGCTCTGATAATATTTGAGCGCTCGGCCGCCGACCGAGTCGAGGACATCCAGCCGGCCGAGCGGCTCGAGCTTGGACCTCAGGTCGCCGAGCATGAACCCGACCAGTCCTTCGGCCTCGCGGCGCTGGTCGCGTGCTTCGTCGCGGGCGTCGAACGCGACAATCGACAAGGTCGTCGTCACCGCCATTCCGGCCAGCGAGGCCGCGGCGACAATCGCCAGCCGGCGCTGGCGGCGCTGGGTCTCGCGCTGGACGAGCTCGTCGAGCCCGACTCCAAGCATTCCGGCGACGAGCTTGAGGAGGCCGAGGCGCTTGCCGTCGTGATCGTCGCGAAGGTCGGCGGCCAGCGGTTCGGCGCGGCGCGCGGTCGGCCGCCCGCGGCGGTCGTACCGTTGGCGCAGCGCCGGAGGGAAGCACTCCTCGGCTTCGCGGCCCGGTATCTCGCTTGCGAACGGCCTCCCGTCGATGATCGCCACCAGCACGCAGCCGTCCGGACGGTGGCGCTTGAACATGTCGATCTCGGCATTGACCCAATGCGACGCGGCGGCGGTCGGCGAGCACAGCACGATCAGAAAGCGCGACCCATCGAGCGCGTCGCGGACGGCGGAAGCGAGATTGTCCGACGCCGGCAGCTCGTGGCGGTCGCGGAAGATGGGAGTAAGGCGGCGCGGGATGACGCCGTTATCGGTCAGCCGCCCGGCCAGCGCCGACGGGGTCCGGAACCGCTCGAGCGCGTCGTGCAGCCAGTCGGCCGTCGCCTCGTCGTCGTGGCTGTAGCTGAGGAACGCGTAGTATTTCAGCGAGTGGGTGTGGGCTGTACGCGGCCCTGCCTCGTCGTTGCGGACTCGGCCCGATTCCGGCACTCGTGCGACCTTCGGCATCAGCCGCCCCCGCTGTTGCTCCGCGATTTACCAAAGTTTAACGAGGAACGCCAACCGCGCCGCGTCTATTATCAAACACTTGGAAAGCCCCGTGCGCTGCGGCGCCCGCCTGCCGGTTACAGCGCTGATACTTGACGCGCCGCCACGCCACGCCATTTCAGCGGCATGATCGACATCCGCCCCTTCGCTTCGCTCGGCCACGCCGACCACGGCTGGCTCAAGGCCCGCCACCATTTTTCATTCGCCGACTACCACGACCCGTCGCGCATGGGCTGGGGCAGGATCCGCGTCTGGAACGACGACCAGATCGCCGCCAGGTCGGGCTTTCCGCCGCACCCGCACCGCGACATGGAGATTGTCACCTACGTCCGCACCGGCGCGATCACGCACCAGGATTCGCTCGGCAACAAGGGCCGCACCGGCGCCGGCGACGTCCAGGTGATGAGCGCCGGGACCGGCGTCACCCACGCCGAGTTCAACCTCGAGGACGAGGACACGACCCTGTTCCAGATCTGGATCGAGACCGACCGTCCGGGCGCGCAGCCGGGCTGGGGGGCGAAGCCGTTCCCCAAGGACGCGCGCGACGGCCGCTTCCAGCTGCTCGCCAGCGGCGACGCGCAGGATGGCGAGCTGAGCATCAACGCCGACGCGCGGATCTTGGGAGCGACGGTCAAGGCCGGCGACGCGATCGAGTTCGACGCTTCTCCCGAGCGGCACCTGTACCTGGTCCCGAGCGGGCGTGTCCGGATCAACGGAGTCGAGGCACTGCCGCGCGACGGCGTCGCCATCACCGGCGAGGACAAGGTGCGCATCGAGGCCGAAGACGACGCCGAATTGGTCCTGGTCGACGCCCGTTAATCCAAGCTGTGCTTGAAGAGCCGCGGATTGCGCGCCATGAGGCCGTGGCGCGCGCCGGGAGGCTGAGCGACTCACAGCAATGAGCGGGACCAGATGAGGGCAGGATTGCGCTTTGGCATTGCGGCATCGGCGGCTGCGTTGGCGATCGCGCCGGCGCCGACCCTCGCGCAGAGCACCGCCGCGCCGGCCACCAACACGACCGCCACGCCGCCGCCGGCGACCGACACCGTCGGCCCGCGCGAGCTGCAGAATTTCAGCCTCAATGGAACGGTCACTCGCCCGGCTCCGGCAACGCCTGTCCGGACGCCGCCGCGATCGACGACAACGACCGCCGCCGCGCCGCCACGGGCGACCGCCCCCGCGACCCGACCCGGATCGGCACCGGCGCGCGATCGAACCGCGGGCCGGCCGCTGGCAGAAAGACCCGCGGCGCCGGCGGCGACGACTTCGCTGCCGCCCGACGGTGCGCTGTTGGCCGCACCGACGCCGGCGCCGTCAACCGAGCCCGAGCCTGGCCTTGAGCCCGCCCCGGCGCCCGCGGTGGCCCCGGCCGAGGTTCAATACGGCTCAATCATACCTTGGCTGCTGGCGTTGCTGCTGTTGGGCGGCGGCGCGGGCTATTACGTTTGGCGCCAGCGCTCGCGGCCGAGGTACGCGACCGGCGGCGGCGTTTCGGACATGATCGCCGCCGAGCCGGTAGCGCCGCAGCCGCTGCCGCGGGCAATCCCGCCGCGCCCGGCGGCTCCCCCGCAACGACCGGCGGGAATCGTGTCGACGCGGCTGCGGCCGTGGCTGGAGATCGAATTCACGCCCGGCCGTTGCGTCATCGGCACCGAAAAGGCGACGATCCAGTTCGACG